>Ga0163109_10001977_pt1 | contig 16111 bp, 8 predicted proteins | sample CRUFie1St13metaG_FD_108704 | JGI IMG/M metagenome (GOLD analysis project Ga0163109, IMG submission 108704) | Marine microbial communities from the Costa Rica Dome - CRUD Field 142mm St13 metaG | ecosystem: Environmental > Aquatic > Marine > Oceanic > Photic zone | place: Costa Rica: the Eastern... | reverse complement strand
GGCTCCCCGCGAGGTCGCTCGCCACGCTGGTCGTGCCCGCTTCGGGCATCCCGCTGATGAGCAGGAGGGTCGTGTGTCCACCGGCGGCCATCTCCTTGTAGACGTGGGCCGCCGCCTGTCGGTAGGTCTCCGCTATGACGGAGTCCGGTTCGTTGCGTACCACGAGATCCACGGAATCGACGCCGGTGGGATCGTCGATGATGTCGGGAACCACGCCCAGAAGACGGGCGCCCGCGATGTTGTTGATCTCGCTGGGATACTTGATCCGGTTGTCGAGGAACTCCCGGAGGAAGACGAAGCCCAGGGTGAGACCCATCATCATCGCGATTCCCGCCGGGACCATGAGTTCGGGACGCGGGAAGCTCATCTCCTTCGGCATGGTGGCTGGCTGCTGCACGAAGACCTTATCGGCGTCGGAACGGACACGGACCTTGTTGATGTCCGCGATGTGCCTCGTGATCTCGTCACGGTCCATGTTCGCCGTCTCGAGACGACGATCGAGCGATTCGAGCTCGCTGAGAGCCGAGGAGTAGTCCCGGAGGCTCGTTTGCGCCTCGGTGTAGTCGTCCTCGAGCGATGACAGCAGCTGCGCGAAGCTCTCCCGATCATCGGAGGCCTTCTTGTACTGGGCGTTCAGGTTGCGGTTCACGATCTCGTCGATCGCCGACTGTTTCTCGTCCTCCGATGCCTTGAGCGCGCGCTCGATGGCCCTCCGACCCTTGTGGTCGTCGCCGAACTTCTCGCGGGAGGCGTTGAGCTCGATCCGAAGCTCACGTATCCGCGAGGTCAGGTTCATGATCGTGGGATCGTCCTCGGCGTCCTGCAGGTCGTCGTTCGAAGGCTCGAGCCGACCCGTGAGCTTCGACTTCAGCTGCTGCATCCGGGAGCCGAGCACCTCGACGTTCGAACTCGTCTCCGAGATCTGACGGATGATCTCGTCGATCCTGCCCCGTCGCTCGTTGACGGCCTCGTTCAGAGAAGTGATGTTGTTGTCGCGGACGAAGTCCTTCTTCTGCGTCTCGATGAAGGTGATCAGGCTGTCGAGATCGTCGCGCTGGTCGGTGAACGTCTTGAGATTGCTGTTGTACCTGTCCGAACTGATGTCCTCGAGCGCGCTCATGTAGGACTCCTGGACGGAAGTCAGGATGATCGGGACGTCGTTCGCCTTGCGCCCGGACCAGACGATCACGAAGGTGTTCGTGTCCCGGACGTGGTAGGCGGCGAGCTCCTTCTCGAGCTTGATCAGCGCCTCGTTGAGGTCGAACTGGCCACCCTCCTGCTGGAACTGCTCGGCCCAGAAGGTCCGTCGCACGTCACGGTCCTCAAGAGCCGCGGTGAGCACCCGGTCCGTCATCACTCGGCCGGTCTCGGTCCGGGCCAGCCGGGTCACGGTGTCCGCGGTTCTGGCGTCCGTGCTGACGACCGCGTCGGCGGCCTGCAGTTCGGGCCGCAGCTCGAACACCACCGTGCCCTCGTAGGTCGGCACGAGAAACAGGCAAGCGACGTATCCGACGCCTCCGGCGATCGCACCCACCACGAACGAACCGAACAGGAGCCAGGTGTGCTGGCGGAGAATCCGTACCGGATCGATCACCTTGCCTTCGACACCCTGCTTTTCGTTCGCCGGGGGACGGCGATTGGGTGCGGACGTTGAATTGGGAGAACTCGCCATGATCAGATCCTAGAGAAGGGGGTCGGGTCTCGTGGTGGTGCGCCGTTCAGCTGGTGAGGTCGATGAGTTCGTTGACCAGGGCCTGCTGCTTCGCACTCAGCTGGGGGAATTCGGTGGAGATCCGCCTGATGATTACCCGGGCCTGCTCGTTCCGTTCGGTCCGGACGAGCAACTGTGCGTAGTGAATCAGGTTGGAAGCGGACGGCTTGATGGCTACGGCCTGAGTGATCAGGGGCTCCGCCTCGGCGTAGCGACCGAGTTCGAGCAGGATCGTGCCGTGGGTGTCCAGGTACTGGGGATTGGCCGGGCCCTTCTGCAGGGCGCGGACCGAATAGACGATCGCCCCGCTCGCATCGCCGTTGCAGTCGAGCATCATGTAGGCGAGGTTGTTGAGGGACTGGCCGGCCGGGTTGCCCATGGACACGATCCGCTGGAGCGTCTCGATGGCCTGTTCGCATTCACCGCTGAAGTAGCTGTAGCTCGCCAGGCGGTCCAGCAGGATCTTGAGGTAGACCTGGTCATCGGTCGGGATTTCGGCCGCCTTCTTGAGGTATTCGATGGCGAGACCGATGTCCTCGGGAGTCGGATTCGCGGAAGACACGCATGCGGAGGCCAGCGAGGAATAGTCGTGGATCCCGAGTTCTCCGATCTCCGATCGAAGGCGATTCTCCATGTCGGAGATCGAGTCGTTCGGGAAGATCCTGTTGTGGTAACCGAGCACCCGGTCGACGATGAGAGCATCCGCCGAAGGACTGTCGAGGAACGCACGCGAAGTGCGGACAGCATCGAGATACATCTCCTCTCCCTGGCGGATGTTGCCCGCGTCGACGAGAGCGGTTGCATAGGCGGCCTTGAGATCGGGCCGGTCGTCGACGATCGACTCCTGCATGGCGATGGCCTCGGAGATCCGCTTCATGTCGGGATCCGGACGCATGAACTCGACCCTGATGAACTCGGCCACGCCGTCGACGGTCGATTCGAGCTCGATGCTCCGCCACAGCATCTCCGCGGCCTCGTCGTTCCTGCCGGTCTCGAGCAGCAGTCGAGCGATCGACTTCGGCCAGATGGAGTTGGAGGGATCACGTTCCATCGCGCGCTCGAGTGACGGAATCGCGAGTCCGGGTTTTCCTTCAAGACGCGCGACCTCCATGATCGACGCGCGGGCGGGCTGGGCCATTCCCCCGCGCCGGAAGTACTGGTCGACGACCGAAAGGGCCTCGCTGGGATTGGCCATGATCAGGTGCGCCTGCATCAGGCACTGGACCGCGGTCCAGTTGACCGGGTCCAGATCGACGGCCTGACGGGCATTGTCGAGGATCTCCGCCTTGAGGGAGTCGTCGTTCTCGAGCATGACCTGCAGCTTGAGGAGATTGTGCATGCGGATCTTCGGCGTGAGGCGCGCCCGGGATGAAGTGTCCACTTCGCGAAGGGCCTCGACGCCCTGCTTGAGCTTGCCGACCGCATCGGCTTTGGTCTGGTCGAGCTCGGCCGTGACCTGGCGGAGACCTTCCGAGTCACCGGAGTTCTGCAGCTTCGCGATCCTCGAGTCGAGCTTGGCAAGATTGTCGAGCGCGGCCCGACCCTCCATGCTCGAGACGGCGCCTCGCGAGAGGGAAAGCAGGTACCTGAGGTAGTCGTCGTCGGTGTCGCCCTGCTCCACTTCGATCCGTTCGAGCAGGGTGTTCGCGCGTTCGAGTTCGCCCAGCTGCGCAAGACGCTCCACGACGATCAGGCCGTCGATTGGCGAACCGGAATCCGCGTACATCGATTCCGCGACATCCACCGACTCCGGGATGTATCCGGCGGCGGCGATCTGATCGACGAGCGCGCGCTTCTGCTCGAGCGTGGCCTCCTGTGCGGCGAGCATGTACTGCTCGAGCTGCTGATCCGTCCTGCCCAGGTCCCGCATGACGTCGATCAGGATCAGTCTCTGGGAGGGAGCGAGGAGAGAGTTGCAGCACTCGATGATCTCGTCGATCTTCTGATTCGCCTCGGCGACCTGGTCGGCGAGGCGGTGGGCCTGAGCCATGACCAGCCCGACGGCGAGACGTTCCTGGTCGCTCCGGGCGCGGGTCTCGAGTCCCTCGAGCAGGTTGAAGGTGAACGCCCGCCGCGACGCCCGCTCGGCGGCGATGACCTCGCGACGACGGCTCACCCGCATTGAATCCCATGCAGTCGGGGAGTAGACGACCTCTCCGTTGCGCATGATGTCCTGACGATCGATGGGGACGGTCAGCATGAGGCGGGCCAGTTCAAGGGCGTTGGTGATGTCGACGACGCCGTCCTCGACGCGGGATTCGCCGAGATCGGACAGCAGGATGCGCCGACGCTGATTGAGAGCCTCGCGCTGGTCGCCGTAGATCGATTCGGCGTTCAACCAGTCGTCACGGAGCGCGAAGGCGAGTCGATCCGATCTCCTGCTCGAGCGCAGTATGCCGAGAGCCTTGTCCTGCTCGCCGGAGTACTCGAGTGCATCGATGTAGGCCTTCACGATCTGGATCGAATCAGGGGAGCGTTCATAGGCGTTCTCGAAGGCGGTGAGTGACTCTTCCAGCCTGCCGATCAGGGCATAGGCCTGCCCGCGGGTGAACCAGGTGTCGGAGTTCGCGAGTCCGCGCTCGTCGAGAGGAGCCAGCAGATCCAGAGCCGCTTCCGGATCCCGCGTCTGCACGAGGATGCGGGCCTTGGTGTTGATGAAGTGGATCTCGTCGGTCTCGACGGCTTCGAGGGCGTCCAGAGCACGCTGCGAGGCGGATTCCGGACCGGCGGCCCAGTCGGACCTTCTTTCATCCTCGATGGACGAGATGACGACGCGCTGGCGCACGTTCCGGGAATCGGGCAGGTCCGCGATCGCGACCGCGAAGGCGTCTTCGAGGAGGGCGCTGGCGGCTTCGGCATCTTCCGGGTCGGACCCGTAGGCAAGCCGCTGCAGATAGATGTATCTCATCGACTTCTGGACCGATTCCTCCTCCTCGAGCAGCTGCACGAGCTGGTCGACACGCTCGATGGGATCCTCGGTCTCGATCAGGATCAGCTGACGCTGAAGTATCTCGTTGTTCTCCGGGTCATCGAACATCCCGGCGATGCGCAGGGCCTCCTCGGAGTTGCCGAGCATGGTCTCCACGGTGATCAGCATGTGCTTGAACTGATCCGCTTCGAACTTGGCGATCGCCTCGGTCAGAACCTGACGCGCGTCCTCGAGACGGCCGTCGCCGAGCGCGCCTGACGCGAGGGTGAAGACCCGCGCCTGCGGGGTGGCCACTCCTGCCGCGGATTCGCTGAGCCGCTCCCGCCTCTCGAGGAGGTTGTCACGAAGGGCGAGGCCCTCCTCGTCGGTCGGGTCGACGGAGAGGATCTGCTGAATCTCGTTCATCGCATCCTCGAGACGACCGACCCTGATCAGTTCGTTGGCGATCGACTTGCGGAGCCCGATCGCCGCCCTGGGAGACAGGTTGGATGCGTATTCCTGGAGCTGGTCGATGGCGACACCACGCTCGCCGGTCATGATCATCACGGCGATGAACCGCGGCAGGAAGCGGCGCTGGATGATCGGGTCGTTCATCAGCGGTCGACCGGCGACCTCGGACAGCTGGGACCGGGCGGCGATGAGGTCGTCCTCGGCGAACGCGATCGCGCCGTCCATGTACATCAGGACGTCCTCGTACTGCGGATCACCTTCGTACTCACGGGCCGCCTCCTCCCTCGCGACTCGCAGGTCGACGGCCGAGACACCCTCCTTCTCGGAGGCGACCTGCATGTAGAGGGCGTCGAAGATCGACAGGGCCGCCTGCTGGCGTGCGATGCCCTGCATCATCGCCAGAAGAGACACGCTCATGGGGTCGACGTCGAGGGTCTGACGTGCGGCAAGAATCGCGGTGTCGGGATCGCTCTGGGCCATGTTCTTGTAGATGACCAGCGAGAGATCCATCGGCAGATTGCCTTCGGCAAGCAGCGGCTGGAGCAGTTCGACGACCGCGTCGTTTCCGAGGACCATGGTCATGACCGACCGACGGAGGAGATCCTCGTCGCTGGCGAGGGAATCCGGATCCTCGGAGGCGATGATGCGCTCGACCAGGGCACGGACCTCGGCGTCGAAGGCGTCGTAGAGGGTGCGGTACTCGGCGGCAGCCGCTTCATCGGCACGATCGAGCTCGTAACGCTGGATCCTCAGGGCCTGGATTTCCGGGGTCTGCTCGACGCCGAGCTCGAGGAGCTTCGCCTGGTAGCCGTCGAATCCTTCGGGACCGTCGAGCTCGCGCCTGACGAGTCGCTCGTCACCCTTGGCCTTGTGGCGGCTGGCCTCGACCAGCTTGACTCGCAGGGCGCCCTCCCAAAGCAGCGGATTCGTGGTTTCGGCGGCGATCATCTCCTCGACCAGCTCGTCGAAATCCTCCCGTTCCTGCGGCTTGAGCAGGTCGATCCGCCAGGCCATGGAATTGGCGATGTAGGCGTTGGCGCGCGCGGTCGCGGCCACGGCAGACTCGTCCTCACGGAACCCGAACTCATCCACCATGCGTTCCGCCTGGTCCTGGACGTCGTACCACGCGTCACCGGCGCCGCCGATGATGCGCGCCCGTCTACTGAACTCCTCGATGACCCGATCCCAGGAGGCGGGATTGTCGACCGAAGCGCCCTTGCGCTTCGCCAGGACCGCGAGGTACTGGCTGTAGCGTTCCCGTGACTCGGCTCGGGACTCGGGCACCAGCTTGAGGAGGGCCGATTCGAGCATGTCGTAGTAGTCGAGATTGGTCGGGTCCTTGCCGATCGCCCGTGCGTACCGGTCGACCGCGTCGGAGTACTCGCCCTGCGCCTCGAGTTCCTGAGCCTTGCGGACCTGTCGTTCGGCATCTCCTGAGATCGCGATGTAGGCGACACCCGCGACGAGAACGCCGAGGGCGAACATGGATGCCGTGAGAATGATGATGAAACGCTTGTTGAGCCGGGTAGACATGGATGTCCCTTGCTTGAACGCTAGGTGCTTGAACCGCCCTGGTCCGGTGAATCGCCGACCTCGATCTCAGACCAGTCGGGCAGCGATCGCATCAGGTGTGGCATGAGGTTTTCGAGCAGGTCGTCGGCGTCGTGGCTGAAGGTCGTCATGAAATCGTCGCCGTCGCGTGTGGTGAGGTAGGCGGCCGAGACCTGGACCTTGCAGTAATAGGCGTACTCCTGCGTCCAGTCGAACGCGAGAGAACGAACGTCGTAGGAACTGGCACACGACCTGCCGTTCGCGATGAAGAAGTAACCGGCCACCCGGCGGGCGTCGGCCTGCTGCTGGGTGGTGAAGATGCTGGTCATGAGCTCGATGTCGCCGACGGGGAGCATGACCGACTGCTCGACTCCGGTCACGGGGTGCGTGACTCCGGTCGCCATGTAGGGGCGGCCCGATCCCTGGTTCACCTTGTCGGTCGACTCTCGGGAGAGACCAGCGAGGGGGATCGGAAGGCGGCTCGATGAACCGAGCTGGTCCATGCCGGCGGCGTCCCAGCAACGCTCGGGGATGTGGGGGATCTCGTCGATCGTTCCGGAGTAGTAGGCGATGTGCAGCATCAGGGCGCCCTGTTGCGGATCACCGTCCAGTGCGTAGATCCGATCGATGAACTGCGTGGTGCCGAGGGATTCGATCACCGCGGCGTCGTACTCGCGTTCATCGCCGACCTGTTCCCACTGACCAAGGGTGGCGGGGACGGTGTCGAGGGAGGCGCGGAGCGGGACCGGCTTCTTCGCGAGGAATCCGTTCAGCGCGCGCATTCCGATGCCCTGTGCAACCGCGGTGGCGGTGAAAATACCGACCAGCGCTCCCACCAGCGGCAAGGGACTCGGGGTGAAGCGCAGCGAGCGGACGCCCTCCCGCGGGGCGGAATCGATCTGCTGGGGCGCCTCGATCACCAGCTGCCGCACCGCCCACATCAGCATGATGAAGACGATGAAGGCGGGGACGAGCCAGACCAGGCCTATGAAGGTGTGGAAGTCACCCGCCGCGAAGTTCGAGTCGTACCTGGAGAGCAGGCCCAGGGTCACGACCCGGAGGACGTTCACGAAGATCGCGACCGGCACTCCGAGGATGATCAGCAAGGTCCTCTGCCAGCCACGGCTCAGACCCACGTAGGCCATGGCGGTGCCGAGGGCGAGGAACGCCACGAGCATCCGCATCCCCGAGCAGGCCTCGGCGACGTTGAGTGGGAAGGACTGGCCGTTCTCGAAGAGGGTGAGGGTGTTGCCGGAGAGATCGGTGTCGAAGCCCATGAGCTTCAGGACGACCCAGGCTCCCTTGGCCGAGATGTCCTGCAGCTGATAGGTCACCGGGGTCATGATCCGATCGGAGATGACGACCCCGAAGGCGCAGAGATAGAAGAACGGGAAGCGGAGCACCTTGAAGCTTCGCCATCCGAGCAGCGTCACGATCAGCCCGAAGAGGGTCGTGAAGACCCCGGCGGACCGCACCAGATGATGGATCAGCTGCTTGGGACCCATCATTCCGGTGACGTAGATGAGGATGCCGAGCAGGACGATGATCAGCCCCACCCAGGTCGGTCGCATCGGTCGTTCCAGCAGCTCGTCGCGCAGGAGCCAGACGAACCACGCCGCGATCACCGGCACGACGAACACGTGACCCCAGTCCGACGGCTGACTCGTCGCTATGTAGATCTCGACCCGGAAGAAGTCGCTGAACGCCCAGCACAGCGCACCCGTGAGGCCGGCGAGACAGACCAGCAGGATCCAGGGCTCAAAAACGCGACCGCTCGAGGCGTTCTGCTCCTCTGAGGTGGTCGGGCCGCTCTGTCCAGCAAGCGTTGTCATGTTCCTCTCATCGACTCAATCAACCTCCTGATCCATACGGATCAGCAGGCATTCCCCCGATAAGACAGATGGACATCCTGTCCGGTATTCGTCAGACACGGGCGCTCTCCGAGGGCCCACACATCCGATATCAGCCTGCCGCCGTGCCGGCTTCAGGCTGGCTACGATCGAAGGATCCCCTTGGATCGTCCGAATCGTGAAATTCTCCTAGAAGTCGCTTCCGACAACGGAATTACCTTCGTTCGGGAGGCCTGCGCCGCATGCTCCGCAGGAGTCCGCCTCGTTTCGCATGGGTCACGCATGAAAGCCCCCAGGAAGCCCGTCAGAGCGGTTCGGACGTCGATCAGGTCGTGCAGGGAAAGGACCAGAAGCCCCCTCACCGACCGATGACGTTGACCGGAGGCGCCCCGAACACGTCATTACCGAAGTTACGATCGAGCAGGAAACCGAAACCGTAGGAGGCTCTGAAGCCGTTCCTGACCACCGCCAGCGGCTGCGCCCAGAAGTTCGTGCCGACGATCACATGATCATCGGGCTGCATGTAAATATCTGGCTCTGAACGGTTTCTGATCGCCGAAAGGTTGAATCGGATCGCCACCTCGCGGTCCTTGCCGACGACCCGGACCAGATCGACCCGTTCCGGTACGGCAAGCTGTCCGAGCCCGCCAGCCGCGGTCACGAGCCGGCTGAGGGTCAGGCGTCCTGCGGCGGGCAGCACGTAGACACCGGGCCTGGCGACCTCCCCGTCGAGGTAGACGTTGCCGGTCAGGGGCGGAGCGACGTAGACGCGGTCGCTCGGCCTGATGACGACGTTGAGGTTGCTGTCCCCACGCGCCAGCCGCTGATAGTCGATGCGGATGATCCGGGTGGCGTACGAGGGAGCGCTGCTGTCCTCACCCGTCACCGGCAGGAGCTCCTCGACCTCCTGCTGGCCGCCACCGACCGCGACCCAGACCCGCTTCTCCTCGTCGTATCGAAAACCGGTCCGACCGATCGCGGCTCCGGTCGTCCGACGAGGCTCGGCCTTCTCATCGGGTTCCGGGGTCGCCTCGGTCGTCGCATCCGCCGGTCGTGGTGCGACGTCTGATTCGACGTCGTCGAGGTCGACAGGGGGATCGTCCTCGACGGCCACCATCCCCGGGGTCGCGGAGTCGGCATTGTTCATCCGGTTGATGAGGTCCTCGATCTCCGCATCGGTCTTCGGCTTGTCCGGCGACGTCGTCGAGGGGTCCGCGGATCCGGAGGCGCCGCGGTTGCGATCGAAATCCGGCTGGACGAGATCGTTGAGCGCGACCTCGCGGATGATGTAGACGTCCTGAGTTGTCGGGGTCGTGCCCCCGGCCTCGGCAAGCGCGTTCATCACGCGGAAGTCCGGTCGGTCCAGGCCGTAGATGCCGGTGCCCTGCACCTGTCCGTAGATCGTGTACTGGAAGCTGCGGCCGTTCTCGAGCGAGACCGTGACGAGGGGATCGGTGATCAGGCTGGAAAGACGATCCTCGATCTCCTTCTGGAGTTCCTCGAGGGTCAGTCCGGCCGCGGGCAGGTTGCCGAGGGTGGGCAGTCGGATCTGACCGGCCTGGTCGATGATCCGCACGGAGATGTCCATCTGGCCCGGGCTGACCAGTTCGTAGATCTCGGCCCGGACGATGTCGCCGGGCGCGAGTCGATACTCGAGACTGCTGGGTATGAGGTCCTCGGCGTTTGGCGTGGTGATCTCACCGAAGGGAAGCTCCTCGACCTCGACCACGTCGAGACGTTCGATCACCGGGATGGTGGTTGGCGCGAACTCGAAGTAACCGGTCTTGCTCGGGTCGATGTAATTGTCGAATTCACAACCACAACCCAGCATCGCGACCATGAACAGGGAGAGGGAGCTCAACACGCGGCGACAGTCGGGAAGAGATGGCAGGTTCCGGATGATCACGATCTGCTCCAAGCTCGAGACCGATGACCTCGGTCACTGCGCCGCGTGCTGCGAAATCGAGCGGAGGGTGGATGACCATCCGTCGATGACGAGCAGCGGCCTTCAGCGCGAAAAACAGCTGCCCTTCGAGCGGAGAATCGGCAAATGATGGCCCCTCTATTGAGTAAAGGCCTGCATTCTCGGACGGAAAGTGGGTGGAGAGGGGGCTCAGACGCCGATCGCCCGCAGCAACACCGCGGCGCGAACCCAGGTCCCTGCCGCAACTTGTTCGAGGACAACGACATGTGGATTCGAGTCGAGCACCACGCCGTCCATCTCGACCCCACGATTCACCGGCCCGGGGTGGAGCAGGACCTGATCCCCCGAGAGGCGGGCGGCCCGCTCGGCGGTCATGCCGTAGAGACGCCTGTAATCCGTTGCAATCAAGTCACTTGAAGCCCGTTCCCTCTGGATTCTGAGCATCATCACCGCATCGGCTTCCTCAAGCACCGAATCGATGTCGTGCGCGATCGCGAGCTGGTCGGCGACCGCTTCCGGCACCAGCCCCCGGAAGCTTCCGTCGAGCAGGGCGGGCGGCCCCACCAGGGTGACGTGTGCACCCAGCGCGATCAGTCCGTGGACGTTGGATCGGGCGACGCGGGAGTTCAGGATGTCGCCGACGATCGCCACCCGTCGGCCCTGCAGCCCGCCCAGTCGCTCCTCGAGCACGAAGGCATCAAGCAGCGCCTGCGTGGGATGCTCATGGCGACCGTCGCCCGCGTTGATCACCGGAGTCGTGCAGGCATCGGCAACGAGTGCGGCGCCTCCGCTCGCGGCGGTCCTGACGACCAGGGCATCAACCCCCATCGCCTCGATGTTGCGCGCCGTGTCGACGAGCGACTCGCCCTTGCTTGCACTCGATCCTCGGGAGCCGAGATTCAGAACGTGTGCCCCCAGACGCGTCGCCGCCACCTCGAAGGAACAGCGAGTCCGGGTCGAATCCTCGAAGAAGAGATTGGCCACCACGCGACCCGCCAGCTCGTCTCCGCGGCAGGCAGTCCGAAGGGATCTTGCGCGGGCGAGGATCTCCCGGATCGTGTCCGGGCAGGCGCCCTCAAGGCCCAGGAGATCTCGTGTCTCGAGACTGGTCATGGCGGAAATGCTAGCAGCCATTCGAGGGGGGATGTGACAGCACTCACTCGGAAGTCGGGACAACCGCCTGCCGCTGCATGTGGGCCACGCCGGCCTCGAGGTTCGGCACCCAGAGGAAGTCCGCGCTCTGCTGGGCCTGGGCTCCCGACTTGCGATCGATGACCGTGAGCTTGGTGGTGTACCAGTCGAACTGCAGGGTACGGGGGATGTTGAAGAGATCACGCAGGTAGAAATCACGGACCTCGGAGCCGGCGTCGTGCCGCACCGTGCTCTGCAGCGGTGCGATGACCGGAACTCCGGTGTCCCGGGTCAGCATCTCAAGCTTGAGATCGAACTCGTAGGCCCAGGTGCCCTTCTGGGGATCGTGGTCGGGCTTGAATCCGTCCAGCTCGAGATACCAGATGAAGCTGGAACGCTCGTTGGGATCGAAGACCGGTGGCTCCACGACGTCGATCACGCCGAAGTCCCGCACCCTGGTGCACAAGGCAAGTCGATTGATGCGGAACGTGTCCTCGGTCCGGATGAGATCGGTCAGCGCCTGAAGATGCCGGAGGACCGCATCCGAGTCGGCACCATCGTCCAGTTCGCTGCCAAGTGACTTGAACTGGTCATGGACGATGCGCACCAGCTCCTGCTCCTCGTCGGTGAGTTCGGCGAGCCCTTCCGGCTCGAAGGCCTGGTCCGGACCGGTCATCGCCAGCACGATCGCAAGCGTCAGGTGATGCCTCAGCGGCGTGTCACTCAGCGAAGCGGACCGGAGGAGGGACCGGACGTACCGGGCCTGGTCGTCCATCGTCCCCAGAGTCGGGTCCAGGACCGCGGGGAGCTTCTGCTCTCCCGACGGCGCGGCAGCGGTGCCCGGAGGGGAGGCGAGCTCGACGGCGGCGCCGGAGCGAGCGGTTTCATCCGGGGTCCCGACGGGGGTCGCCGAGGCCGGTTCCTCACGGGAAGGGTTCCACGCGGCGGCCTGGAGCGCGGGCATGGCCGGGATGGGCTCGACCCCGCCGGTCTGCTCGAGATCGGGAAGGCGACCCGGTGTTCCCTCTGTCGAACCCGGGTCGTCCGTGGAACGTCCGGCAAGGACCTCGCCCTGGATCCGCTGGATCTCGTCGAGGAGGAGGATGTCGGGATCGAGGCCTGGATCGGTGGCCCCGGCGAGGGTGGGAGTGGCTCCGTCGACCGGACCGGGGGCGTCCGGAGCGCTGGATCGCACCGAGGGTGCTTCGGAAACGCCCTGAGGCGCCTTGCAGCCGGTCGACCACGCCCCCACCAAGAGGACGGCCAGCAGGGCAAGGGGGCCCCGGGGCTGGCGTGAACGACGATCTGTTGATTCAAGCATGCTCGGCGCGCTCCTGCGACCTCAGGGCCATCCTGGCCCACCGTACTGGCGACAAGCCCCCGTGGGGCCGTGCCTTTCACTTCATCGGAGGGTATCGGCCATCCGGGTGGCTGCACATTCAAGAGTTCGCAGAGTCGCCGAGCGATTGGCAGGGGAATCTGAGAGGGCCGGCATGCGTCCGGACTTGCTCCGGGCGTCCAGATCGAGAAGTTCCTGGAAGACACGGCTGGTCCGGGCGCTGCCGATCCGATTCGCCACGTCGGGAATCACCTGAGCGGAGGGGCCCCACAGCTTCAGCGACTTCGCCACGCCCGCCCGCGGTTCCCCGCTCTCGAGCCGCCGGGCGGCCTCGTCGAGCTTCCTGGCGAGATCGGTGAGGGCCCACATCAGCAGGACGCTGGGAGCTCGACCAACCTCGTAGAGCGCATGCAGTTTCCGGATCACCTGACCACCGCCCTCGTTGAGGATCGTGTCCTGGATGAGCCACGCCTGTTCCTCTCGCCCCAGTCCGACCATCTCCACCACGGTGGCACGCGAGATGTGAACCGACTCACCCTCGGCAGGTTGTTCCACGGACGCGGCCAGCTTCGCAAGTTCCGAATCGAGCCGGGAGAGGACGGGGCCGATCCTTTCGACGAGGAGCTCGGCGGCGTCACGATCGACCCTGGCATTGTGCCGCTTCAGACCACGGGTGAGGCACCAGCCGATCGCCTGCTGCTCGCGCGGCGTGTCGCACTTGATGATGGTTCCGACCTTCTTGACCGCCTTGTCGAAGTTGCCCGGGCGCCATTCCCCCGACCTGACCAGCAGCGTGGTCTCCTCCATGGGACTCGATGCGTACCGTTCCATCGCGGGACGGTTTCCATCGCCCTTCATGAACTCCGCGGCATTGTCCAGGATCACCAGCTTGTGGGTGTTCATCAGCCCCCAGCTGCGAAGTTCGTCCAGGAGCGCCGACAGCGAGGTCTGTGCACCGTCGAACTCGAACTGGTCGATCTCACCGTGGACCTCCTGGAGGCTCTGGACGAGCTGGCGCGTGTATTCGCTCAGGAGGAACTGCTCCTTGCCATGCAGCACCACGATTCGCATCGAGGCGTCTGGCGGGGTCACGGGAGCGGTCGCTTTGCGGGGCATCGCCCCATGGTAGGGACCGGACGGGGACACATGGCCCGTCGGCGCTAGCATTGGAGTTATCCCCGTTCGATACAGAGCCGCCGCAGGAAGTGCATGCCCGTGCGTTTCATCCACGTGACCAATGGCCCCGACGAGGGCGTGACCTACGCGCTGCCCGACGACGAGCCGCAGCTGATCGGCCGGTCGACCGAGGCGCTGCCCATCACCGATCGCCAGGTCAGCCGCCGTCATGCCGAGCTGACGCCGGATCGGGGAACCTGGTACCTGCGCGACCTGCAGTCGACCAACGGCACGAGATTGAACGGCACGCCGGTTCGGGAACGGGTGGCGCTGGCTCCGGGGGATCGGATCGAATGCGGGGCGACGGTCCTCATGTTCGACGGTCCACCGATCGCGGGCGCCCCCGTCCGGGCGGTCGAACGTGACGAGGAAAGCCTGGTCATCACGGGTCGCCACGCCGAGCGGACGCAGGGCGTCGGGCAGAACGCGCGTCACGGACAGGCCGAGAGTCAGGTCGAGGTTCTCCTCCACGCAAACGAACTCGCGGTCTCGACCCTCGAACTGGGCGCCTACCTCAACGAGTTCATGACGCTTCTCCTGGATGCCTTCGAGGCGGAGCACGTCGCGGTCATCACCTACGGACCCTCGACCACCTCGGCGTCCTCGATCGTCGTCAGGACCCGGCCGGGCATCGAGGACCGGGCGCTCGGCCTCAGCCGCGAGCTGATCCGCCAGTCCCGGACCAGCGAGGACACCCTGATCGGTCACGAGACCCGGGAGACCCCGGACGGCACGGAACGTTCGCACTGGGTCGCCGCGAGTCCGCTTCGCGCGAGCGGACGGGTCATCGGGGTGGCCTACCTCGATGTCTCGCGCGACATCTCCGAGGACCAGCTCCATCCAATCGACATCGACCTCCTCCACGCCCTCACCAGCCAGGCCGGAATGGCGATCGAGCGAGGGCAGCTGGTCGAGGAACTGCTGGCTAAGGGCCGTCTCGCCACCATGGGCCAGACCGTCGCGGCGATCAGCCACGGCGTGAAGAACATCCTCCAGGGTCTGCGGGGCGGGGCGGACGCGGTGCAGATGGGGATCAACCGCGAGGATCTGGAACTCGCCGCCCGCGGGTGGCCGATCGTCTCCCGGAACCTCGACCGAATCCAGAACCTGACCCTGAACATGCTCGGCTTCGCTCGCCAGCGCTCCCTTGAATTCGAACTGATGTCGGTCTCCAGCGTGGTCCGGGAGGCGATGGAGATGATGGAGTCCGCCGCCGATCGGAAACGGGTGCGGCTGGAATTCGAGGACGACCCCGGGGCCCCCCCGATCCTGATCGACCCCGCGGCGATCCTGCAGATACTGATCAACCTGATCTCGAACGCGGTCGATGCCTCCGACTCCGGATCGCCGGTGCGGATCCGCCTGACCTGCCCGGGCCCCGCCGACCGTATCGTGATCACGGTGCGTGATCGGGGGGCGGGGGTTGATCCGGTCATCCACGAACGGCTCTTCGAGCCGTTCGTCACCTCGAAGGGACAGCGGGGAACCGGCCTTGGACTGGTCGTGAGCCTGCGACTTGCCGAGTCGCACGGCGGATCCCTCGGCTGCGAACGGACGGGACCGGAGGGAACCACCATGGAGCTGACGCTTCCCACCGACCGCGGAGTCGGCGACTCCGAGGACACGCACGGACCACGCGGGATCTCCGAGGCGGATCTGGACATCGAATTCGGGGCCGCCGAACATTGATCCGCGGAATCACCACGTCGGAGGCCCAAGGGTGGTATCCTCTGCCCCCACTCCGATCGCACGACGATCCACATCGCCGAAGGCCCTGATTCATGCACCCAAGCACACAGTTCGAGACGAACTCACTGGTCCCCGACCTCCACGCCGGCAGCCCCATCCCCCCGGACATGCTCGCCGCGGTCAACTACCAGCGAACCCGGGAAATGACCATCGATGAGCTCCTCCTGGAAAACCGGGTGGTCTTCCTCATCGGTGAGATCAACTACTCCTCCGCCGCCAGAGTCATCATGCAGATGCTCTATCTGGAGAACCAGAAGCGCGGACAGGAGATCAACTTCTACATCAACAGCCCGGGTGGCTC
>Ga0163109_10001976_pt1 | contig 16115 bp, 13 predicted proteins | sample CRUFie1St13metaG_FD_108704 | JGI IMG/M metagenome (GOLD analysis project Ga0163109, IMG submission 108704) | Marine microbial communities from the Costa Rica Dome - CRUD Field 142mm St13 metaG | ecosystem: Environmental > Aquatic > Marine > Oceanic > Photic zone | place: Costa Rica: the Eastern... | reverse complement strand
ATAAGAAAAACATTGAGATTTTATGTTAAATCAAATAATCAAGTATTTTTCAATAAATTTTATTTATCGGGCGGCTCAGCAATGTTACCAGGTTTACAAAAATTTATTGCAGATAATTTAAACGTTGATGTTGATATATTAAACCCTTTTCAAAAAGTTTCCTCTTCAAATGTTATTGAAAATCCCCCACAATATGCTATTTCAATAGGATTAGCTCTGCATAGTCTGGAGGTAAAATAAATGAATAAATTTATTTTTATAAACTTAAATCAAACAGTTAGTCGTGCAGAATTGTCTGCTATAAAAGAAGAGAAGCAAAGATGGATTTTATTTGGATCAATTGCATTCATTTTTACTTTGCTACTAGGTTGGTTTATTTCAATTAATCTCAGTTTAAGTAAACTCATAGAATCAAGAGAAAATACAATTACTGACATCATTGAAAAAACAAATACATTAAAAAAAGATGGACAAATTAATCTTGCAAAATCTGATATCGAATCTCTTTACACCATTGAAGAAGAACGAATAATATGGTCTAAAAAACTTAAAGAATTGGCAAGAGTTATTCCTGATGATATGACTATTATAAATGTGCATTACAAACAAAAAAGATTAGTAGTCTCAGCTATTGCAAGGTTGTACCCTGATGTAAAAGCATTTACAATCATAGAAAAATTCATCGATGTTCTTGAAAGTAACCCTGAATTTTCTAATGATTTTTCATCAACAGAGCTAAAAAGATCTCAGTTAGATAAATCACAAGGTCAAGAATTTTTATTTTTTGAAATTGAATTAAAGCTAAACAAAAAAACAAAAAAATCAAAAAAAAATAAAAGAACATAAATATTATGCAAAGAAATATCATACTAGTTACCATTATATTCATTTTTTCTATTTCAATTTGGCTAGGAGAAACTTTTTTATTTTCTCACAAGCCTGATAAAATATATGATTTAGAGGGCGAGCAAAAAGTTGTAAATGAAAAATTTATTACAGCTCAAATTTTATCTCAAAGTTTGGATAGAGTATACCAGGTTTTTAAGCAAAATTTAAATGTAAATAGAAAAATCAATAAATCTCACGAAAAAATGCCTTTTTTAAATGATCTTACTGATATTTTACATAAACTAAATATCAAAGATCCCTTAAATATGAGACCACTCAGTAATGATCGAAGAAAAAATAAAACTATAAGCTCATACTACATTGAAATTGAATGTTCATATGAAAAACTTGGTAAATTTATAACTGAATTAGAAAAGAGTGATCGTCTTATTGAAATAATAGAATTTGAAATTGTAAATGGCTATGAAAGAGTAACAAATACTAATCAACTAAATAGGCTTCCTGATCAAATAGTAAAGCTTGAGCTTGCAACTATATCTTTAAACAAAATGAAAAGTTAAGGTAAAATATGGATAAACGAACAATATTTATGTGGAATGCTTCACTCGCCATATCATTTTTAATGATTTTATTTTACTCATATAAAATATATAAGTACAATGATCAAAAAAATAGGCTGTGGAATACGTATTTGAATGATGAAATAGGAACAGATGATAAATTACAAAAAAAAGTAAATGATCTTGAAGATACTTACCAAAATAGAAAAAAATTTAAGTTCAGAATGAAAAAAAATCCAGTTGATCTTTCCAATGTAATTAATTTTGAAGGAATAGATTTCAACTTTGGTGGTAGTAGTTTAAAATCCATCAAACTATTGCATATAACACAAACTGAAAATTCAATACCAAGAGCCACTGTTAAGTTTAAGAATAATTATCACAATCTTTTTGAAGGTGATACACTAGGCGGTGGTAAAGTAATGCTCGTAACAAAAACAGAAATGAAATATAAAAAAGATGATGAAATATATTCATTTTCTGTTAAACCAAATGCAATTCAAAATTAAATAATTAAATGGAAAGATTAATAAAATGAAAATAATTATATTGACTCTAGTACTTCTGACAAACAATTTATTTGCTGATGGCATTATAGATCCCATGTCAGGTCTAATCAAAGCTGAAGAATTACCTAAAAATATTTTAACATCGAATGATAATGACGAATCACTTCCAAAGATTAATATTCATGCTGTCGACACATATTTACCAGCACTTTTACAAATGCTCGCAGAACAAAGTGGATACAATATTGTCACAGGTCCCAATGTTAATGAAAAAGATAAATTAACAATTCATATTGAGGATGTACCAATTGACCAAGCTATTAATATGGTAGTTAGAGCATCGGGGCTGAGTTATGAAATATTAGGAAATTCAATTTTAGTCGCTAGTCAAGAAAAATTAACTGAAGACGTGGGAATAACTCCTCAAGTTATTACACTTCAATATGCAAACGCAGAAGATGTTTCAAGTTTATTAATGAATATTACAGATCAAATTACAGTTGATAGAGCTGGTAATAAACTTCTAATAAATGCTAGTCCTAAAAAAATTGCTGAGATACAATCAATAATTGAAAAAATTGATGTTCCTGCTTTACAAATTATGCTTGAAGCTAAATTAATTGAAGTTACATTATCTGAAGAAGATAAAAATGGAATTGATTGGGCTAAACTATCTCAATTTCAATTAATCTTAGCTGAGTCAGGAATGCCATTAGATCTAGGAAATGGCGCCACTACAGGCTCCCTACTACCAGGTAGTTCTTTTGAAATGGATGACCAAGGTAATGTTTTAGAAACATTGGAAGGACAAACTTTAGGGCAATTACCAGAATCAATGACTTTCCAAAGACTTAGTGGTGAAAATGATTTTGGATTAAGTAGACAACTCACTGCATTCGACATAACATTAGATTTATTGCTGAAAAATAATAAGGCAAGTGTTTTAGCCAACTCACAAGTTGTTACACTTAATGGTCACTCTGCAACAATCAGAATGGTAGATATAGTACCCTATATTTTATCAAGCGGCGGTGTAGGAGGACAAGTTCAAGTACAAAGAACAGAAGTGGGTGTAAAACTTGATATAACACCAACAGTTAATACTGATGGTTTCATAACTACAACTGTTACTCCTGAAGTTAGTAGCATATATGATTTTATTGGACCAGATAGAAACATCCCATGGGAGAAAAAACGTGTTACTACTACTACAGTAAGAAGTCAAGATGGAGAGTCAATAATTATTGGTGGTCTTTTAAATGGAAGTAAAATAAATGTTCAAAGTAAAGTACCTTTATTGTGGCGTATACCTTGGGGAATTGGACAAAGATTTTTCACACATACTTCTCAGATTACATCAACAACAGATCTAATAATTCAAATTACACCAAAGATTGTAAAAGATAATTATACTAAAATTAAAAAATCAGAAATACATTTAGAAACAGAACAAATTTTTGAAGATTTTGGTAATTTTAACCAAGAAGATAGTGAGGAAAAAAATGATGATAAATAAATATTTTTCAAATTTAATAAAAATAAGTTTAGCTTGTTTAATTTTAATTTTAAGTTGCGATGAACAGTCGCCTACAAGCGTACAAAATTTTTTCACTCTAGATCTAAATGTTTCAGAAACTGAAATATATTCTGATAATGAAGCCGATACACAACAATATGCCAATTCAACTGTTGTAGCTACTTTAAAAGATAGTGATGGTGCAGGTGTATCAGGAAAATCAATCAAATTTATTTACGAATACCAAAATGTGGATGAACAACCTGCAGAAGGCGGTGGTTTTCAATCAACACCAGTTCTAACAGATGCTAATGGAAGAGCGGAAACTATTTTTCTTGACGGAGGTTTTCCAGGTACGGTAACAATTTCAGCAAGATTTGATGAATCTTCTTGGGTAGTAGATGAAAATTCATCTTATCCCCCATCAAAAGTCATTCAGGTATTACCTCTTGATGCTTTAGTAAGTAAAATAGATGTCACAACTGATGGTACACAAGTCATGGACATTTTACAATCAGGTGAAAACTACTCAAAATTAATTACAGCTAGTGCTCTTGATTCAAATAATACACCTATTGCAAACGTTGCGCTTAATTTTTCATTAATTGATTCCAGCGGTTTTAATCTTGTAGGAAGTATATCTCCACCTCAAGCATCTACTGATAATAATGGTCAAGCTCAAGCTACATACCAAGTTAATTCATCATCTAGTGGATATCAAGACGGTTTTATTTTCATACAAGTTGAAGCTGAAAATGGAACTAATTATGGACTTTCACCAGGTTCAATACAATTATATCTTAATTCTAATACGACTCCTCCGCAAGATAAAGTGGAAACACTGACATTAGATGCCAGTCCTGAAATAATAATTATTGAATCATCTAACCTTGACTCTACCTATACAATTGATTTAAAAGCAATCGCTAAAGATGATGAAGGCTTATCAGTCCCTAATGTTCCAATTAGTATAATTAATACAACTGATGGAATTGGTACATTGCAAATAACAGAAACATTAACTGATATCAATGGTGAAATAAATGCTGTTTTTGAAGTTGATGCGGAAGAGGTGACAGAAGAAGTTGAAATTTCTTTTGAAGCATCAATAACAAGTACTACCTCTGATAGTATACTACACCAATCTACCCAACCAGTTACTCTTATAACCGATGAAGATTATAATATTAATCAAGTACAAGGGTTATATGTTTGGGTCGTTGGAGATGAAACAATAGTTGATAATAATATTATTGAATATGAATATACAGTGAATGCTAGAGTTTTAAATGAATTTGGTGGTCCTGTTGGTGACATCCCTGTTCAATTTTCAAAAAGCATCTCATCACCAGGGTATTTAGCACCAACTACTAGTACTTCAGATTCTACAGGATTAGCTTCTTCAATTTATTATGCAAATAGTGAAAGTTTTTCTTCGAATGATCAAGTTGAAGTAACAATAAATGTAGGTATTGGTAATCCGGATTTAGATACATCTTTCCCAATAACTTTAGGTATACAAGGTAATGCTAACCCTGAACTTGATGTTACCCAATTTGAATTCTTTCCTGATGTGAGTTCACTAAATGTAATCTTACAAGAACAAACAACCATAAGTGTTATTGCAAAAAATAGCAGTGGTGTTGGCGTTGCAAATGTACCAGTAAGATTTGAATTATCTTTATTGTCAAGAGATTCAAATGGATTCATTAGTTCTCCACTATCATACACCTGTTGTACTGGAAATGAAAGTGAAGAGGACTCAACTTTTGTTGGTCAAAATGGTGTTGCAGAAGTGAATTATACAAATATTTCTGGAGGTGTTGATAATCTAAGAGCTTATATCCTACATCCAATAAATGGCACGGTATTGTTTGAAAAAAACCTAACAATAAATAATGACACTCAAGAAAATTTTGAAATTCAAGAAACAGTAAATTCTTTATTTGCTTGGGCAGGTCAAGATGTTATAAATGTAAACTCAGTTGATATAACTTATTGTGATTCTTTATATGCAATTGCAAGAGATGTTCAAGGTGGTGCATTAGCTAGTATACCGTTTAATTTTTCTTTAGATAATCTTGAACAAGGATACTTGACATCAAGTTATGTTGTATCTGATAGTACTGGAATTGCACAAACTGCATTTTGTACTAATCCAAGTGATGATATTACAAATACAACAATCAATGTAAGTGTATCTATACCTGGATCAGATATAGAAAACCAAACTATACCTATTACTTTAATTAATAATCTTCCTGATTGTGAAAATTGTATTGAAGAATTTTACCTTATATCTGAATATCAGGAATTACCTAATTCAAGTGGATTACCATCATCTCAAATTTATGCATTTTACTCCGATTCGTCGGGTTATTCTGCTGATATTGGTGATTTTGTTGAATTTTCCTCTGTAACTCAAGGTCCAAATGATGAGTGGATTGATGCAGGAGCAATTACTTCAACTGCATTTTTTGCTGAATATAATGCTGGAGATTATACTAATCTATTTCCTAACGCACCTTCAGATTCAGTAGTTATTATGGCTGAAAATACTTTTAATATGGAAAATTCTTCAGGCTTAGCTAGAATAATTGGAACATATAAAAATCTATCTGATACCGTTGGAGTTTTACTCAATAGCTCTGGAGCTGAGTACGTTGAAATTATACCTCCTTTTCCAAGTGAAATTAGAGTTCAAGGCGGTGGCGGACAAGAATCTACTGTTATAACTACTGAAATAAGAGATGGTAATGGAAATTTAGTATCAGATATTTATATTATAAAATATGAGCTCACTAATTTTGTTTTAGACGGTGTTGAATGGAGCGATTCTCAAATAAATAATACATATTTTACACAATCTTCAAATGGTGAAGCTACAGCAACTCTCAATGCTGGTACCGCACCAGGAGCAGTACATATAACTGTTTCAGTTATCGATTGTGGTGATGATGGATGTAGTACTGCTGATTGGGCAGGTGATGCTATTGCAATTGCGACTGCTACTCCTGTAACAATTGCAACTGGTCCTCCTACATCAGGAGTCCTAGGTTATTCTTTCCAAGAAGCAATAAATATTGGAGGTGGACTTACTGAATTACCTGTATCAATATTACTTTGGGATGCTTGGTCAAATCCTGTTGCAGATTGTACTGCTGTATATTTTTCTCTTGATCCTCCAACTGCAGCGGCTGTCATTGCTGAAGCTAAGGTTGGTAATATTAAACCTAATGGAAGTCAAGATGATACCTGGCCTGGGATTGCTTGGACAACAACGCAATATAATTCAGCTCAACTGTTTGAATTCCCAACTATAATAGGAAAAACCACGGGTAATATATGTATTGATCCGAATCTTACAACTCAGGAAGAATGCGAAGCTGTTTTTAACAAATGGCTAGTAGATGCAGATCTTTGCGCAAGTCCAACTCTAACAAACCCAGTCTTATGTGAAGAAGCGACAGGAACACCTGAAGACTATTACTGGGGAACAAATTTACCCCTCGTTTTTACTAGTGATGATAATCTAGTTTCATATCAGAATGTTTGTGTAGACTGCCAATTAAGTTTAGTTCCATTAAGTGATACCAATACAGATTTTGCGTGTAACCCAGGAACTTTTGAAGTGTCACTAAGAGCGCAGCTATTAGATTTTTATGGTGTACCCGTAGAAGGTGCTCTAGTTGAACTTTTAATGTTTGGTTCACAAGGTGGTCCGACTATTGAAGCTATTGTAACTGGATGTTTTGATGATGCAAATAATAACGGCAGTTATGACATAGGCGAAGATATGGTTTATGACTTTGACAATGAAGGTGACTGTGAAGCGAGTGGTGATTATACTTGGACAGATGGAGATAATATTCCAGAACCTCCTACAATTGTTTCTACTGATGCTTTTGGAAATAAATATTGGACAGTCACATATACTGACGCTGAATGTACTCAAACAAACAGTGACCCTGATCAGTATACCTGTACTTCACCAATAATTCAAGCTAATCTAATTAATCCAAATGGTGCGGTAAGTGAAGAAGTAAATCTAACAATTACAAGTACTTGTCCTGCTCAATAAAAAATATAGAAAGAATATAAATATGTCATTTAATCCTCAATTTGCTAAACTTGGAGATATTCTTGTTCATGAGAATATTATTTCACAAGATACATTAATGCAAGCATTAGATACTCAGAAAATAACTAAGAAAAAACTTGGAGATATTTTAATTAATAATGGTGATATTAACGAGCATGATCTTGTCAAAGCTTTTTCATTGCAAACTGGTCATAAACCATTATCGGAAGATGAACTATTTAAGGCTGATGTAGATACAGCAAAATTAATTCCAGAAGATTTTGCTGTAGAAAAAAATATATTAGCTCTTAGAATGACAGATTCTATGGTAACAGTTGCAATGGAAGATCCTGAAGATATTTCCTCGCTGGATACAATAAAAAAACTAACAAATAAGTCTCCCGATATTTATGTAGCAGCAAAATCAGCATTAGAAAAAGCTATTTCTTCAACATACAATAAGATTAAACAATCAGGTGAAGTTGAAACCGCATTATCACAGATTAGCATTGTCAGAGGGGATGAAGAAGATAGTGATGAGTTAGATTTAGCTACTGAAGAGGTTTCTGCTGAAGATGCGCCATACGTAAAATTAGTAAATGTTATTCTTGCTGAATCAATAAAAGAAGACTCTACGGATATTCATATTGAGCCTGGTAAAACAAACTTATCTGTTAGAATAAGAATAGATGGTGTGTTAACTCAGATAATGTCTCCTCCAATGACCTCATTAAATGGAATTATAACGCGTATTAAAATTTTATCAAAATTAAATATTGCTGAACATCGTTTACCACAAGATGGGAGAATGAAAATAAAAACAGCTGATCGAGATGTTGATGTTCGTGTATCTATTTTACCTACGGTACATGGTGAAAAAGTTGTACTTAGGTTACTTGGAAGTGGAGGAAAAGAACTTACATTGTCTAATCTTGGTTTTCCTGAAGATAAATTGAAAAAATTTAGAAAATGGATTAACCAACCTTATGGTATGATAATTATATCTGGACCAACAGGTAGTGGTAAATCAACAACTCTTTATGCAGCTCTACAAGAAATATATTCAGAAAATATTAATATAACAACAGTCGAAGATCCTGTAGAATATCAAATTCCTGGTATTAATCAAATTCAAATTCATGATAAAATCGGTTTAACTTTTTCACGTTCTTTACGATCAATACTTCGTCAAGATCCAGACGTATTACTAATTGGAGAAATTAGAGATGAAGAGACAGCAAATATTGCAGTTAAATTTGCATTAACAGGTCACTTAGTCTTTAGTACAGTACACGCTAACGATGCTCCATCAACAATTGCTAGATTATTAGATCTTGGAATACCCCCGTTTTTGTTGGGATCTTCTCTGAATTTAGTTATGGCTCAAAGATTAGTCAGAACAATTGATAAAAATGCTAAAGAAGAGTATACGCCAAGTGATAATGAACTTGAAAGATCTGGATTAAGCAAAAAAGACGCTCAAGAAACGACATTTTATAGAGGCAAACCTACCAATGATAATCACCAAACAGGTTACAAGGGACGTACTGCTATCCATGAAATTCTTGAAGTAAATAAAGAGATGAGACAATATATTTTCGATGAGAAAAATGCTAATGATATATATAATCTTGCCAAAGAACAGGGTATGACTCCTCTTAGAGAAGCTGCTTTAGGAAAAGTAAAATCAGGTGAAACAACTATTGAAGAAATTTTAAGAGCAACCGTTGAGGATAATTAATGTCTGAATTTTCGTATATTGCTAGAACAGAAGATGGTTCGAGGAAAGAAGGTTTATTAGAAGCAAAGAACTACAATGCTGCAGCTGAAATGCTTCAAAATAAACAACTTGTAATAATTAAATTATCAGAAAGAGATGCTTCTTTTGATTTTATGGGTCCTTTCTTGGAGAGAATTAATACATCAGTAGATAAATTTAAAAATAGTATCCCATTGACTACTATAGTATTCTTTACTAGGCAATTATCAACAATGTTTTCAGCTGGATTGACAGTTGAAAAATCATTATACTTTCTATCACAGGAAGAAAAAAATCAGAAATTTAAAAAGATATTAAATAATATTGAGAAAAGTATCCAACGTGGATCTCTATTATCTGATGCTTTATTAAAACATAAAGGAACATTTTCTAATCTATATATATCTTTAATAAAAGCTGGAGAGGTTAGTGGTAAATTATCTGAAACTTTAGAAGAGCTTTCTTTATATTTAGAAACAGTTGAAGATACTCAACGCAAGGTTAAATCTGCTATGTATTACCCCATTTTTATACTTTTATTTTTAGGTATAGTTTTATTTGCAACTTTTTCAATTCTCATTCCACAATTTGCATCTGTTTATGAAACGTTAGGCTCTGAACTACCGGCATACACCACAATGCTAGTAGACTTCGGTGAATGGTTTAATAACAATTTATTCTCGGTTTTATCTACAGGTTTCTTTACATTTATTGGATTATGGATTTTTACATTAACAGATACAGGTTTGCTAATTAAAGATAGAATTTTACTTAAGTTACCTATTCTCGGCAAACTAATAGAACAAAACATAATGGCTAAATTTTCAAAAACTTTTGGAATTTTAACAGGCGCAGGTGTTTCAGTATTAGAAACTATGCAACTCATTGGTAGAGTAGTTGATAATAGACATTATGAACTCGCTCTTATTGATGCTTCTAAAAATATAGAAAATGGATTGAATATTTCAGCTGCATTAAGAGAAACTGGAATATTTCCTTCTATATTACTTCAACTATTATCAACTGGTGAAGAAACTGGAGAAATTGATAATTTAGCATTGAAAGCATCGACATTTTATACCAAACAAGTGAATGCTATAGTTGATAGACTTACCTCATTATTAGAACCATTAATGATCATTTTAGTTGGAGGAGTAATTGGTTTTATTATCGTCGTACTGTATTTACCTATTTTTCATTTTGGATCAGCATTAGCATTTTAATTAAATGTGATTTTTATTTACTTTATTTTAGGTAGTATTTTTGGAAGTTTTTACAACGTTGTTATATTTAGACTACCAAAAAATCTTTCAATCATATCTCCAAGATCTCATTGCTTCAATTGTAAAAAAACTATTCCGTTTTATTTAAATATACCCATTCTAAGTTATTTAATTTGCTTGGGGAATTGCTTTTATTGCAAATCAAAAATATCAATTCAATATGTCTTGATAGAAATATCTACAGGCCTTTTATGGTCATATGGATTATTAAATTACAATTTTGAAACAGCAATTTTATTTTTATGGATGACTGGAATCTTGAGTATTATAGCTGTAATTGATTTAAAATATTATATCATACCAACATCATTGATTTTTTTGGCATTTTTTGGTTTATTGATTTATAATTTAGCACATACATCAAATTTAAAAGATTCAATAGTTGGTTTACTATTTGGATTGAGCTATCTTGGAGGAACAGCGATTATCACTTCAAAAATTTTCAAAAAACAGACTCTAGGTTTTGGTGATATATTACTAATTGTCATTTTAGGAACGTGGCTAGGTTTAATAAAAGTGGCCATTACAATCTTTTTTAGTGCAACAATAGCTCTAATAGTTTGGATAATAATGTCATTTTCAAGAGGATTTAAAATAAATTATAAATTACCATTTGGATTTTATCTATCAATCACAAGTATTATTGTCTATATTTTAAAGTTTGATTATAATTTATTTTTCTAATTGTCTGTTTCTTTCAAATAAAATTGCACTAACTGCAGCAGAAACATTCAATGAATTTATCTTACCCTTCATTGGAATTGTTGAAATAAAATCGCAATTATCAAGTAGCAACTTCCTTATCCCCTTCCCTTCACTTCCAACAATAATAACAACTTTGCCCTTATAATCAATATCATACCATTTTTGTGCTTCAATACTATTTTCAACACCTATAACCCAAAAACCCTGTTTTTTTAATTTAATCAGTAACTGATGAACATTTCCACAAGAATATAAGCTTTGATTAATAAATGCTCCTTGACTTACTTGAATAACTGTATTGGTTACTCCAACACTATTTCTATCTGGTACTATTATTCCATTTATTCCTGCACACTCTGAAGTTCTTATAATTTGACCTAAATTTTGAGGATCAGTTATTCTGTCTAATAACAACAAACATTGATTACCAATTATATTTGAAAAATCAGGTAAATCAATTAAAATTCTACCTTTAAAATTAATAACTATACCTTGCGTTCTATATTCGTCAAATTCTTTAACAAACAATTCTTTATTCAAAATCTTACATATTTTTTTGTTTTCATTTATTAACTTTTGAATTTTATCATTTTTCCAAGCTAATGAATTTTCTAATATGAAAATATTTATTATTTCATACTTATCAGATTTTATTAAAGATATAGAATTATTTAGTCCATGGATAAAATAATTATTTTTTGTTTCTTTTTTTGAAAATTTAGGTCTTTTGAATTTATTTTTCATAATTTTACACTAATAAATTAAGTTTTTTATTTAAATAATAAACAAAATAATTACTTGTGAATAAAATAAGAATAGATAAATGGTTATGGGCGGTAAGGATTTTTAAAACTCGTTCAATCGCAAGAACAGCTTGTACTAAAGGCAAAATAAAGATAAATGGTAAAAGTGTGAAACCTTCTTACAACATAACTGTTAAAACAATTATCGATATTAGAAAAAGATATATTAATCATAGATATGAAGTTATCGATCTAATTGATAAGAGAGTTAATGCTAAATTAGTAAAGAACTATTTAAATGACCTAACACCAGAAGAAGAAATAATAAAAAATGAAATTAATTTTTCATTATCAACCTTCAGAACTAAAAATATGAAAGGTAGACCTACAAAAAAAGATAGAAGACAAATGGATAAGATAAAATCACAAATAGAAAATATTTAATGTTTGCTGAAAATTTAAAAATTAGTTTCATTTTAAAAATATCAATTATAAGTTTAATTTGTAATTGTGCCTATTTCTCTTCGCATGGTACAGCTTACTTAAATGCAAAAAAAGCATACGGTGTTGGTGATTATGAAAAAGCAATAAATGATTGCATAGTTTCATTGCGATATAAAGACACATACAAACCATCAATAGAATTATTACAAAAATTATTTCCATTAGGTATCGATTTCCACAATAAAAATATTGATCGTCTAAAAATCTCACGAGATTATTATAAATGGGATTCAATCGTATCAGAACTTAAAATTTTACTAAAATTAGTTGATGATATTGAATCATTGAACTCTCAAATTAAAAATAAAATACTTAAATCCTCAAACACGAGAGATTATTTTATTGAATTAGAAAAAGCAAATGCAAATGCTGCAAAAGCTCATTATGATTATGGTTTATCAAAAATGGAAAATGAGACTAAACATGATTATAAAGTTGCTGCTTTTTCTTTTAAAAATTCTCTTAAATTTGTGCAAAACTACAAAGATAGCCAAAAACTATATGAATACTGCAGAAAATCTGCATCAATAAAGTTAGGTATTATCCCATTTGAAAATAAAACTGGTAAAAAAAAGTATTCCACAATTTCACAAAATATTTCAACTAATATTTTATCCAAATTTTTTAATGATGATAACTTAATGGAATTTATAGATATCATTAACAGAGATAAAATTGATCTGATAATTAAAGAACAAAAATTATCACATTCAGGCTTAGTTGATAATTCTCAAAAAATTCAACTTGGTGAAATTAAAGGTATAAATATGATGGTCACTGGAGAAATCAATCAGATTATAGTAAATAATCCAAAGAAAATAAGTGAAAAACAAAAATTAAGTAAAAGAGTCATTAAAAATACTACAACCTACACTGATTCAAAAGGTAAAATAAAAAAGAAAAACACTTACAAAACTATCAGGGGTACTCTAACTCATCATAAACAAGAATCTTCAGCAAAAATTATTGGTACTTACCAAATTATTGATACTGAAACAGCTAGTGTCATTTCTGGTGGAAATGTTGAAGGAATCTACAATTATAGTTACGATTGGGCAACATTTAATGGAAATGAAAAAGTTCTGGACTACAGATGGAAAAAAAAATTGAAAAAAAATGCTAAAGCACCTCCAAATAAAGAAGAACTTATCAATTCAGCTTTAGAAAAAATTACTGAAAATTTTTATAACCAAATTAAATCATCAATTCAGTAAGGTTATTTATTGTAACGTTTTCTGTATTTTTCAACTTTTTTATCCATTTCTTCAAATAATTCAGTAGTTCGCATTAGAGTATATAATTTTTCATCATCTTTTATTTTTTGTAATAATTTTTTATTTGCTGCATTTTCATCCCATTCTACCATGACATATGCTCTGTATATTCTTTTATTGTTACTTTTTTCTTCTTTTATCTCTTTTTGAGTTACTTTCCAATCTTTTAAACTTGTAGTAATTACTTGCTCTTGAGTTTGAGAAAAACGATCTATAAGTTCTGAATTCATTCCTAAACCAGTTTCTTCTTGTGCACGCTTTACTAAACCATTCATTTCTGATCCTACCATAGATGCTAAAGTTTGTGCTGCATCTAATCTAGCTTTGTTAATTGCAAGTTGTTGATCTTGACTAGTAGCTGTTGACGCAGCATATCTATAACCCTCTTTATCAGGTGTTTTCAGAAACCATTCAGGAGCGCTTTTCAATGTTTTACGAGATACTTCTGGAGATAAATCGGGACCTTTTTTACTTCCACAACCCGTAATAATAACTAATGTTAAAGTTAAAATAATTTTACTAAAAAATGTTTTCATGTCGATTTTCCTCCTATATTTAAGACAATATATTGTATCAAACTCATTTAACTATAATATGTTTCTAATTTTATTAAATTTCAGAAAAATAAAGAAAAAGGGGCTAAAAGCCCCATTTCCCATTTGTGTTCGTCTTTAACGAAATAATCTCTAATTAATTTTAAATAAAATAATATTATTAAAGCAATATCTTTTATTCAATACCTAAAACCATATTTACTAACAAAACAATATCTAGAACATTATTAATATTATCTCCATTAATATCAGCAACTGGTAAAAATTCGTTATTTAAAATAAAATTAATTAAATTAACAATGTCTAATATATTAATTTGATTATCACTATTTATATCACCTAATTGATTTAAATTAGATGACAGCTTATAAATTCGATTGTTAGCACAGATAAGCAATTCATTATCTTCATCCAAACCGAATGATGTAATATTTAAATCTGAATCTACAATATGCTCGCTCGTAATAGGATCATCATTATTAATATTGGATAGATACCAAATATCACCAGTGCACCAATCACCATATATATAATTTCCTCTTAATTCCCACAAATCGTCTCCTCTATAAACATAACCTCCAGTTATTGAACAAACACCTTCAACATATAATTCATATTCAAAAATTGGCAATTCAAGACCATCAGTGTTACATCCATTTGATGGAGAATAGCATTGATTACCTTCCATAATTTTCCATCCATAATTTAAACCTGATTGTATTAAATTTACTTCTTCATATGAATATTGTCCGACATCAGCTCCCCAAAGTTTTCCAGTAACTTCATCCCAAGAAAATCTCCAAGTATTTCTTAAACCATATGCATATATTTCAGGTCTAGCGTCAAAACCTAGAAACGGATTATCTTCAGGAATACTATAATTTAAATTAGATTCGGTATTATCAATATCAATACGAACAATGGTACCAAGTAATGTATTTAAATCCTGTCCATTCTCATCTGGATCTCCTGCTCCGCCACCATCACCAAAAGAGATATATAAAAAATTATCTGGTCCAAAACCCATTTGACCACCATTGTGGTTATAGTATGGCTGATTGACTTCTAAAATTATATTTGATGACTGATAATTTGCCTCATTTGGATTGTCACCACTAACCTGGTATCTAGAAATAATATTTCTTCGTGGTCCATATTTAGTATAATTTATGTAAAAATAGCCATTTTCACTAAAATTTGGATGAAATGCTAAACCTAATAATCCCTCTTCAGTATAACCAGTTCCTTGATCAACAATATCTCTTATATCTAAAAATGGGAAAGAATTATTAGTACTAATGTTATTTTCAAAAACTAGAATTCTTCCTGATTGTTCTAACACAAACAATCTATTAGTTCCATCATTAGCATTATAAATGCCAACAGGATCATCAAATGTTAAATTTGGAAATGCTAATTCAATGTTATATTCTGCTTTGACATTTGTAAACAAAAATAAATATAAAATAAGATAATACATTTAATTATTCCTTCTAAATATTTATTGAAAAATAATTGGTTTTAATTTACTAGACAAATACAATGGATGTGATGGATATCCTAGTTTGGTAATTTTTAAGCAATGAAATGATTTTAGCATATTATTAACTTTCTCTCCTCTATTTAAAATTCTTCCATGATTTCCCCAAGCACCAATAGTTAAACTAGCCTCATCATATAATTTTTTTAACCAGTAATCATTATCAGGTCCAATTGGATCATCTATTTTTAACAAATTTTTAGGATCTGTAGACCTATATGCAAAAATATTCCCCATT
>Ga0163109_10001975_pt1 | contig 16135 bp, 18 predicted proteins | sample CRUFie1St13metaG_FD_108704 | JGI IMG/M metagenome (GOLD analysis project Ga0163109, IMG submission 108704) | Marine microbial communities from the Costa Rica Dome - CRUD Field 142mm St13 metaG | ecosystem: Environmental > Aquatic > Marine > Oceanic > Photic zone | place: Costa Rica: the Eastern... | reverse complement strand
GACATCAATGTCGGTAAATGGAACAAGGGGTATGTACTTACCTCTTGACATTCATTTCGTTTTGTGGTATTATTAATTTGTGAGGAGATTCGTAATGGACGTAATTGAAATTGTAGAAGACCTAGAGCAACTCGATGGTCTCGATGGAACACCGATGTTTTACACTGCCTTGGAAAGCATCACTAAAAAGTGGAAAGAACGCAAGGCAAAATTCGAAGAGGAAGTTGAAATGCAACTTTCTTGGTTATGTGATTAGAGAGGAATTACATTTATGGCAAAACGTAAAATGACACCAGAACAACGGCAAGCGGCAAGTGAACGACTTGCCAAGGCACGTGAGAAAAGACTGAAAGAGAATCCACCTCAGTATAAAAACATTGCTCCGTCTGTTCTTGAACGAGGTGAAGATGATCCGTTCTACTTTCGAAAGGTTCAAGGTTGGATCAAAACTCAGAAAGAGTTGTTATCATCTGCACGTCAGTCTTTACGAAAGAAAGAAAAAGGTGCGGAAGCACGTGTTGCAAACCATCAAGCATACATCCGAAACCTAGAGACCTACTTACGAAGTGGTGACTATGTTGACGATTTCTATGGTGAGATGGGTGAGCATCGAATCAAATGGCGGTGTGTTGCACCTGCCTATGATGCAGAAGGGATGGCAAAGAGATCCTACGGAGTTTTCTATAATGATATAGGAACAGTCTACACTGGGCAAGAGGAGTTCACTTGATTAGATCACTAGAGTATGATCAACATACTATAATGGAAAATATTATGGAACTAAACGGCATCGATTCTTTCGATGCCGACATAACATATGCGAATGGTGGTTTCTATAAAAATTTGCCACAACCAAAAATGAAATTCGATATAGATCCTCAGACCGAAGACACAGTGCAAGCAAGCAGTGTTGACCTACCAGTCGAGGATGGTTCTTTATCTTCTGTTGTATTTGATCCACCATTTCTTACCTATGTCAAAAGCGGTAGGAATGGCAATGGCAATATGGTAATGGCAAAACGTTTCGGTGGTTACTGGGCATACAACGAATTGGAAGAACATTACAAAGACACACTAAAAGAGTGTGCAAGAGTTTTAAACAAGAAGGGCATCATGGTTTTCAAATGTCAGGACATTATCCATAACCATAGGATGCACTCAACTCACATCAACGTTAGTAACTGGATGCAACCTTGGTTTAGGTTGAAGGATCTTTTTATACTTGGTGCGAAGCATAGAATGTCTATCCCTGATAAACAGGGAGAGAAGAAAAGAAAACAGAAACATGCCAGAGTATATCATTCATACTTCATGGTATTAGAGAGATTATAGGAAGGATAATAATGTCAACTGTAGAAGAACAATTTCTAACCAAGAAGACTTTTTCAAGTCTAGTAGAAGAAACAGTTTATGATAAAGATATTGGGTATATGGAAGCAATCCTTCTGCTTTGTGAAGATAACAATATAGAACCAGAGGATGTTCACAAGTTTGTTTCCCCAATTATCAAAGGTAAGTTAGAGGCAGAAGCAACTGCTTTGAACTTTCTACCAAAGGTAAGCACAATAGACTCAGCATTTTTTGAATGATAAATACTAGACATTACAGTAAATATGTGTTATAATAATTCAGTAAACAATTCAGCAATAAGGACAATACGATGTCATTAGAAAATCTAAAACGCAACCGCGATCAAATCTCAAAACTTCTCCAAGCGGCAGAAGCAAACGAGGGAACCTCAGAAAAGAAATCATACGGTGATGACCGTATCTGGAAACCAACTGTTGATAAGGCAGGGAATGGTTATGCAGTGTTACGTTTTCTTCCTGCGAAGAACTCGGATGAAATCCCTTGGGTTCGTTATTGGGATCATGGGTTCAAAGGACCTACTGGTCAGTGGTATATCGAAAACTCACTAACATCAATTGGTCAACAAGATCCAGTTGGTGAGTTGAACTCACGTCTATGGAATTCTGGTATCGATGCAGATAAAGAAACTGCACGTAGACAGAAGCGTAGATTACACTACGTAACAAACGTTCTTGTACTTCAAGATCCTGGCAATCCTTCTAATGAAGGTAAAGTCATGCTGTATAAGTTTGGTAAAAAGATCTATGATAAAATCATGGATGCAATGCAACCAGAGTTTGCAGACGAAACACCAGTAAACCCATTTGATATGTGGGGTGGTGCTGACTTCAAATTGAAGATCCGTAACGTTGAGGGATATCGCAACTATGATAAATCAGAGTTTGCAAGTCCGTCTGAACTTTATGGTGGAGAAGATTCCAAACTAGAACCACTAGTAAATCAACTTCACGATATCTCGGAGTTCACTGATCCGAAGAACTACAAATCATACGATGAACTCAAAGCAAAGTTGATGCGTGTTCTTGGTGAAGAAGCAAGTATGGGTGCTCCTACTATGAAAGAGGAAATGCAGATGAATGAACCTGCACTTGCACCTACTTACGAAACTGTTCCACCTATCACTAAAGAAGAGGTGGTCTCATCTACGGATGATGATGATACAATGTCTTACTTTGCTAAGTTGGCAAACGAAGACTAGTATCCACTAACAAGTCTATCGAAGGGTCTAGGGTCTCCAGTAACAATACCTTGGTTGTTGGTTGTGCTCGTAGACCCTTCTATATTTGTATACGTAGCATATCCACCACCACCTTGTGCCTCTGCAGGAATCAGATCTTGACCTGCACCCATCATCCTTCCGATCAAACTATCTTGTGTGAGTGAATGACTCTCTATCATTCTTGCAATGATTGAATTAAATTTGTCTATAACACCAGTATTATTTTCTATTACAGGAAGTAGATATTGCTCTCGCCCTCTTTCGTGAGCACCCATACCCTCTGACATATCGAATGTCGCACCTGAAGAACCCACTAGTGAATTCACCAAATTATTATAAGTATCCGCATCACCATAGATTTGATCGATCAATCTTTGCTGTTCAAGATTAGCAACAAAACCTGAAGTAAGTTCTGTTGCTAAATTTGCAAGATAGAACTCGATTTCTTCACGATCCATACCTTTCGTTGCATTTCGCATCTCTGCCATAAGATCATCATTAGACACATTTGCGGCATTGTCGCCCATCAAATCTGACCTATATTTATTTGCGGCATTAATTAGACTTCTGTCTTTTGATGCTTGACCTGCCGCAAGCATAGCGGCAGTTGCTTCATCTCTAAACTGAAGTCCTCGCGCAGAAAGGAAATCGGTATATGCTTTTCCACTCCTCTGATTATAATCTAGCATATGTATTGTCTTAGTAACTTCTTTTGCTTTTTTATTTGCTAGTTCTGTGTCACCCTCTTTTAAAGCATCTGCTATCTCATCAACATTTTCTTTTGTTTTCTTCATAACTATTTCTTCTGCTTCTTTACCCTTTTCATTGAGATAGTTGTATATTCCTTTTACAGCACCAATGGCAAAACCTGCAATAGCACCTATGATTAATCCTTTACCACCTAGAAGCATGACTCCAACACCTGCCGCAGTCAATGCCATTGAGACAGCACCACTCAGACCCTCACCCATACCTAAACCTTGTAACCATTCACCAGAAAAACTAGCGGCAGTGAGTATCAGACCTGCAAGACCAAGTCTTCTTAGGAACATCAATCTATATTTTGCACCACCTTCTTTACCACCTATATCTGTAAAGTAAGATCCTATAACTGCCGATAATAATCTAGGACCGAAGATAAGTGCTAACGCACCACCAATACCAGAAACTATTTTAGATATATCGATTTCTCCAAACATAGTATTAGCAGTTGCATCATCACCAGTAATCTTATCTACTAAAGGATCAACCCATTTATCTAAAAACGCGGCACCAAAAACTGCACCTATAACACCCATGAAAGTCACACCAAGTGCTTTACCCATAAGAGCACCAATAGACATACCACCTAATGCACCTGCAAAGGGAGCAAATGCGGCAGATGCTAAATCTTTAATACCACCCAGTATTCCATCTAGTCCAGTTCCTGCAAAGAATCCTTCTTTAAAATTCTTAGGTTTATTCTTTGCTTTTTGCTCAGTTGCTTTCTTTTCTCTCTTCTCACGCTTTTCCTCAAGATCATCACCAGTAGGTTTCTGTGAGGCAAAGAATGCACCAAACATTTTATTTAAACTAGCAAGTTCTTTTTGAATTGCCTCGTCTTGGTTTCTTTTATTTTCAGCAAGGTACTGATCGAGTTGCCGACCAATTTTTAGTTCCTTTATGACTTCCTTGAAATCCATTTTATCTTCCTACTTCTACTGGGACGCAATATGCTTCACCATTTATTTTATTTGCATACTCAATACACATTTTATAATCCCAGAAACCTTCATCCATTTCCAATATAGTTTCTCCGTTACCCAGATGAACCAATATTAAAAACAAATAGAAAATGTTATCTTCCTTGTGTTTCCATCCTCAATTTTTCTTCCTTGATAAAGTCCACTAGCATATTTACATACACTTCTTTTTCCCACGGCATCATACTGTCTATCTCATTTAGGGAGTATTTGTGATGTTGCATTAGGTCAAAGTTAGTTTTATAGTGCACCATCAAACTGGTATGAGATAGACTAATTAAAAAAAATCTTGTAAACCCTCCAAGGTGTATTCATTATGTTTACTACAACTTTGACACTCGAATTCGATCTTGTGTCTCAGCATTGGTTGACTCTCCATGTAGACCCGAACTTTATCGAATTGTTCACGACTCATAGATTCTATAAACTCTACCTGTTCTTCATGCTTTATTTCTTTAAAACTAAATCTTTCTTCTTCAGTCATAACACAATCTATGGATTGACAAATGATACCAAATATCTGATCCATAGTAGTTGTAGAGTTGCTTACGATCTTATCATTACCTGCTATCTCTAAGTATGTGGGCAGTTTCATTTCTATAGTGATCTTATCTGTTAATTGTATTCTTTTATCTGGTACTTCCGTATTAATTTTTATTTCATTTATATTTACTGTAACATCGTTTTCTGATTCACACTCTTTACATTTTAATCTTATATCAGTTGTCTCACCTACAGACTTACATCTGATCTGCATAAAAATATACTCAACATCATATGATGTAAGTTTATTCGGATCTATCTTTCCCTCAGTGCAAGAAACAATCGTATCAATTATTGCCATGGCGATCTGTTTAGGATCGTTTGATTCCATAGCAATCAATAAAACTTTTTCTTCTTTTACCACAAAGGGTCGTATTCTAATTTCTTCATTTAATGATGGTATAGTTACCGAAAACTTCGGCATATCATTCAGTTTTGGCAATGCCATAATCTACTCCTAAGATAATATAGATCCGAATCCACCACTTACTTTGATGAATCCTTGAGGATCGTTAATCGCTTTCCACTTCGTGTAAGATAACTGTACTTGGATTTGTACCAGTCCATCTAATTCATTGTTCAATTCAATAGCACCCATTGTTGTAGGGAATGCATTCTCTAGCAATACAGAATAGACGGTGCCTTGTCCTAACCCTATATTGATGTCCACAGGACCTACGTCAATGTTCTTATTTATTATTGGTTTTCTTAATTGATGTATCCTAACATCTTTCTGATAGTCACTCTTATAAGCAACCGTATGATCGTCTTGTTGTACAGTTGTTTCCATCCAGTTGTCAAAATACTTTCTGACTCCGTAGTCGTTTAGAGCATAAAAGGTCATCGATACGTCATCAACAGCATAACCATACGCAACCTTCTGAAACTCTGTTCCTATTCGTCTCTCTGCCGTTAGTATTTGTTTACCTGGTAATTGTGCACTTGCACAAAGTATATTCAATTCATTACCACCCAGAGTTGCTATCCTGCTTAGTAAACTATTAGCACCGAATAGCGTGGGTAGTTGGACAAGAAAACTATTCTGTCTTGCGAACCCTAGTTTTGCTGATGCTAAACTTTTGAGTGTATCAACACTTGACATTAAATCATACTCCTAGAATCTGAATAAACTTTACTTCTACTTCCCTCAAAATCTGCAGTTGGTAAGAACGTGGCAATTTCCCATTCAGGTGCTGATACTCTTGCAAGTCTACTTTTTACGTGTGCAAATAGGTAGTGTTTATAACATGGTCTGAAAAATCTTAACTTAGCAGTTGCATTTAATAATTTGTAAGATATCTCAAACCTTGTACTATCATCATACTTGTTATTATTAGTTACATCCATTAGTGCGTCCAACATCTTTGCTCTCAGTGTTGGGGGTAAGTAATGTAGATTCAATCCATAAAATCCACCTGTCGCAGGTCCTACTATGACTGACAGAGGAAACCTGTCATAGTAAGGTAGCGTATCTTTATGCTTTGGATCATAAAAGAACATATTCATAGAACCAATTAATGGTTGTGATTTGTTGACTAGTTTCACCTGTTCATCACGCATTAATGTATTTCTATTAACTTTACCCATTGCCGCCAGTTTCTTTCGAAACCAATCACGCGATTGTCGAGTTCGTGGGGTAATCCCTGCACGAAATGCTTCTTGTTCTACTTTGGCAAATAAATTAGACATAACACTATTTATACTATTTTTTAGGTTTTCTACGAAAAGGTTTCAAAGGTTTTAGTTTCTTTGTCTTCTTAAACTCTTTGAGTATTCCCATGGACTTCAATGTCTTCTCAGTCCAGATTTGAAATTCCCATCCACGGTCTAACGCAAACTCGTTTGCCGCTTCCCACTTATTCATGTTCTTGACATATGTGGTTGCTTCACTAATATATCTTTTAGATTTATTTGGGTTTTTAGGAAGTTCCGTTTCTTTTTCTGGTTTTATCTCAACAAGTAAAGTTTTCCCATTCTCAAACATGATCTTCAGATCTACAAAGTATCGATGCATACGTTTATCTACATCCCATTTGTATGGGACAACAACTTCTTCAGAAGACCAGTACTTTACTTTTGGATTGTTCTCACACCAGAGAAAGCATTGCTTTTCCCAGTGAGATCTATAAGTAACCTTAGTGAAATCGCCTTTGTATTTCTTTGGGTTCTTTACTTTGTATTTTCCAGAATATGCCATAGTTTTGTTATAAATAGGATTAAGTATTTTTATTTATCAAGGAAGTTGGCATGGCAACATCTAAGAAGACATTCAATAAACCAAAATCAGCAAGTTTATTCGCACGAAAAAAGTTTTCTAGTGGTATCAGTTTACGATATCCATTAGAAGAAGACTATACAGTTTATATGCAATATAGAATTAAAGAAGTAGTTCCTGCCGCAACTAGTGCAGGTATGTCTCTCATAACTGCATTCAAAGCAACTGCAGATGCAAGACTGAAAAAAGTAAAGGCGGTTAGGGGATCAACTTATGATGAAATACCACAAAGTTTATATGAAGGAACTGTGGAAGGAGATCCTAAAGATGATGAGGATGCAGATCCCTCAGTGTCTAAAGGACTTTTAGGGTTTAGAACTAAGTATACGGATACCAGTGCAATAAAACTGTACATGCCTCAAGCACTTCAAATAGCAGATACTGTCAATTATGATACGGTGGATCTTGGGTTAGCAGGTGGTGCAGGATTGACAGCAATGAACAATGGTAGTAGTCTTCTAGGAGCAATTGGTTCTGCTTTAGGAGAACAGGCAAAATCATTTGGTCAATTGTTTGGTTTAGGTTCTGCAATGGGTATAAACGCAACTGCAGAAATGGCAAGAGTTGCAACTGCACGTGCCGCATCAAAATTACCTGCAGATTTGAGAAATGCCGCTAATATTGCTTTACAAGTAAAAGTAAACCCGAATACCAGATCAACGTTTACTGGTGTGGGTGTTCGAAACTTTTCTTTTACATATGAATTCATACCAACATCCCAACAAGAAGCAGAAACTGTACAAAAGATTATCAGACGTTTTAGAGAAGAACTCTATCCTCAAGCAATACCTCAAGATGCATTTGAAGCAGGGTTTCCTCTTGGTTATGAGTTTCCAAATTTATTTGAAATAAAATTTATGCATGGTTCGAAAGATCTTCCTATTCCTCAACCTTTGCTTTCTTATCTAAGAGGTGTGAACGTCACATACAATCCAACCTCTGCATCATTTCATAGAGATGGTCAACCAAATGCTATTCAGATGTCTCTTAACTTCCAAGAGTTCAGAGCAATGAATAAGCAAGATGTCATGGCAGGTAACTAATGTCTAATTTTTTTACACACTTTCCCAATGTCAATTATGCCTTTGGTGACGAATTCAATGTAAAAGGTGGTGCCAATTTGACTCTGAGTAAGTTTCAAGACTTATCGGCATACATCGATTTGATTGATGAAGTGAAACTAAATGCTCCTTTCTATTCAGAATATTATATTTTAGAAAACGATAGACCAGACCAAGTATCTCAGGCAATCTACGGAACTCCTGATTATCACTGGACATTCTTTATAATGAACGATCATATAAGAAATCAGGGGTGGCCACTTTCATTGAAACAGTTAGAGAAGAAAGTGAAGAGAGACTTTCCTCACAAATATTTCACCACACTTGATGATTTAACTGGAGCATTGACAGTTGGACAACGTTGTTTTGCATCTATATCTTCAGGTGGTGGTACAATATTGAGACGTAACCTAGACATAGGATTAGTGGTTGTAGATTCCAAAGACCAGTTTCAGAAGTTAGAAAACGTCACTAACACTTCCTATGAAGGTGTAACCAAAACTGTAACAACTATTGACGCAGGGTTTGAATACAATGCACCTCATCATTACGAAGACGTAGATGGCAATTTCCTAGACATAGATCCATCATTAGGACCTGATGGCGAAGCAAGAGTAGTAACTTATTATGATCATTACGTAAGACAAAACGATGCATTAAAACAAATCAAAGTTATTCGCCCTGATGCGATACAAGAAGTAGTAGGATCATATCTAGAAGCACTGAAATCATGAGCGAAGAAAAATCCCAAATTCAAATACTTTCTGCAGTGTTGGCATCAACTAGAACACAGATTACTGTTGATATATCTTCTATCTTAGTTGAGATCTCTGTATTCGAAAATATAGAGAACCCATTTATCACTGGGTATATTACTATGGTTGATAATGACAGATTGATAGAAAGAATGGATATACAGGGTGCAGAACTTTTAACACTAAGATATAAAAGAAACCATTCGGTATCAGGCATTAGAGAAATAAGACATAACTTTATAATTCAAAGTGTGGAGAAGCAATTCAAAACAAATGATATGTCTCAGGTTGTTGTTCTAAAGTGTGTTGATACAGAAGCATTTAGATCTTCATTGCATAATGTAAACTCTGCCTACAAGGGAGAACCTTACGAGATAATTCATAAACTTATGCTAGAGTATCTGGACAGGGATGATTTGTTGACCACTGCCTTAGACAACGTTAGTTCTAAGATGCAGGTTATAATTCCAAACTTGACTCCTTTGGCAAGTATGCAATGGATAGCAAGACGATCAATCACACCAAATGGGTTTCCGTATTTTTTCTTTAAGACTGCGATGACAGATGAATATGTTTTTACTGACTTGGAAACATTACTATCGTCTCCTGTCATAAACGAAAATAATCCCTTTAGTGATAACCAGTCTGCAGGTTCTTCTAATGGTACAGCAAAAGAATTTATTATTCACCAGAGAACTATACCTGCCCAAGATGACCTACACGACTTGATTAGGAGTGGTGTCATTGGATCTACAAATAAATATTATGATGTTGCCGAGGGTGACTTTGATGTTGTAGAATTCAATGTGAACAATGATCTTATGGTTGACTTAGTAGAAATGAATCCAAGACAAAAAAGACCTAGCATAGATGGTGAGTTGGGATATGATGATACTCCTATCTCAAGGTATAGTGCAAAAACAAATTCATATCTCAGTAGTGCTCATGCATTTAATTTTGCAAACTCTTATGATGAAGCAACTGGAGTTGGTGGTAACAGAAACAAGATTAAGTCATTTGCATCTAAACATTTGCTAAACAAAAACCCATTCACAATGGTTGTCGATGGTGAGAACTTTGCTAACGGAAGTGAAAACTTAGGTGTTGGTAATAATATAAAAGTGCTGACAAAAGGTAAGACTGATGATCCAGAACCTAGAATAGATATTAAAAATTCTGGAGACTATTTAATAACTGCAGTAAACTATGTCATAAAAATATCTGAAGCAAATAAAATTACTGCTAACGTAGCATGTACAAAAGTTGCCAGTTACATAACTGACAGATACGTTCCTGTCGGAGGTGCTAGATGATCCCAACAACATTCAAAGAATATTACGGTGATGAGACTCGATGGTTTGTTGGAACTGTTGTTCAGGTTGATGGCGATCCCTATCAACTGGGTAGAGTCAAAGTTAGAATCTATGGAGTTCACCCAGACGATCCAGTACAAGCAACTATAGATGATTTACCTTGGGCATCTGTTGTCCTACCATCAACCGAAGGTGGTAGTTCAGGTATTGGTGCGAATGTTGGGTTGAAAGAAAGAGCACAAGTCTTTGGTGTATTTTTAGATGGAAAGAACTCTCAGTTACCTTTGGTTCTAGGATCTATTCCTAAGAATGAACACTTGGTGAGTAAGAGACATAGATCATCCAGAGAAAAGAACGAGAGAGCAAGGGGAAGTGCTTCTACTGCAGTTTCTCTTACGCCAGATGTGCCTATCACAACACCAGAGGCAGACAAAATAAATCTCAAAGGTGACTCTAATGTTGAGAGAGCATTTAACTTCTTTATATCTACAAAGGGTGGTGAATTTACCCCAGAGCAAACTTGTGGAATACTTGGGAATCTTGCAGTCGAGAATGGCATCATGCTCAGAAGTCCTAACGACTTAGATCCTACAGTTGGAGTGAAAGAGGCAGATGGTGCACCTGCAGTAGGTCTTGCTCAATGGAATGATGCAAAACGTGCGGCAAATGTAAAAGGTGGACCTTCTAGACTCAATGAATTAAAAGCATATTCTGCAGATCAGGGGTTAGACTATAGAACAATGACAGCACAACTTCAGTTTATTCGATATGAACTGTACAGATATCCACACCTAGGTCTTGCCAAACTCAGAGAGAAAGATAGTATTGAGGGTGCGGCAATTGTGTTCGAGAAAAAATATGAACGTCCTCAACCTGGTTCATCTGCCGAAAGAATATTCTGGGGTAGAACAATTTTTGAAGAGATCGTGTCATGACTGGTTCAGTTTCAAAACAGATACTAAAAAATAAATTAAAAGAAAAATCTCAGGCAGAGGATGAATTCTCTACAGAGACAAAAGAACTTGTGGAACAACGAGCATCCGTAGAAGGATCTACGATGACTAAAGTTGGTCAGACATCTTCAGGGTTTACTGCTATGTCTAGTAGCGTAGGTAGCAAACCTGTCTTTGATGGACCTGTGGCGGCAGTGATGAATGAACCTGTCGATGGATTAAGAAAAGAACCCTCTGATGCAAGTAAATTATCTGCAATCACTGGGACAAATAATACTGGTGCAAACCTAACCGAAGTGGTTGCACAAGCAAATGTAAAAGGAATGGATGTTGCCTTGAGAGAAAAGGCAGGAGTGAGTAATACTGAAGTTGCTTCTATAGTTACTGATGCATCACCGATAAAAGATAAGGTGGAGAAAAGTGTCCCACTAGTTCAGACTGGTGGAATAGAAGAAGAGGCAGGTAAGAAAGCGGCAAGTGCATCCAAAAAGATTAGCGCGGAGTTGGGAAATGGGTTTGGATCTGGTAATGCATTTGGAAGCATATCCTCTGGTGTTGGGAATATTCTGTCTCAGTTATTGGCACAAACATTTGGCAATACTTCCATAACACAAATAACAGAAGCAACTGAATTTGTAAAAGAAGGTCAACAGTTAGTAGATCAAAAAGGTAATAGAGTAACACCACCACCTGTTACAAATGCAGGGGGTACATCTAATCTTGCTAATATCTTTACAAAATCTACTCAAGGTAACCCTGATTGGAAAACTAATCTTGCCTATGATGTTTATAAAGTTGGAGAAAATGATTCCAAGTGGAGTGGTTCAAACACTATAGGAACTGCAGTTGGAGGATCTTTTGTATTCAAAACATTATCTACATACGATCACATAGAAGCAGAGTTTAGACATGCTAATAATCTAAGAGAGATTACAAGTCTTGTCATAGACTGGACTGGATTAGAAAATGGGTACGATCAATATAGTGTTGATAAGATCCATCAATTAGTTGTTAAGAGACACAACGAAAAATATGGTGCCACGACAGTAAACGAAAGTCCTCTTAGGTTTGGATTACAAACAAACATATATCTGCATCAAAGTGGTTTGGTAAAAAAGGTTGTCCCAATTTCAAAGAGCACAACCGCATTACAGTTCCCAGATAGACAAAACATTATTGACAAAAGTATTACTATCATGATGAACTGTTCTACGGATGTAACAACATCAACAAGGCAGAGAGAATCTCTTGATGAAATCATTAGAGCATTTATGAAAGTATTTCCTGGCGGAGAAATACTAGGTATGAGAGATCTGCCGCCTGTTGGAAAAACACAAGCACCTGGTTTCGATGTTCGTGATTATGTCCTAAGAAAGTTCGGTAAGAATACAACCTATGCTGAAGAAACAGTTACGGATATTCCTACTGGTACTGAACTGGCAGATAGAAAACCAAATAACGTTGCACCTGTTCAAGCAGAACATAATAAAATACCAGACATCAACGATGTTGTAACCGAAGCAACAAAGACACCTGTTAACTTTGATGAGGTTGCTAAAACCTACGAAGCAGATAATCAATTCATAGTTGACCAGTTGAGACAGAAAGGTCAGTCTCATCAAGCAAATCTAGAACAAACTGGTTCTGGAGTATCTGGAAAAGCAACAGAAATAATCGATGCAAACTTAGAGAAACAGTTGACTACCAATTTAAATAATAAGATAGAAGCATTAAAGGATGGACAAGTGTACGATCCTCTATCTAATAAATTTACAAGGCAAACATAATGGCAGACGATTTAGATCCAATCATTGATACAAAATCAGCATCCCAAGATGATGGTTATGTCGATCCCAAGAACCAGTATCCCAAAAGGGAGTACAACGATACTTCATCTGCCAACCTAGCGGCACGTGGACTGAAGACGAATGAATTGCATATTGGTGGTGGGTACGAAAACTTCTCACTAGATCTAAAAGACAATGGTGTTTCTCAATATCCGTTGAACCAAGTTAGAGAAACAGAGTCAGGACATATCACTGAGGTGGATGATACCCCAGAGAATGAAAGACTTCTGTGGATGCACAAAACAAAATCAGGAATAGAGATACGTCCTGATGGAACTGTCATCGTGTCATCACGCGGAAATGCTATTCATATTACAACTGGAGATCATAAGATGTTGATCAAAGGTGAAGGTAATATTGAATATCAAGGTAATCTAAAGATGCACGTGACTGGCAATATGGATATAGAAGTCGGTGGAGATTACAATCTGAGAGTCCATGGAGATAAGAACGAAGAGATCCGTGGTGGTTCATCTACTACTATTGCCGAGAATAAAATGGAAACAGTCACTGGCGATGCATCTACATTTGTTGCAGGAACAAACACAGACACATACTTGTCTGACAGAAATCTAATCGTATCCGCAACAAATACAACACGTATTGGTGGGAACCATAATCTTTTTGTTGGCGATGTCTCTACAACTACAGCAAAGAACAAGATGACAATGTCATCCGAGAACATGAGCATGATTGCAACAGACCTAACGGCAGTCGGAAACACTGGTGTTCTTGGTGGTGCAAGTGTGTATCACTATGGTCACAATTACTTTGGAACATCTGGAACTTTCACCGAAGGTGTCACCGCACCAACATTCCATGGCGATCTAGATGGAACTGCTACAACTTCAACTGTTACACAATCTCAGACATATGGGGAAGCATCTACTGGATCTGCAGGTTCTATCACTAATACTGCTACCAATACTGATAAGAGAGTCAACACACCAAGTGATCTAGGAGCAACCCAGATAGAAGACCTATTGAAAAACTCAGACATGGGAGTTCGTGATGTCAGAATAGATCCTGGCGATGTTCTTTATAATACTATCAATAAGTCGAACAATTATAACGGAGTCTCTAAAAAACCCTTGACAACTGAAATGGTTCGTAGTAAGTTGAGAGACCCGAATACATCTCGTAATCAGAAGTTTATTGGACGTTGCATCTCAGAGGGATTGGTTGATGCTTCTTGTGTTCAACAGAAACCTCAGAAGTTTGAAATTGGTAGAATTTTAAATCAAACAGGAACTAGTAAGTTTCCACAGGGTAAGTTGTTAGGTAACGAAGAATCTCAACCAGAGAGAATATCTATTGAGGGGAATACGATTACAGTACGGACATTGATTCCTAATCAGACATATAACCCAGAACAACAATTAGTTCGTTATGGAATCATAAACGGAAAAACCAAACTAGCACAGAACATTTCTCTCGCAAAGTTCTTAGGTGGATCTGGAGATCCAGTGACACTAGAACATATTACAGAGAAGACAGAAAGACTCAAGATAGCAAGAAATCTATATGCACAGGCAGAGTTCATGAACTCAGCACAAGAATATCTTGATAAGAAAAACCGACACTCGCTTCAAGTTGTCGAAGGATTGTATAGGAAAGAGGATGGTGAGACACTAGATGTCGATGGTTTGAATCTTTTGGCAAGTCGTGGTCAGGTGGTAGTTTATGAAGTAAGAGATAGAAAAGGTCAGATAGACTGTAACAAAACATTCGATCTGGCAATTTACTGTAAAGATTATTTAAACTATGATAAAATGATATTAGATTATGATTCATATAATCCAGATCAGTCACTCAATGCACAGATCATTATCCAAATGCCACCAGTATCGGCAGATTGGAAGATGAGGTATAGAAATTTAATTGAAACAAGATTTAATAATTACACCCAAACTAACGGTGAACTTGTAGAAATTTTACCTCGTAGTGCAATTGCTGACCTAGGATACATATAAATAGTGTAAATATTAGAGGTTTTTATGGCACGAGCATATTCTACAGAGGACACTAATCTTAGTAAGTCTTTGATATCCAGTCGAGGGACGGACTATAAAGATATAGATCTAGCATTTGCGGCAAAACCTGCAGGAGACGTGTTTAAGAAAGTGGATGCGGCGGCAGTAAAACAAGCAGTTAAGAATTTGTTACTAACTAGTAGGGGTGAAAAACCATTTCAACCAGACTTTGGCGCAGATCTAAATGAAGTGTTATTCAATCTGGATACTGAATTTGATCCAGACTTTGTGCAAGACCTTATAGCAGAAGCAATAAAAAACTTTGAACCTCGTGCTCTTGTATTATCTGTTAGCGTATCCACAGATGGAGATAACAACAGACTAGATGCAACAGTAGAGTTTCAGGTAGTCAATACAGAAGAAATCGTGACCACTGAAGTGTCACTAGCGAGGTTAAGATAGATGACCGCAACCGTTATACAATCAACACAGTTAGATTTTGAAAATATAAAATCATCACTGAAAACTTATTTTAAACAAAAACCAGAGTTTGCTGACTATGACTTCGAAGCGGCAGGTCTTAATAACTTCTTAGATGTATTGGCATACAATACACACATCAATGCTTTGACTGCAAACTTTGCAATCAACGAGTCGTTTCTCAACACCGCACAGTTAAGATCTTCCATCGTATCTCATGCTGAGTCATTAGGATATGAAGTCAGATCCATGACCACATCTAAAGCAGTTGTGAATCTAAGTGTAAACTTGGCAGGTGTTGTCAACAGACCACCTCAAATACAGTTACTAAAAGGTCATACATTTACATCTTCTATTGACGGTGTGTCTTATACTTTTAGAACTCTTGAGTCATACTTTGCTAGAGACGATGGAACTGGTAACTATCCGTTCAAAACAAATGAAGGTACGGAAGACATTCCTATATTCGAAGGTGTGGAAAAGGTAAAGACTTTCCTATCTGGTGAGAATGATGAAAGACAGATCTTTGTCATCCCAGATAATACAATCGATACTTCTACTGCAACAGTTCAGGTTTTTGATACTGCAACGTCTACTAGGTTT
>Ga0163109_10001973_pt1 | contig 16139 bp, 14 predicted proteins | sample CRUFie1St13metaG_FD_108704 | JGI IMG/M metagenome (GOLD analysis project Ga0163109, IMG submission 108704) | Marine microbial communities from the Costa Rica Dome - CRUD Field 142mm St13 metaG | ecosystem: Environmental > Aquatic > Marine > Oceanic > Photic zone | place: Costa Rica: the Eastern... | reverse complement strand
TTAGATTATAGTTATGACGCTAGAAAAAAAACTACAGCAAAAATAGAATTAAACAGTTATCCGTTTCAAAAAGGTAAAATAAGATTAGAAGGTGTAGATCTTAAAAATGGTAGACCTGATAGATATAGAATAACATTTTTCGGTGAATTAGATCTAAAAGAAATATTAGGTGATTTAAAATTACAAGACCTAGATTTTTTAGATGAATTTGATAGAACATACAATAGTACAGCTGTTTTAGCAGGATTACGTGACACAGCTAATAATGACGTAGTAGGATCTGATGGTGAAACTTACGTTAAACCTACACTTGTATCATTAATAAGTAATTCTATGCGTGGGTATTACTCATCTTCGAGTACACCTAAATATTATGACACAGGTGATGAAGAAATAAATAAACAAGGTGGTAACTTAAATGTTAGTAATGGACACTTATCTGGATATTATTGGAAAGATTTAGTTTATAGCATAAGATTATATGTGCTTATAAAAGCAATAGAAAACTCTGATATAACAAAAGATGTAAACGGAAATAAACAAATAATATTTAGTAACGATTTTTTTAATACTACAAATACTGGGTTTTATAACTTGTATATGCTTTGTCAAAGAAATGCAGGTAAAATATTAGAAGGGTTAGGAGCTTCATATACGCCAAATCAACAAACAAATAAGACGTATTTAAATGCAACTAATAACCACCCTAATAATTTATTTTTAGATACTAAAATTTTTACAGTACGTAATTTAACAAGTTCGCAAAATTTTCAATTTACAATAACAGTAACATTCGGTACAACTACAGGAAACGTTTATGTAGATTTAAGAAATAAGTCAAACAATACAATAGTAACAACATTTACATATTCATCAGGTCAGTCAGGTGGTACAAGAAGTTTTAGTATAGGAAATGGTATATATGAATTAGTATTTAGAGCAGATGAATCAGTAACAATTACAAACTTTAGTTTTAATCTCGTAGGATTATTTGGTACATATCAAACTACTAGTATAGCTACTGGTGATGTAGACGCAGGTTTTTCAATACCTTCTGAAGGGTTTAGTATAAAAAGTAATATACCTGATATTACAATCTTAGATTTTTTAACTGGACTTTTTAAAATGTTTAATTTAACGGCATATAAAGAAGACGGTAAGATATACGTAAATACATTAGATAGTTATTATACTGCAGGTACTCTAAGAGATGTTACAGAATACACAGACAGCACAACTAAAACTGTAGATAAAGCTTTACCATATAGAGAAATAGATTTTAAGTATGAAGACACAGATAACATATTAGCAAAAAATCATAAAGAACGGTTTCAAAAGGATTGGGGATCTGCAAATTATAACGGTGATGAATCATTAGATAGTAATAACAATGTTTATGAAATAAACTTACCGTTTCAGCATATGAAGTTTGAAAAACTTACAACTGGATTACAAGTAGGACATTTATTAGACGATAAACAAGACGCATATTTAGGTAAACCAGTTATATATTATCCTATTAAATCTACAGTAGCGAATACAAATGAATCACCAACTCCAATAAACATAATAACTGAAATAAATGGATATGATGGTGGTGGACACGACACAGACGCACAAGTAGATGATTATTTTATACCTAGTAATACACCTGCAATATTAAATACTGGAGCAGGTTATCCTGAATCTATACATTTTAATTTAGAACGTAATGAGTGGAATGATAGTTCTGAATATACTGATACATTATTTGAGAAATACTATAAATCATATATAACAAATGTTTTTAGGTATAATGAAAGATTGACAAAAATAAAAGCAAGATTGCCTATAAGCTTTTTACAAGAATACACATTGGCAGATGAATTACAGATTGGTAACCTTACATATAGAATTAATAGTATAACAACAAATCTACAAACTGGAGAATCTTCATTAGAATTATTAAACGGTAGAGAAACAGTAGTTTCATCAGGTCAGGGATCAATAAGCATACAAATATCTTCATCTAGTAGTGCAACACCAAGCACAGCTTGTGGGTATACATTAAACACTACAGTATATTATTCTGGAACATTAGGTAACACAACTAGATTATATACAGATAGTGCATTAACTACAGCATATACTGGATCAGGATCTAATCATAAGTTTCCTAACAATAATTATGCTACAATAGATAGCAGTGGTTATGTATCAGGATATCAACCGTGTCCAACACTTGCACCTAGTATGACTACAAGTACAGCCAGTAATGTAACATTTTCATCATTTACATTAAACGGAAGTTTAAACGTAGCAAATGGTACTGTATCAGCTAGAGGTTTTTATTGGGGTACAAATGCTTCATATGCAAGTAACACAAAGGAAGCTGTATCAGGAACTAGTACTGGATCTTTTTCATTAAGTAAAACTTCAGGAATATTAGCTAACACAACATATTATGTAACAGCTTATGGTATAAATCAACACGGTGAAGGTGTAGGAACAACAGAAAGTTTTGTAACAAATAATCAACCAGTACCACCGACAGTAACAGCAGAACCTGAAGATAATGTAGGTGAAACAAGTTTTACAGCAGAATTAGAAATAACAGCAGACGGTGGAGCAACAATTAATGGAGCAGGATTTTATATGGGTACAGATAGTAGTAGTGCTACAAATAATACTCATTATGATATATCACCTGCACCAACAAGTATTGGTACAAAACAATATGATTTTACAGGATTAACAGGGGGTACAACTTATTATTATTGGGGTACAGCTACAAATACATTTAGTAGCACAAAAGGTGTTTCATCAAATTATACAACAGTAACAACAAATGCAGCACCAAACTGGACAACACACTCTAACATACAATATCACGCTACAGATCCTTACTTAGCTTGTGTGTCAACAGCATATAATAGAACTGTATATTCATCAGGAACTGGTAATACATTTGGAGCAGGATTAGTTATATATGATAACAACGGATTAACAAATCTAGCTGCTGACGGTTACTATTCATTATCTAATAACGTATATCAAGTGCAAAGTGGTAACGGAACATTAGGAACACAAACAGCGTGTACGACTAACATTTATAGATTACAATTAAGTGCAGGTTATCCTACTACGTATTATACAAGTACATCTGCTGCTTGTTCGTCAAGTTTTGGATCTGTTTACGCTTATTATTCTGGAACGTTAAGTAACAATTCGCAAATGTGGACAAGCACAGCACTTACAACTAAGTTTACTGGTGCAGGTACATTACCATATCCACAGTATTTGACACCTAATAATTATATAGTAAAAGCTAAAAGACAACATTTTGTGTCAGGTTATAATATATGGTTAGATTTAGGATCTAGTGTTTATGTAGGTTTTATAGACGCTAATGGATTATGGAAGATGACTTATTACGATTATAATAATGGTGATCTAACTTGTCCATAAAAAACAGTAAAAAGTTATTATATATATAATGATATCTAGTATAATTGAATTATTAAAACATACAAAAAGTAAAAGTGAGAATATACAGATCGCTAAGGGTAAGTATAAATTACCTAGTAGTATAAGAGAAGCGTATGGTCAATTTAAAAATGAGATAAAATGGCAGTCAAAAAAACAATAGAGTTAGAATTAAATCTTAAAAAAGCACAAGAAGATTTACAAGACATACGTGAACAGTTTACTGAATTAAAACAATCAGTAGAACAAGTAGAAAAAACTGGTAAAAAAACTAGCAAAACATTAAAGAAAGGTTTTAAAGCATTACAACAGGGTTTAGTACAGTTACAGAAAAATGGTATTAACAAATTAAAAGACGGATTAAAAGCGTTACCAGTTTTACTAGTAGTAGAAGCATTTAATATATTTAAACAAGTATTAGGTGAAAATCAAAGATTAAGTGACGCATTTGCTATAGCAATAGGTACTGTATCAAATGTATTTAATGACTTTGTAAATTTTGTACTAAATAACATAGGTGGTGTAGTATCTGCATTTAAGTCAATATTTGAAGATCCAGTAGGTGCAATAAAAGATTTCGGTAATGCAATATTGGAAAATCTTACAGAAAGGTTTAACAGTTATTTAGAAACTTTAGGGTTTGTAGCTAGTGCAGTAAAAAAAGTATTTAGTGGTGATTTCGCAGGTGCGTTAGATGATATAAAAAGTGCAGGTAAAGAAGCTGTAGATGTTTTAACTGGTGTTGACGGAACAGTAGATAAAGTAGCAGAAACATTACCAAAAGTAACAAAAGCTGTAGGTGACTATGCAAAAAGTGTTTTTGAAGGTGCAAAAGCAGAAGTAGAATTAGGAAACGCTGCACAAATAGCAGCAGCAGAACAAGAAAAATTAAGATTAGAAAACTTAAAAGCTGCTGAAGAACAAAGACAAATACGTGATGATGTCAGTAAAGATATAGACGCAAGAATAGAAGCTAACAGAAAATTAGGGCAAATAATTGAAGAAGGTATACAGCAAGAATTAGCACTAGCACAAAAACAAGCAGACGCAGCAGCTGCAGCATTAGCAAATAATAAAGACAAAATAGAACTACAAGCAGAAGATATAAGAGCACAAGCATTATTGTTAGAAATACAAGAAAGGTTAGGTGGTCAAAGATCGGAACAATTAGTTAATGAAGTAGGATTATTACAAGAAAAAGTAGATCTACAGAATGAAGAAGCATTAGCACTAAGTGAATCTACAGTAAGAGAATTAGAAGGACAAAAACTAATAGAAGACGGTATATTAGATAGATTAGCATTAGAAAGACAAGTAGCAGATGAACAGAGAAGATTAGCAGAAGAGCAGTTTCAAAACACAGCAGATATATTTGAAAAGGGTACATTACAATATGAACAAGCATTAAAAGAGCGTAACGCTGCTGAAGAAAATTATAACAATATTAATGTATCGTTAAAAAAACAAGAGGAAGAAGCAAAACTTGCAATAGTGTCAGACGGTTTAGCAGGAGTGCAACAATTATTAGGTGAAACAAGCGTTGCAGGTAAAGCTGTAGCAGTAGCACAATCTATTATAAATACATATCAGGGTATGACAAAAGCATTAGGTCAAACTGGTATATTTGGTGTAGTAGCTGCAGCAGGAGTATTAGCGTCAGGTATGGCTAGTGTTAAAAAGATCATAGCAACTAAGATTCCTAATGCAAATGATACAGTAGGTGGTGAGGCTATGAGTGATACAACTGCACCATTAGCAAGTGCACCTGCATTTAATGTAGTAGGAGCTTCGCCAATAAATCAATTAGCAGAAACACTAAACAACCAACAACCAGTAAAAGCATACGTAGTGTCAGGTGAAGTAACAACAGCACAACAGTTAGATAGAAATATTATAAACGAAAGTGGAATATAAAAAAAACATTAATAAATATATTATATAGTTATGAAGATAGTAGAACTTATTTTAGACGAAGAACAAGAATATTCAGGAATAGAAGCAATATCTATTGTTGAGCGTCCTGCAATAGAAGAAGATTTTATCACACTTAATAGCAGCGTAGAATATAAACTAGCTGAAGTAGATGATGAGAAACGCATATTATTAGGTGCATTATTAATACCTAACAAACCTATACTAAGACAAAGTGAAGACGGTGAGTATTACATATATTTTAGTAAAGACACAGTTCGTAAAGCAAGTGAGTTATACTTAATGGAAGGTAACCAAAACAATGCAACACTAGAACATCAAATGCAACTTAAAGGTTTGAGTTTAGTAGAATCGTGGATTGTAGAAGATAGTGAAAAAGATAAGACAGCATTTTATGGATTAAAATATCCAGTAGGTACTTGGGTAGGATCTGTAAAAGTAAACAGCGATAAAGTATGGCAAGAGTTCGTAAAAACAGGTGCTGTTAAAGGTTTCTCTATAGAAGGTTATTTTCAGGACAAATCAAACTACAAAGAAGGTAACTTATCGGCTATTGAAAAAGAAGAAGCTGAATATTTACTAAACAACATTAAAGATATAGTTAGTGGTGTAAAAGTAAGTTTAGAATCATACAACGATTATCCTACATCTGTAAAAAATAATGCTAAAAGAGGTATTGAATTAAACAAGAGTGTAAACAATAAGTGTGCAACTGACGTAGGTAAAATAAGAGCACAGCAATTAGCAAAGGGTGAAAAGATCAGCGTATCTACTATTAAGAGAATGTATAGTTACTTATCTAGAGCAGAAGAATATTACGATCCAAATAACAGTAAATCGTGTGGTACAATCTCTTATTTATTATGGGGTGGTTTATCTGCTAAGAACTGGGCAAGAGGTAAAATAAATGAGTTAAATTTATATTCTGAAAAAATTAATGACGAATATGCTATTATTGACGATAGATTAGCATACAGTACTCCTGAGAAAGCTGAACAAATAGCTAAGAATATAGGTTGTGAAGGACATCATACACACGATTACGAAGGTCAAACTTGGTATATGCCGTGTGATTCTCACGAAACAGCATTAAAGAAACCGTGTTGGAACGGATATGAACAAATAGGTACAAAGATCAAAGACGGTAAAAAAGTACCTAACTGTGTACCAATAAAAAGATAGATATGTGTAATTGCAATTATTGTATTTGTAAATAATGCCAAGAAAAGATTTACATTTTAAAACGCCTAGTAGAACTTCGCCTAGACGTACAAGAAGAGCGTGTTTATGCCCTGATAATACTTACAGCAGAAAATGTTGTGACGGTAGCTTACAAGCACAGGGTATAGGTCGTATATAAAAAACAGCATTTGAAAATATAAAAAAAAATATCCTATTCATTATATAGTTATGAATGCTACAGAGATATTATCAAAGGTCAAAACTTTATTAGGTGTTGATCCTAGTAATGTAGACGTAAAACTAGAGCAAGTTTCTTTAGAAGAAATGACGCTAGAAAATGGTACTGTGTTATCTGCTGACAAATTTGAATCAGGTAATGAAGTATTTATTAAGACAGAAGATGAGAACGTACCCCTTCCTGAAGGTGAGTATGAACTATCAGACAATAGAATATTAATCGTTAAAACAGAAGGTATGATAGAAGATATCAAAAATTCAGAGGAAGTAGAGAAGAAACTGTTGAAGAAACAGCAGAAGATACTAACTTAGAAGAAGCACCAGTTCAGGAAGAAAAAGAAGAAATGAACTATGCGACAAAAGAGGAACTTACAGCTTTAGCAGAATCTGTTGAAGAAGTTAAGGGACAATTACAACAAATCATTGAGTCAATCGGTGATAAAAAAGAGGAAAAAGAGGAAATGGCTAAGCAAGAGGAATTATCTAAACCTGCTGCTGAAGGCATTAAGCACTCACCTGAAAACGTAGAAGCTAAAAGTGGCACTAGGTTTGCAGTCAACTCAAATCAAAACACTACCTATGGTAGAGTATTACAAGCAATTTCTAATAATAATTAAATTTAATAATGGCAACAACAACTTCAATAACAACAACGTATGCTGGTGAATTTGCAGGGAAGTATATTTCTGCTGCTCTATTATCAGGTAAGACGTTAGCAGAGGGTAACATTTCAGTAGTACCTAATGTAAAATACAAACAAGTGATGAAAAAAGTGGCAACTGACGCTATCGTAAAAAATGCGACTTGTGACTTTACAGACACTTCTACACTAACTTTAACTGAAAGAATCTTACAACCAGAGGAGTTTCAGGTAAACTTAGAATTATGTAAAAAAGATTTTAGAAGCGATTGGGAAGCAGTACAAATGGGATATTCTGCATTTGACAACTTACCTCCTAAGTTTTCTGACTTTTTAATTGCTCACGTAGCAGACAAAGTAGCACAAAGAATGGAGCAAAACATTTGGACTGGTACTAACGCAACTGAAGGACAGTTTGACGGATTTATCACAACTTTAGGTGCTGATTCTGACGTAAATGACGTAACAGGTACAGCTTCAACATCTGCTAACATTATTGCAGAATTAGGTAAAATTGCAGACGCAATTCCTTCAGCAGTATATGGAGCAGAAGATTTAGCTATTTACTTACCTTCTAATATGTATAGAAACTACATTAGAGCTTTAGGTGGATTTGGTGCTTCAGGATTAGGAGCAGCAGGTACTAACGCACAGGGTACTCAATGGTACAATATGGGTAATTCATTATCGTTTGACGGTATTCAGGTAGTTAACGCTCCGGGACTTTCAGACAATGACGCAGTAGCTGCACAAAAATCAAACCTATTCTTTGGAACTGGTTTAATGTCAGATCAAAACGAAGTAAAAGTAATTGATATGGCAGACCTAGACGGATCTCAAAACGTAAGAGTAATAATGAGATTTACAGCAGGTATACAACACGCGATTGGTGGTGATATAGTATTATACGCTACATCGTAAGTAAATTTTAGTAATAATGTAAAAGGGTAGGTGGCATAGACTACCACCCTTTTTTTTTAAAAAATAATAAATTATGGCTTGTGCATTAACAACAGGAAGACAGTTACCGTGTAAACAGTCAGTAGGTGGATTAAATAAAGTATACTTTGCAGATTTTGGTACGTTAGGTACAGCAACAATAGCTTCAGGTAATATTTCAGCTTTATCAGGTACACCTTCATTCTTTGAATTTGACTTAAAAGGTGCTAACAGTTCTTTAACAACAAATATTGTTAGTTCAAGAGATACTGGTACTACAGTATATGAAACAACTCTAGAATTAACATTCACACATTTAGACGCAGCAACACAAGAAGAAATTAAACTTCTCGCAGCTTCTAGACCACATATCGTGGTAAAAGATAACAACGCAGTTCAGGCAGCTAGTATGGATCCTGATACTGTAGACGCTAACTATTTAATGGTAGGTTTCCACCAAGGAGCAGAAGTAACAGGTGGAACAATAGTTACAGGTGCAGCATATTCTGATTTGAGTGGATTTACATTGACGTTCACAGCTACAGAGGTTATACCACCGTTATTTATAACTGGATCGGTAATTACTGCGTTAGCAAGTGCAACACAAATTAATCCAACTTCATAACAGTTTTTTGTTTTTGTGTGTTTTTAAAGGGGTAGTTTAACTATCCCTTTTTTATTATATAAAAAATATATCTTTTTTTATTATATAGTTATGATAGTTTTAACAACAAGCACTAGTAATCAAACAATAACGTTTATACCAAGAGCATATCCTTCAACGGTTATATTAACTTTAAGAGATAATAGCACAAATACAACAACAAGAAATAATAGCGTAACATTAACAAGAACAAATGATAAAGCTTCAATATCAAACGCATTTACATTAAAAGAAGGTAGGTATTACGATTTAGAATTATTACAAGGTATAGGATCAAATTGGAATGCTTTTACAACGAAATGGGAAGCAGCTACAGATAATTGGGAAAGCGTAATATCAACTGAAAAAAGTGTATATTTAGATAAAGTATTTTGCACAGATCAAGAAATAGATCAACTAGAAGATAAATACTATAGTATTAATAGTGGAGCATATACAGAAACAACAAGTTATCCAAATGATGACTATATAATAATTGACTGATGAGTAATATTAGAGTAGTACAACTTAACACATATACATCACCTAAGATCACAGAAGAAAAAAATAAAGATTTTGTAGCATACGGTGAAGATAATAACTATTATCAATATTTAATAGACCAATATCAAGGTAGTCCAACAAATAATGCAATTATTAACGGTATTACAGAAATGATATATGGAAAAGGTTTATCTGCAACAAATAGTGATAAAAAACCTATGGAATATGCAGAAGCAATTACGTTATTTAAAAAAGATGATCTTAAAAAGATATGTTCTGACTTCTATTTATTAGGACAAGCTACAATGCAAGTTTATTACAATGTAGATCGTAGTAAAATTGTTAAAGTAGAACACTTTCCAGTACAAACGTTACGTGCAGAAAAAGCTAATAAAAATGGAGAAATAAAGAATTATTATTATTTTCACGATTGGAGTAAATACACAAATAGAGATAAATTAAAAAAAATACCTGCTTTCGGATCAGGTAATAATGCAATAGAAATATTATGTATTAAACCATATAGAGCAGGTTATTTCTACTATACGCCAGTTACTTATCAGGGTGCGTTACCTTATTGTGAATTAGAAGCTGAGGTTGCAAACTTTCATATTAATAATATACAAAACGGTATGGCACCTAGTATGTTAATGAATTTTAACAATGGTACACCTGACGAAGAATCTAGAGAATTAATAGAAAGACGTATTTATGAAAAATTCAGTGGTAGTAGTAATGCAGGTAAATTTATATTAGCATTTAATGATAATGCTGAAAGTGCAGCTACTATAGATCCAGTACAATTATCTGACGCACATAATCAGTATCAATTTTTAAGTGATGAAGCAACTAATAAGATCCTCGTAGGACACAGATTATCTTCGCCACTATTATTAGGTATTAGAACACAAAATAATGGTTTAGGATCAAACGCAGATGAGTTAAAACAAGCAAGTACACTATTTGACAATATGGTAATTAGAGTACAGCAAGAATATATACTAGACGCACTAGATCAAATATTAGCATTTAATAATGTTTCATTAAACTTATACTTTAAAACACTACAACCATTAGAGTTTACAGATCTAGAAGGTAATATTGTAGATGAAGAAACAAGAGAAGAAGAAACAGGTGTTGATTTATCAGTAGAAAAAACAGAACTAGAAAAGTTTATAGAATTAGGTGAAGATGAAGATTTAGAAAACTGGGAGTTAGTAGAATCTGCACCAGTAGATTATGAAAAAGATGACGAATTGAATGAAAAGTTAGAATTAGCTTCTACTGGATCAGCAAGACCAAACGCTAAAAGTGATCAGGACGGTGAGAATGAAAAAGGATTTAAATTTAAAGTGAGATATCAATACGCACCATTAAAATCTGACGGTGACAGTAGAGAGTTTTGTACTAAAATGGTAAATGCTGCAAAATTATATCGTAAAGAAGATATTATGCAAATGAGCAGTAAAGCTGTAAATAAAGGTTGGGGTAAAGACGGTGCTGATACTTACGATATTTGGTTATATAAAGGTGGTGGATCGTGTAGACATTATTGGGAACGTAAAGTTTATATGAGTAAAACAGTAACACCTGATGTAAAAAATCCTAGATCTAAGTCAAGTGTTAGTGAGGCAAAAAGAGAAGGTTTTACGCCTGAAACAAACGATAAAAAAGTAGCAACAAGACCTAGAGATATGGAAAACAGAGGTTTTGTAAAGAAAAAGAAATTTAAAACCCCTAAAGGTAAAGCATTTTAAAAATGGCACAAGTATTATTTATAAAAATACAGGATTTAAAAAAGAATACTATTATTGACGGTAACGTTGATGTAGATAAATTATTGCCTTATATAAAAATTGCACAAGAAATACATATACAAAATTTCTTAGGTACAAAATTATATGAGAAGATCATAGCGTTAATAAACGCAGGTACATTGACAACAACTGATAACCCTAATTATTTAAATTTAGTTAACAGTTATGTACAACCTGCATTAATACATTATGCTATGATGGACTATTTACCATTTGCTGCGTATCAAGTAAAAAACGCAGGGGTATTTAAGCATATAAGCGAAAACGCAGAGAGTGTAACAAAAAACGAAGTAGATTATCTAGTAAATAAGGAACGTGAGTTTTCAGAATATTATATACGCAGAATGATAGATTATTTAAGCTTTAACAATAATTTATTTCCTGAGTATAATCAAAATTCTAATGAAGATGTTTACCCTGATAAAGATAGTTTATTCAATGGGTGGGTATTATGAAAAAAAGATATAAAATAAAAGAAAAAAATTTAGTAAAATTAAAAAAATATATAAATAATAAATTAAATAAAAATGGCGACATTAACTGGAAATTCAATAAGTAGTACATATACTTCGCTATTAAAAGTAGGTGATAATGGTACATTAGCTTCTGCGTTACAATCTATAACAGACGGTGCAGGAAATACATCAGGATTGAGTATGAATACTGGTGGTGATCTTACTGCAACAGGAACGGTCACAGCAAACGCTTTTAGTGGGGCATTAACTGGTAATGTAACAGGGAATTTAACAGGTAATGTTACTGGAAATGTAACTGGTGCAATAACAGGAAACGTAACAGGAAACGTAACTGGTGATTTAACTGGTAATGCAGATACTGCAACAGCTTTAGCAACAGCTAGAACTATAGCAGGAGTTAGTTTTGACGGTACTGCAAATATTTCACTAGATACAGACAATATAACAGAAGGTAATAACAAATATTATACAGCAGAGAGAGTAGACGATCAAGTAAATACGTTATTACAAGCAGGAACTGGAATTACAAAAACATACGATGACGCTGCAGGTACACTAACAATAGCTAATAGTTCACCTGATCAAACAGTATCATTGACAGCAGGTACAGGTATTACAACAAGTGGTACGTACCCTAATTTTACCGTTACAAATAGTGCACCTGATCAAACAGTAAGTTTAACAGCAGGAACAGGAATATCTGTAACAGGATCTTATCCTAGTTTTACAATAGCAAATAGTGGAGCAGGTATAAGTTTGACTGATTTATCTGCAACAGACGCAGGTGGACTTGGGAGTTTTAGCTACGATAACACAACAGGTGTGTTTACTTACACTGGTGCTTCGGATTCAGATATAAGAACATTGATAAGTGTTACAGATTCTGGTGGGGACGGTTCATTGAGTTATGACAATTCAACTGGAGTTATAACCTACACTGGTGCAAGTTCTAGTGAAGTACAAGCACACATAACTAAAACGTATGTAGATAGCTTAGGGATCGCTGCGTCTACAGCAGATACACTTTCAACAGCAAGAACAATAAATGGTCAATCATTTGACGGTAGTGCAAACATAAGTTTTGATACAGACAGCGTTAGTGAAGGATCAAGTAATTTATATTACACTACAACAAGATTTAATACAGCTTTCGGAACAAAAAGTACAAGTGATTTATCAGAAGGAACGAATCTTTATTATACGGCAGAACGAGTAGACGATAGAGTAGCTAATTTAGTAGTAGCAGGAACTGGTATAAGCAGTACTTATGATGATGTAAACGGAACACTTACTTTAGCAAACACAAGTCCTGATCAAACAGTAGCGTTAACTGGTGGATCAAACGTAACAATTACAGGTACATATCCTTCATTTACTATAGCAGCTACAGATACAAATACAACTTATAGTGCAGGTACTGGTTTAGCATTAGCAGGAACTACATTTAGTTTAGACGCAGGATTAAACAATTTAACAGACACGACAATAACATCACCTGCAGCAGGGCACGTCTTAATATATGATAATACAAATTCTATATTTGAAAACGCTGCACTTACAGCAGGTACTAATATAACTATAACTAACGCTGATGGATCTATAACAATAGACGCTTCAGATTCACAGACAGATAGTTTTAAAACAATAGCAGTTTCAGGCCAAAATAATGTTGTAGCAGATAGTGCAACAGACACGCTAACTTTAGCTGCAGGAAGTAATGTAACAATAACTACAAATGATTCAACAGACACAATTACATTTGCAGCAACAGACACAAATACTACATATTCAGCAGGAACTGGATTAAGTTTAAGTGGTACAACGTTTGCGTTAGATTCAGGAATAAATAATTTAACTGATGTAAATATAACTAGTGCAGCAGCAGGAAACGTTTTAATTTATGACGCTACAAATAGTTATTTTGAAAATGCATTATTAACTGCAGGATCAAATGTTACTATAACAAATGCAGACGGTGCAATAACAATAGCAGCAACTGACACTAATACTACTTATACAGCAGGTAGTGGATTAACGTTAAGTGGAACAGAATTTTCATTAACTAATGATTCTGTAACAATAGGTGGTACAGCAGTAGCTTTAGGTGGTTCATTAACGGCAACATCAAGTTCATTAACAATAGGTGGAAATGGTAGTTCAGGTGGTGTTACAATAGATGATGGTTCTATACAAATGAGAACAGGAACCGGTAATGTTGCTGAAATTAGAATGTATTGCGAAACTGGAAACGCACATTATCAAACATTAAAAGCACAACCTCATTCAGCAGCTAGTTCAGCAGTATTAACACTGCCAGAAAATACAGGTACTTTAGTAGGTACAGGTGATACAGGAAGTGTAGCAACTGCTATGGTAGCAGATGACGCAATAAGCTATGCTAAATTAGGTGCAGAATATACTACTTCAGCAGCTATATCGGCAAGTGATGTAGATTGGTCTAGTGCAGCAGTACATACTAAAACATTATCAGCAAATACTACTTTGACATTTAGTAACGTTAGTACAGGTATGACAGTTGATTTAGTAATAAGTGGAAATTATACACTAACTTTACCTGCAAGTGTAAAAGAAATAACAGGTACTTATGATGGAACAGTAGCAAACTTAATACAAATAGTAAGTACTAATGGATCAACAGAACAATGGGCAACAATTAGTCAAGAAGCATAATGTGGGCAAATAATATAGATGGTGAAATAAAAGTATATAGTAAACTACCAACTTATTGGGACGGTGTAAAATTATATACTGTAGGTTTTGCTAGTTCGCCAGTAGAAGTGTTAGAAGAAGAAGGTTTTTTCCCTATTGTAGATCCACAAATAGATCCTGAAACAGAGGAACTAGGTGATTTATATTTTGAAGATAATAAATACTATTATATTGTAATACAAAAATAATTATGAAAGCAGTAAACAATAATGGAATAATAACAACTTACCCTGACGTACCAAAAAAATTTAAGTCATCTACTGGGTATCATTTAAACGCTAGAAGTATGACAGCAGATCAACTTCGTGACGCTGGTTTATTTGATGTAATACTACCTGATGATTACGATTCAAGAATACACGATCTAGGTGAGATATATTGGGATTCGCAAAGCACTGTATTTAGAAAAGATACAGTAGATAAAACTTGGCCACAAACATTAGAGGAGTTAAAAGAGCAAAAGATCGCTAACTATAAACATACGATAGGTGGTGAATTAGCTAAAACAGATTGGTATATAATAAGACAAACAGATAATGGTGAAATAGTACCTACAGAAATAGTAGATCAAAGACAATTACTGCGTAACTTAACTAATCAGGTAGAAAACGAAGTAAATGCTTTAACAACAAAAAAACAAGTTATATTATACGAGTACCCAAGTTATGAGTCTTAGAAAACGATTATTAGTTAAACCACCAGCAGCAGGAGGAATAACACCAAGTGAACACTTTGGAGTAGTATTATACGAGGGTGATGGTTCTTCATCACATTCTATTAATGGAGGTAAGTTTGGTGCAGGTGCTTATTTAGGCGGAGGTAGTTCTTTAGATACTGGGTTATCTACAACTAATTTTGTAAGCGATTTAAATGATAGAACAGTAGATTTTTCTTTTTCTTGTTGGGCACAAATTCACAGCTATCCACAGGGTGATAATACAATTTTTTATATAGGTAACTATAATGTTTATTCTCCAAACTATGCTGCTATAATACTTGATTTTAGAAGTGCAAGTAAAAAAATTAGGTTCACACATCAAACACAATATATAGAATCAACAAGTACTTTCAATGCACCTATGACAACTTGGGTTCACGTTGCAGCAGTAAGAGATAATTCAGTATTAAAGTTATATATAAATGGTTCACTTGAAGCAAATGTTACACTAACTGCTGACACACAAGTATCATCATCTACAACTTTAGATATAGGAGGATTTCAATTTGGTAGCGGAACAATATATAGTGGATTAGAGGGTAAAATAGACCAAGTAAGAGTATTTACTAAAGCTCTATCTTCATCAGAAGTTTCAACACTATATGCAGAAACAGTAGATACAGTAGAATCATTAGACCCATTATCAGAAGATACAACAGATACACTACAAGTACTTGGAGATACTTCTTGTATTGCTACTTATAGATTTGAAAATGATGAAGTAGATTTAAGTGGTAACTACGATGGAACTGGAACAGCGATACAATATGCAGCAGGAAGATATGGACAAGCAGCAAGTTTTAATGGGAGTAGTAGTATTGTTACAACAGGTTTGAATACAGGAAGTAATAATATG
>Ga0163109_10001972_pt1 | contig 16139 bp, 13 predicted proteins | sample CRUFie1St13metaG_FD_108704 | JGI IMG/M metagenome (GOLD analysis project Ga0163109, IMG submission 108704) | Marine microbial communities from the Costa Rica Dome - CRUD Field 142mm St13 metaG | ecosystem: Environmental > Aquatic > Marine > Oceanic > Photic zone | place: Costa Rica: the Eastern... | reverse complement strand
GCCAGTAGAGGGTGATGCAAGGGTTTTCGACTGGGTGGCGGGCGGCCTCGACGAGGTAGGTGGGTTGCTAGTAGCGTACGCGGAGCTGCTAGGCGCAGAATCGGATGCCGAATTAGCGCGGATGTCGCAGATTCAGCAGGCGCTGGATACGTATGATGGCTGGTCGCTTCAAAACAGAGTAGAGACAGTAATGTCTCAACTGGGCCTCGACGGCCAGACCAAATTGCAGGACCTATCAGGCGGGTGGCGTCGACGCGTTGCGCTGGCTCGTGCGTTGGTCTCGGAACCTGACGTCTTACTCCTGGATGAGCCGACAAACCACTTAGACATCCCTACCATCATCTGGCTGGAGCAGCAGCTTCAAAATTTTAATGGGGCCATCGTGCTTATCACGCACGATCGCCGATTCCTGCAGGCAATTGCCAATAGGATCGGGGAGTTAGATCGAGGCCTTCTGACGCTATGGGAAGGCAGCTACCGGGACTTTTTGACGCATCGAGCAGAGCAGCTGGCTGCGGAAGCCACGGCGAACGCACTGTTTAATAAAAAGCTGGCTCAAGAGGAAGCGTGGATTCGTCAAGGCATCAAAGCACGACGAACGCGCAATGAGGGGCGCGTTCGCCGCCTCAAAGCCATGCGCGAAGACCGAGCGGCGCGCCGAAGCCAAGTAGATAAAGCAAGCATCGCACTTGAGAACGCAACACTCTCGGGAAAATTAGTCGCTGAAGTCAAAGATGCCTCTGTCGTCTTCGATGAGCGACCCATAATTACTGGGGTTGATACCATCATCCAACGCGGCGATCGCGTCGGCATCGTCGGTCGAAACGGCGCTGGAAAAACAACGCTGATCAAGATGTTACTCGGTGACATTGATCCATCCACAGGACAGGTGAAGACAGGCACAAAGCTACAGGTTGCTTATTCTGATCAGTTAAGGGGCCACTTGGATCCCAATGGAACGCTGATCGATAACATTTGTGGCGGTCAGGAATTCATTGAAATTAATGGCAAGAAGCGCCACGCGATTGGCTATCTGGGCGACTTCCTATTTTCACCAGACCGCGTGAGAGCGCCAACAAAAGTACTCTCCGGCGGAGAGCGAAACAGAGCTATTTTGGCCAAGCTCTTTACTCAGCCCGCCAACTTGCTGGTGCTGGATGAGCCCACAAACGACCTCGATATTGAAACGCTTGAGTTACTAGAAGAGGTACTCCTCGAGTTTTCGGGGACAGTCGTTCTCGTAAGTCACGACCGGGACTTTATGGATCGCGTTGTGACAAGCCTTCTAGTCATTGACGAGTATGGCAATGTTGAGGAGCAAGCAGGCAGTTTTTCTGACTGGGAGGCACGGGGTGGCACCCTGCTCAGTAGCGTTGATGAAGCCCGAAGTGTCACAAAAGCTGCGAAGCAAAGCCATCAGCGCGACAATAAGAGCCATCAGTCAAAAGCACAGCCTGCCGTGAAGCCGGCACCACACAAACACAAGCTAAGTTACAAAGAACAGCGCGAACTCGATGAGCTTCCTGAACTGATTGCGTCGTTGGAGGCGCAGCAAGCTGAGCTCGAAAGCAAAACCGGTAGCGTAAACTTTTTTAATGGCGACCCCACCGAGGTTGGCAAAACCCTCGAGCAACTCACCCAAGTCGGTCAGTCGCTTGATAACGCACTGGAACGGTTAATCGAACTCGAGGGCTGACGTCATAGAACGGACGCCACAGCGTCCACGACGATATCCATATTGCGATCATTCAATGCCGCAACGTTAATACGCGAAGAATCAAGCATATACAGACCACGTTCTTTACGCAGACCCTGAGCCTGCTCAACCGATAAGCCAAGGAACGAGAACATGCCGTTTTCCTTGGCAATAAAGGAGAAATCCTGATCGGTCTTCGCCGATAGTTTATCAGACAACTGTGTCCGCAGTGAGTTGATACGGCGGCAGATTTGACTGAGCTCCGCTTCCCACGACGCACGCAGTTCGGGCGTACTTAATACGCGCCCGGCGAGCAAGGCGCCATGCGCAGGTGGCATAGAGTAGACACGACGAGCTGCACCCAGACCATGGCTCTGAGTCGCCGCTGCTGTTTGCGTATCTTTTCCATAAAACAGGGCAACTCCCGTCCTCTCGCGATAGAGTCCGAGGTTCTTCGAACACGAGGCAGCAACAATCAACTCCCCTAATCGAGTTGCTAGCAATCGCAATCCTGCCGCATCTTCGGCAAGGCCTTGCCCCATACCCTGATAAGCCAAATCCACGAGTATAGTGAAGCCCTGAGCGATCGCCATATCAGCAATCACCGACCACTGCTCGAGCGTTAGATCAGCGCCAGACGGGTTATGACAGCATCCGTGCAAAAGAACCACGTCGCCCGCCTTGGCACCTTGAAGATCATCAACCATGCTCGAGAAATCAACACCGTGCGAGGCTGGGTCGTAATAGCTGTACGTGGCGAACTTCAAGCCCACCGACCCCATAAGCGGAATGTGAACTGGCCATGTGGGATTACTGATCCAAACAATGGCATCAGGAGATGCCGCAGCCAGCACCTCGGATGCAATTCTCAGCGCACCGCAACCGCCGGGCGTCTGGACCGCCGTGATATGCGACTCGTCGTCGGCAAGGTAATCACCAAATACCAGCGTCTTCATTCCTGTCAGATAAGCCATATCGCCAGCAGCGGGCAGATAGGCCTTGGTGACCTCCTCTGCCACGAGCGCAGCTTGTGCTTGTTTTACCGCCTCAAATACCGGGCAAATACCGTCCTCGTCCATGTACACACCGACCGTCAAATCGATTTTGTCTGGATTTGGGTCCGCACGGCAGGCAGCGGCAAGTCCAAGAATCGGATCGGGAGGAAGTACGGAGAGTTGCTCTAACATCGGTGACTCTTTCAGTTAAAAAATGAGGCAGGAGTATACGGCAAGGCCGAACTCCCTTAAATGCCTGATATTATTCGTCTTAACCTCAATGACCGATCACTTATGCAAGACAATGTAAGCCCCACCCGTCGAGATACGCTGTTCGCTGAACTGGTGGCGGGGCCTTCGACCTTTAGCTTCAATGACGCAGTTGTCGATGTCTTTCCGGACATGATTCAGCGATCCGTACCGGGCTACGGTACCGTCGTTAGAATGAGTGGGGTCCTGAGTGAACAATACGCTCAGGAAGGAACTCATGTTTATGACTTAGGGTGCTCCCTAGGTGAGTCCATTCGCGCTGTTGAGACTGCGCTCAATGGCCGCGACTGTCAGCTTGTCGGTGTTGATAACTCGCCAGCAATGATCAGCAAAGCGCAAGAGATTGACTCGGGCATTACTTGGCATCTCGCGGATGTGACAACGCTACCGCTCGAGCGGAGTAGCGTGGTTATCATGAACTTCACACTTCAGTTCATCCCCATAGAAGAGCGATTGCCGTTGCTAACCAAAATACGCAAGGCGATGGTGCCGGGCGGACTCCTCATACTGTCCGAAAAGCTGACACTACCCGACCCTGATATGGATGCGCTGATGATTGATCTGCATCACGACTTCAAACGATCTCAGGGCTATACCGATCTCGAGATTGCTCGGAAGCGGGATGCCATTGAAAACGTACTGATTCCGGAGACAGCTAAAACACATACACAGCGCTTAACTGAGGCTGGGTTCTCACGCTCTAGCATTTGGTTCCAGTGCCTGAATTTCGCCTCTCTTATCGCAATCGCCTGATCGCCACCATCTGAAATGTTTGAGACACCGCCAGAACTCATCGCTGATATCGAAAACTTCGAGCGTCGATGGGAAGAGGTTAGTCTTCGTGACTGGCTCCGGGAGATGCCCTATCAATTCTCTCGAGGCATGTCAGAAAAACGGTTCGGTGACCTACCGCGCTGGCGAGCAGCCATCGCCGCTCTGCCCTCACTTGAAACGGAGGTAGTCAACCTCGATGCCAGTGCCATCACTGCATTCGGTACGGTGAATGCAGAAAAGCTCATGGAACTCGAAACTGCGCTGCGTGGCTTGCACCCTTGGCGAAAAGGGCCTTATTCACTTTTTGGTGTAAACATCGATACCGAATGGCGATCAGACTTTAAATGGGGTCGACTCGTGCACGCCATCGATTCCCTGGAGGGCCGGCGCGTATTGGACGTCGGTTGTGGGAGCGGTTATCACTGCTGGCGGATGAAAGGTGCCGGGGCTGCGGAGGTTATTGGCATTGATCCAACACCATTATTCGTACTGCAATTCAAAGCGATCCAGCGCTACCTGAACATCGATACGGTGCATGTGCTGCCGCTCGCGCTAGAACAGTTACCGCCGAAATTAAAAGCCTTTGAAACCACCTTCTCTATGGGCGTGCTTTACCATCGCCGGTCGCCGATTGACCACCTGACGGATCTGCGCGGCACCTTGATCTCGGGCGGTCAGCTGGTTTTGGAGACATTGGTCGTCGAGGGTGGCGAAGACACCGTTTTTGTCCCCCCGGATCGCTACGCTCGCATGGGTAACGTATGGTTTTTGCCGAGCCCGGCGGCGCTCATGAAGTGGATGAGCAAGGCAGGATTTGTTGACGTGACGCTGATTGACGTAAATCGGACCACGGTGGCCGAACAGCGCTCGACCGACTGGATGACGTTTTATTCTCTTTCAAACTTTCTCGACAACGATGATGACAACAGGACGGTCGAAGGCCATCCGGCGCCCATGCGTGCCATTGTCACCGCACGCTTACCGTAGCCTTATTCCTCTGATGATGCGCTTGACGACATATTGGGCATCAATGGGAAGTTCGCAATTTTGCCCGAGTCCCCGCCTTCACTGACCTTGGCAGCACCCCGCTTGTCTACTTCATCAATGCGGATGATCGACTGCATTGGGATGTAACTTCGCTTCACGCCTGAAAACTCGGACTTGAGCTTCTCTTCGCCCGGATCAACCAAAATCGCTGAGCGTTCGCCGAACAGCATCTCCTCAATTTCCACAAACCCCCACATATCGCTCTGATAGATGTGTTTAGCGTAGACCTCGAAGATCTGTTTACCGTTGTGAAAAATGATTTTGTATACCGGTTGGTTCGACATAGTGCTCATATTGTTCCGATGTGTGCGCGCGATGCTACCACTTTTGCCAAAATTCGAATGGCTTATGGGGAGGCCATTTTTTTGTGTACGACGGTATAATAGCGCGTTACTGATCTTTCGAGCACACATAATTGAGCACAAAAATGCCATCTAAAGTCTTCATCCAAACACATGGCTGCCAGATGAATGAGTACGACTCTGCGCGCATGGGCGACCTTCTTAAGGAAAGTCATGGTATGGAGCGAACCGACAACGCTGAGGAAGCCGATGTGCTTCTACTAAACACTTGCTCCATTCGAGAGAAAGCGCAAGAAAAAGTCTTCCATCAGCTGGGACGCTGGAAAGCGATAAAGGCTGAGCGCCCAGAGGTGGTGATCGGCGTGGGTGGCTGCGTTGCTAGCCAAGAGGGCGAGGCCATTAGCGACCGCGCACCCTATGTTGACCTTATCTTTGGCCCGCAAACACTCCATCGTTTGCCCGAGATGCTCGAGACACGTAACAAGCGCGACAGCGCAGTCGTTGATATCTCGTTTCCCGAGATTGAGAAGTTCGATCGCCTACCACAACCGACCAGTGACAGCGCGACAGCCTTCGTCTCCATCATGGAAGGCTGCAGCAAGTACTGCACCTTTTGCGTGGTTCCCTACACTCGCGGTGAAGAGGTCTCGCGGCCTGTCGATGACGTTATTGCCGAGATCGCTCACTTGGCAAACGAGGGTGTCAAAGAGGTCAACCTGCTTGGCCAGAACGTGAATGCCTACCGAGGCGAAAACCATTTGGGAGATATTGTCGATTTCGCCGAGCTATTGGGTTTGGTCAATTTAGTACCCGGCATCGAGCGCATTCGATACACCACATCGCACCCCGTCGAGTTCAGCGATGCGCTCATCGATTGCTATCGTGACATCCCAGCTTTAGTGGATCATCTCCACCTGCCCGTGCAAAGTGGCTCTGACCGAATTTTGATGGCCATGAAGCGCGGCCACACGGCAATTGAATACAAAGCGAAGATCCGAGCCTTGAGAGCTATTCGCCCTAACATATCGCTTTCTTCTGACTTCATTATTGGATTCCCCGGTGAGAGCGAGCAGGACTTCCTTGCGACCATGACGCTGATCGAAGACATCGGTTTCGATACATCCTTTAGCTTCATTTACTCGGCTCGTCCGGGTACTCCGGCATCTGACCTTGTCGATGACACCTCCGAGGGCGTTAAGAAAAAACGCTTACAGCTGCTTCAGACACGTATCAATCAACAGGCCATGGCGATCAGTCGTCGAATGGTAGGGACCACGCAGCGAATTCTGGTTACAGGCGTGTCCAAGAAAGATCCTGGGCAATTGGCGGGTCGGACAGAGAACAATCGCGTTGTTAATTTCTCGTGCTTAGATCATGACCTTATCGGCGAGTTCGCAACGGTTGAGATCCTTGAGGCACTGCCTAACTCGCTCAGAGGCGTGCTTCTGAGTTGACATGGGCGGAAAGATAAGTATCTTCACCTGCCCACAACTATATGAGCGGCCAAACAGTCCTTGGACATTGACCCGACACCTCCCGAGCCTGACAGTCGGAAGGACATCACATCATCTTCATTTTCCCTAGAACCTGAAGACGCGAAGTATGTTGCACTACTATGCGGACATCTGAACGCCCATTTCAAGCTCATTGAGGACCGATTGCGGGTATCGATCAGTAACAGAGGCAACAAAATCCGAGTGTCCGGCCCCGATGCGGCGCGAGAGTCGAGTGAGCGGCTGCTAAAAAAGCTTTACCGCGACGTAACGCAGGGGATCCGATTGAGTCCAGAGATCATTCACCTGCAACTTCAGCAAGCGGACCTTGAGGTTCTGAAGTCAGCACCGGCTACCTCGGACGTGACGATTGTCAAAGGTATTAAAACTAAGCGCGGTACCATCAAGCCTCGCGGTCACAGCCAGATCAACTACGTTAAAGATATTCAGCGTCACGATCTCAATTTTGGAATAGGTCCTGCAGGTACTGGAAAAACCTACCTCGCCGTGGCTTGCGCCGTTCAAACGCTGCTGGAAGAGGACGTTAAGCGCATCCTCTTAGTACGCCCAGCGGTCGAGGCAGGTGAGCGGCTGGGCTTCCTACCGGGGGATTTGACACAAAAAGTGGACCCCTATTTGCGGCCCCTGTATGACGCACTGTACGAGATGCTAGGATTTGAAACGGTCGCTAAATACATCGAGCGCAATGTCATTGAGGTGGCACCGCTAGCGTTCATGCGCGGTCGTACGTTGAACAATGCCTTTATTATCCTAGATGAAGCGCAGAACACGACTCGCGAGCAGATGAAGATGTTCCTCACTCGCTTGGGCTTTGGATCGACGGCCGTCATCACCGGTGATGCCACGCAAATTGACCTCCCACGAGGCCAGCCCTCAGGACTTGTGCACGCGACCCAGGTGCTTGACGGTGTCGACGGGGTGTCTTTCACTTGGTTCGATAAGAAAGATGTGATTCGCCACCCGTTAGTCCAACGTGTGGTTAACGCGTACGAGGAGCATGACGCGATCATGGCAAACTCGGAGGAGCGGCGATGATGGATATCACCGTTCATGTCGATCGCAACCAGGCTGACGCACCTGATGACGAGAGTTTCCGGATCTGGGTGATGTCTGCACTCAGCGGAAATCACTCAACTAGGCCAATCGATGACAACGCTGAGCTAAGTATTCAGCTGGTCAGTAGTGACAAAATGACCGAATTCAATTCCCGTTATCGCGACAAACACACCGACACCAACGTGCTCTCATTCCCAGTCGATGCTGATCTGCAACATCGCACGGGTCTCTTGGGCGATCTTATTCTCTGTGATGAGGTCATTAACCGAGAGGCAGCGGAACAAGCAAAGCCGAGAGAGCATCACTGGGCGCACATCACGATTCATGGCGTGCTTCATTTATTGGGTTACGACCACATTGATGAGGGCGATGCGGAGATCATGGAAGCACTTGAAATACAAAAACTGAATGGTTTAACCATTCCCAATCCCTACAACGCTTGAGACACTCAACATCAAATGAACACTCACGACTCAAGAAATAACGATACCGACGACCGCTCTTGGCTTGACCGGCTAACTCAGATGGTGACCGGCACGCCCTACACGCGTGCTGATCTTGAGGGCCTCCTCGAGCTCGCAGCCGAGAACGAGGTCATCGATGAAGACGCCAAAACCATTATGGAAGGCGCGCTGACCGTTGGAGAAATGCAAGCCCGAGACGTGATGATCCCTCGCGCTCAAATGGTCGTCATTCGCGCTGGCGCAACACTGGAAGAAGTATTGCCCCAAATCATTCATACTGGACACTCGCGGTACCCCGTGGTTGGCGAGGGCACCGATGACGTACTCGGTATCCTGCTGGCCAAAGACCTACTGCCCTTCGTCCTCAATCCGGATACAAACTTCGATATCTCAGCGCTTCTGCGCTCTACGGTTATCGTCCCGGAGAGTAAACGTCTCAATGTGCTTTTGAGAGAGTTCCGGCAGGCACGAAATCACATGGCCATTGTCATTGACGAGTACGGTGGTGTTGCGGGCCTGGTCACGATTGAAGACGTTCTGGAAGAAATCGTCGGTGAAATCGAAGACGAGACCGATACCGACGAGGAAATCCACATTCGCAAGTTGACCGAGGACAGCTACTTTGTCCAAGCACTGACACCGGTCGAGGACTTCAATGAAGCTTTCGATGTCGATTTCAGTGACGAGGAGTTCGACACCATTGGCGGCTTAGTCTTGCAGGCCTTTGGTCGACTACCCACACGCAATGAAACGATCGACTTCGATGGATTCGAGTTCCGAGTGATTAATTCGGATCAACGCAAACTCAATAGTCTGCGTGTCACGGTCCTACCAAAAGGCTAAGTCATGATCATGCAGAGTCTTGCTGGTCGCGCATTACTCTGCCTTCTGGCGGGTTCGATCTTTACTATGGGACTGGCGCCGTTCGATCTGAAGCTGTTATCGCTCGCCAGTATGGCCCTCTTTGCCCTTGCACTGACAGGTCAATCTTGGCGTCCTAGCCTGCTGCTGGGGTGGTGCTTCGGTCTGGGTTTCTTTGGGGCCGGCGTCTCGTGGGTGTATGTCAGCATCAACGTCTACGGTCACGCACCACTCGCCTTAGCGCTCACGTTAACGACACTATTTTGCGCAGGACTGGCGCTTCTATTCTCCATCCAAGCGGCTGTCCTCGCGCTGCTTAGACCCGCTCAACTCGGGTTACGTATCATCTTATTTGCTTGTGTCTGGGTGGCTTTTGAATGGCTTCGAACCTGGCTACTCACAGGCTTCCCCTGGCTATTCGTTGGCTATGTTGCGCTGGATACCGTGATCGCTGGATGGGCACCCGTGATTGGTGTACTTGGGGTGTCATGGCTTATTGCGGTCACGGCGTCAGGAGTGGCAGAAATCGTGATTGAAAGGCGTGCCTCATATGGTATCGCGCTAGCCTCGTGGGTTGTATCGATCGCCGGAGCGGGCCACCTGCTCAATTCCGTCGAGTGGACAGAGCCAACAGGCGAAGCTCGCAAGGTCGCGATCTACCAGCCCAATATTGCGCTAGAGGACACTTGGGATAAGAACAACGCCCCGATCCTCCTCAATGATTTCTTGGATCATGCTAAGGCTTATTCGCCCTCGTCTGATCTTGTGGTCTGGCCCGAAGGCGCCCTGCCTTTTTACTTCGATCAGGCTCCCGCTTACATGTCCGAACTGCGACGCATTGCGAGTAGTAATGAGGGCACCATTGTCACCGGCATGCCCACTCGCGCAGGTAGCAGGCGCTTCAACAGTATTGTTTCGGTTGCTCAGTCTTCCCAAACCTACAACAAACAGAAATTGGTCCCTTTCGGCGAGTTTGTGCCACTTGAAGAGAGTCTGAGAGGCGTCATCGACTTCTTCGATCTGCCCATGTCCAACTTCTCGAAGGGTAACACCTCACAACTCCCGCTCTCCAGCAGTCTGGGATCGCTAGCACCGTTTATTTGCTACGAGATTGTTTACCCTGACTTCGTTGCCAAGGGCTCGCGTTCATCCAACCTGTTAATTACCATCTCGAACGATGCATGGTTCGGCTCTAGTCACGGACCGCACCAGCACTTTCAAATGGCTCGCTATCGCGCACTGGAACTTCAAAAGTCGTTGATACGCGGCGCGAATAACGGCATCACCGCAATCATCGATGAGCGGGGCGGCATTGTCGATAAGCTCCCACAATTCGAGCGAGCAACGCTCGAAGATCAGGTGACGCCACGTCGGGGACTCACACCCTTTGCTCGGTTCGGAAGCACACCCATTTTATTGATCAGTCTAATTTTTCCTTCATTTATCGGCATAAAAGCAAGGCGCCAGAAGGGCTGATACTGATAAACTGTTCGACGTTTTATTTCACAACCTAGACGTCGTAAACAATGAGCTCAGCCGAATACCATCCAGAGACCCTCGAAACGGAGATCCAGTCGTCATGGCTCTCCAATAAAACATTTTCGGTTCAGACTGATACGAAACGGGAAAAGTTTTACTGCTTGGCGATGTTCCCCTACCCCAGCGGCAAGTTACACATGGGACACGTTCGCAACTACACCATAGCTGATGTCATCGCTCGCTATCAGCGAATACTTGGAAAAAACGTACTTCAACCCATGGGCTGGGATGCCTTCGGTTTACCTGCGGAGAACGCCGCCATTCAGCAGAAAGCGGCACCCGCTACGTGGACAAAAGGCAACATAGCGGAGATGCGAAAGCAACTACAGCGCTTGGGATTTGCCTATGACTGGGACCGTGAGCTAGCAACTTGCTCTCCAGAGTACTATCGATGGGAACAGTGGTTTTTTACCCGGCTCTATGAAAAAGGTCTGGTCTACAAAAAAATGGCGACCGTTAACTGGGACCCTGTAGATCAAACAGTGCTTGCCAATGAACAGGTCATCGACGGACGGGGTTGGCGCTCTGGAGCGGAAGTAGAGCGTCGTGAGATTCCGCAGTGGTTTATTCGTATCACCGAATACGCTGATGAGCTCCTCGATGACCTAGGCAAGCTCTCGGGCTGGCCCGAGCCTGTGAAACTGATGCAGCGGAATTGGATCGGTAAGAGCTACGGCCTTGAATTGGGTTTTGAGCTCCCTACCCCTGTCGCTGGACGCGACAAAATTGAGGTGTATACGACACGTCCAGATACGCTTTATGGCGTTACCTATCTCAGTCTCGCCGCTGAGCATCCGATAAGCCTCGCTCTCGCAGAAGAAAATCAGCCGCTCGCTGAGTTTATCGATCAGTGTAAAAAATCGTCAGTCTCTGCGGCCGATATGGCACGCGCTGAAAAGCTCGGGATGGACACAGGGTTACGCGCTATTCATCCGTTGACTGGCGAAATAGTGCCCGTATGGGCAGCTAACTATGTCTTGATGGATTACGGATCAGGCGCAGTCATGGCTGTACCGGCGCATGATGAGCGCGATTGGGAGTTCGCCCATCAATATGAACTGCCCATCGTCACTGTCATCAATAACTCAGACGGTCGGCCCGCCGATGTGTCAACCGCTGCCTACACCCAACATGGAACGCTCGTAAATTCAGATACCTATGATGGCTTAGGATTTCAGGAAGCCTTTAATCAGATTGCGGCTTCCCTCGAAGAAAAAGGTCTTGGCAAGGTAACAACACAATATCGACTTAGGGATTGGGGCGTATCGAGACAGCGCTATTGGGGCACGCCTATACCCATGCTGAATCTTCCTGATGGGGGGGAGCTACCCATTCCGGCCGATCGACTCCCGTCTTTATTGCCAGAGGACGTCGTTATGGAAGGTGTGGCATCGCCCATTAAGACAGATCCGGATTGGCGGAAGTTCAGTCACAACGGTGAAGATTGCGAACGGGAGACAGATACCTTCGATACCTTTATGCAATCGTCCTGGTACTACGCTCGGTTTACTTGCCCTGACTATGACAAAGGCATGCTCGACTCAGAAGCGGCTAACTACTGGCTGCCGGTCGACCAATATGTGGGTGGTATCGAACATGCCATCCTGCACTTGCTATACGCTCGCTTTTTCCACAAGTTGATGCGTGACGAGGGGCTAGTCAACTCGGACGAGCCGTTTGAACGCCTATTAACTCAGGGTATGGTGCTCAAAGATGGCGCCAAAATGTCTAAGTCCAAAGGCAATACAGTAGATCCTCAGGAACTGATTGACCGCTATGGTGCGGACACTGTGCGTTTGTTCAGCATGTTTGCTGCGCCTCCAGAGCAATCACTGGAGTGGTCAGATGCGGGTGTAGAGGGATCACACCGATTTTTGAAGCGCCTGTGGCGACTGGTTCAAGATCGTGCCGAACACGAAGACTCTGTTGATGTGAAAACAGCGAATCTCAGCAGAGCCCAAAAAGACCTTCGCCGAAAAACGCACGAGACCATTGCCAAAGTCGGTGATGACTACGGTCGGCGGCAGACATTCAACACGGCAGTCGCAGCGGTTATGGAGCTTTGCAATGACGTAAGCCGTCACAGCGGCGAATCGGCAGAGGACGCGGCCGTGGTTGATGAGGCGTTGACGACAGCCGTATCGCTTCTGAACCCCATCGTGCCACATATCAGCCAAATACTGTTCGGTCAGCTTACAGGTGGCGATATCCTTGAGGCTCCATGGCCCGAGCTCGATGAAGGCGCGCTCGCCCGTGACGAAATCGACATAGTCGTTCAAGTGAATGGGAAGGTGCGAGCCAAGATCTCGGTGGCCGCCGATGCTTCAAGAGAAGCGATAGAGCAAACAGCTCTTACACACGATAACGTCCAACGCTTCACAGACGGCGTGACCGTGCGCAAGGTCATCGTCGTTCCCGGAAAATTAGTCAGTGTGGTCGCCAATTAAGCATTGGCGGCGAGTGCTCCGCCGCGCAGCACTGGTGTTGCTGGCTAGCACGATGATCAGTTGTGGGTTTGAGCTGAGAGGTCAGAGTGACCGGGCGGCCACACTGGGGCGATACCCAATCGCCGTTGTTAGTCAGGCTCCCAGCAGTGAGTTTGCAGTTCAGTTGCGCGGTGATCTCCAGCGCCAAGGGGCAGCCTTGCTCCCCCTGACTGAGGCAGAGCTAATCCTTTATATTGATATTGAAACGTTTGAGCAGCGCAGCCTATCCCTGACTGCACGTGCGCGTGCCGCTGAACTCGAGTTGCAGGCCAGTGTGAACTTCTCGGTAAAACTCAACGGGGAATGGCTCATCGACAACGAGCGCATTGCTGTTGTAGATCAAATGCTCAACGACCCGTTAAACGTTGTGGGAAAAACGGAAGAAATGCGACTGCTACAGGAGGAATTACGCACTGCCCTTGTGGAGGCGCTCACCCGTCGACTGGATTACGGCATTGCCGCCTACCATGCAAGTCAAACCTGAGCAGCTAGAGCAACATTTAAATCAGGGCATGCGGTCCTGCTACTTGGTCACCGGTGCCGAACCTCTGATTGTTCAGGAATGTGCCGATGCCATCAGACGCGCTGCACGTGCTGCCGGTTGTATTGATCGAGAGCGCTTTGATTCATCGGACAAAGAGAGTTGGCAGAACCTCGTTCAAAGCGCCAGCGCTATGTCGCTTTTTGCTGACAGGAAACTGATCGAGATTCAAGTTGAGAACGGTAAACCGGGTACAGAAGGCAGTAAAGCATTGCAGGAGTACCTGTCGATAGACAGTGAGGACGTGTTGCTGATTGTGGCGGGCAAGATCGACAAGCAGTCACAGCGTGCTAAGTGGTACACGGCGCTAGATCAGAGCGGGACCGTTGTGACCGTTTGGCCGATTAATCCACGCGATCTCCCCTCCTGGATTCAGCAACGGCTGAATCAGCGCGGCATGAAGTACGATCGCGAGGCGATTGCGATGCTAGCCGAGCGCGTGGAAGGCAACCTACTCGCTGCTGCGCAAGAGATTGAAAAACTCTCTTTGCTGGCCAACGACACACACATCACAACTGAGATCGTGTCTCAGTCGGTTGGTAATAGCGCGCGCTACAATGCCTTCAACATGGTAGATACCGCCCTCGCCGGCGATGCTCGTGGCGCTCTGCGCGCGCTGCGCGGACTCAAAGCCGAGGGTAGCGCGGCACCGGCCATTCTCTGGCCAATATCAAAAGAGCTCAGACTCCTAATCGACGCCTCATCCGCTGTGAACAAAGGCTCACCCGCGGGCGCTGCACTCGACCGATTAGGTGTTTGGCGCAGCCGGCTGAATTTGATGCAGCAGGCACTTAGCAGACATACGCCGGAAAGTCTTGACCACTGCCTGCACCTCAACTTTACCGCGGATGGCAGTGCCAAAGGCTTTATGCCCGGAGACTGCTGGGACTATCTCGAGTCACTTGTCGTGGCTATCGCCTCAGGCGCGAAATCTGAGATAACTCGCCGGCGCGCGTAAAGCGCCAGCACCGCTAACACCCCCAACGCTGACGCGACAGCAAAGGTCGTAACCAACCCTGCCCACTCTGCAAGGGCGCCATTGGTAGCGGCCCCCAGTGCAGGAGATGCCATCATTGTCATCGACCACAGGCTCATGACGCGCCCGTGGTAATTTGGGTCGATGACTAGCTGGGTTAGTGCCTGACATCCAGTACCTGCGATCGTCGTCGTAAAGGTAATAAAGCCCACCACAGCAGCCAGACTTATCAGAGCATCCAACCAATTCAGAGTGGCAAGTAGTAAAGTGGCTCCCAAAAGCGCGACTAAAATCAGGCGATAAAGGCCGATAACATGAGCGGCCTGTCGGCTCATTAACAAGCCGCCAAGAACCGCGCCCGTGCCTGCTGCGGCGGTCAGCCACGCCAATTCGCTCGCCCCCCCCATCAACAGTCGACCTGATACTGCGGGAAGCAGTTCGATGAAGCTCCGTCCTAAAAGACCGTTAACGATGGTCGACAACAGAATCAGAATGACCACCGGGTTGTGACACACGTAGTTCAACCCCTCAATAAATTCACTATTAACGCTTTTATCAGAGCGGCTTTCCCGTGTGCCCACACCGCGAAGCGTTGTCAAAATTGCGCCAGAGGTTGCGAAAATGCAGACAGCAACGAGCCAAGCCCAACCGACGCCCAGCTGAGCAATGATTGCGGCGCACATTGCGGGGCCCAAGATACGGGCAATATTGAAGGACATGGCGACAAGCCCAATAGCGCTCGGCAGCGCACTAAGAGGCACCAGAAGCGGCACGAGCGCCAAACGCATGGGATTGTGTAATGCCGATGCAGACCCCAGCGCTGCTGCGAGCAACAGTAGCGTCAGCTCATTGAAGGCGCCAAGAAAGGTCGTAATGGCACCTGTGAGACCGATGGATGAGTGGAACGCCATGGAAAAAATCAGACCGTGCCGAGGGTTAACCCGGTCTGACTGCACGCCAAAATAAGGTGACAAAATAAGTGCCGGAGCCAACATCAACGCTCCCACAATGCCGACCCACAAGGGTGACGCTGTCAGCTCCCAGGCGCTCCAGCCCAGTATGAAGCGCAACATCCAGCTCCCAAGACCAGAGAACCAACTCGCCGGGTAGTAACGCCGAAATCGAGGCTCTCTTAATGCGGAATGAGCAACCTGTCGCTTTTCACGACACACAAATATCGCCTCTCTTGCTTTTCAATCACAATAGAACTACTGTTTATTTATACAGTATTTTTACTAATGCCATTTCAGCACGCATTAGTCTTATTTTCGGAGCACATCATGAGCTACTCCATAGAGCAAATCATCAATCGTCCAGACACCTGGCAGGGCAGTGAAGGACGCAGTAATTCACGCGTCATTCTAACCACTAAGTCAGCCAATGCGGACTGGCACAACAGACAAAGTATCCCCACTGGCTTTGAGAGCCTAGATAAAGAGCTTCACCTCAATGGTTGGCCAACCCATGGCGCTGTCGAAGTCCTAAGCGATCAGGATGGTGCTGAGTGCATGGGACTCTTTCTACCCACAATGCAAAAACTGGCAAGCGAGAAGCGCTGGCAAGCTTTCATTAATGCACCACACACACCCTATGCTCCGTTATTACGCGCCCATCATAT
>Ga0163109_10001971_pt1 | contig 16144 bp, 16 predicted proteins | sample CRUFie1St13metaG_FD_108704 | JGI IMG/M metagenome (GOLD analysis project Ga0163109, IMG submission 108704) | Marine microbial communities from the Costa Rica Dome - CRUD Field 142mm St13 metaG | ecosystem: Environmental > Aquatic > Marine > Oceanic > Photic zone | place: Costa Rica: the Eastern... | reverse complement strand
CTCGAGAAAAGAATTAATAAAATTCTTGATCATGGTGCTTATATCATGGGGCCTGAAGTTTTTGAGCTTGAGGAAAAATTAGCAGATTATTGTGGTGTAAAACATGCTATTTCATGTTCATCTGGAACAGATGCTTTATTAATTCCACTTATGGCATGGGGGGTAGGACCAGGAGATGCAGTTTTTACAACTCCTTTTACCTATGTTGCAACTGCAGAAGTAATTTCTATTCTTGGTGCTACACCAGTTTTTGTCGATGTTTATGAATCAACCTTTAATATTGATTGCGAAAGATTAGAATCTGCAATAAATAAAGTTATTAAAGAAGGAAAGCTCAAACCAAAAGCAATTATTCCTGTAGATTTATTTGGATTGCCTGCACGATATAGACTGATTGATAAAATTGCTAAAAAATATAATTTGAAAGTTATAGAAGATGCAGCGCAAAGTTTTGGAGGTTCAATTAGAGATAAAAAAGTTGGCGTATTTGGAGATGTTGCTGCTACCTCTTTTTATCCTGCAAAGCCTCTTGGATGTTATGGAGATGGTGGTGCAATTTTTACAAATGATGACGATTTAGCTGAAGAGTGTAAAGCTATTCGAATTCACGGTACCAAAAAAGATAAATACAATAGTGAAATGATAGGTTTGAATGGTAGACTAGATAGCATTCAAGCAGCAGTTTTACTAGAAAAATTATCTATTTTCGATGAAGAGTTAGAAATGAGAAATAAAGTGAATTCTTATTATCGTAAATATCTCAATAATGCACAATATCACCCCCAAGACTATCAGTCTGCTCACGCTTTATTTTCTATTGTATTGGGATCAAACGATAAAAGAGATAACTTAATTAATAGGCTATTAGAAAATAAAATTCCATCTGTGGTCTATTATAAATTTCCAATACATTTAATGGAAGCATTTCGATACTTAGGATACAATAAAGGTTGTTTGCCTGTATCAGAAAAATTATCAGATACAATAGTTAGCCTACCTATGCATCCATATTTAACTGCACAAGATATTGATTGTATTTTGCAAACTATTCAAAATAAATAATGAAAGTACTTGTTACAGGTGGAGCAGGGTTTATAGGTTCAAATCTTGTTAATAAGTTAGTTGAGCTTGATTATCAAGTTGAGGTAATTGATAATAATTTAAGTGATGCAGGTAAAATCAATAAAAAAGCAAATTATCATCAATACGATTTATCTGATGTTAATAATTTTAATCAGGTATCAAGAATACTAAACTCAGTGGACTCGGTTTTTCATTTAGCAGCGAAAGCAAGAGTTCAACCATCAATAGATGATCCTGTTGGTTATGAGCTTAATAATACATTAAGTACTGTTAATATATTAAAAGCCTGCGTGGATTCTGATGTCCGAAGATTTGTTTATAGTAGTTCTTCCTCCGTTTACGGAGATAATGATAATATGCCACTTAAAGAAAATTTTAAGCCAAACCCACTTTCACCTTATGGTGCACAAAAATATTATGGAGAAATTCTATGTAATACTTTTGCTGAAGTTTACGACATTGAAACAATTTCATTAAGATATTTCAATGTTTATGGTGAAGGTCAAAATATTGGTGGAGCATACTCATTAGTTATAGGAATTTTTTTTGATCAAATGCTTAAAGGAAAACCTCTTACAATAAGAGGAGATGGAACTCAAAAAAGAGATTTCACGTACGTTGGAGATGTGGTCAACGCAAATATTTTAGCCTCTAAGTCACGTATGGTAGGTAGTGGGGAGGTACTTAATATCGGTAATGGAGATAATAGGACAATTAATCAAATTGCCGATCTCTTTGATATAGAAAAAAAATACATTGAACCTGTATTAGAGCCTAAAGAGACGCTTGCAGATATAAAATTAGCAAAAGATTTATTAAATTGGGAACCAACAACATCTGTAGACAGTTGGATTAAACAACAAATAATTAATTATGAAAAAAAATAGTTCTTCATTAAAGGGAGTTTTAATTATAGACCCTCAAATTCACTCTGATTCAAGAGGATATTTCATGGAGCTATTTAAAATAGAACAATTATTAGATTTTAAGGTTCAACAAATTAATCAGGCGGTTTCAAAAAAAAAGTGTATTAGAGGTCTTCATTTTCAAAAAAAGCCATTTGAACAGTCTAAATTGGTTTGGGTACCCAGGGGAGAAGTTTTAGATATAGTTGTTGATTTAAGACAACAATCAGAAACCTATTTAAAAAGCGAAACTTTCTTGCTCAGTGATAAAAATTTTAGAATGCTCTTTATTCCAAAAGGTTTTGCACATGGATATGTTACTTTAACTAATAATGTCGTTTTCAATTATGCACTTGATGAAATTTATAACCCTGAATTTGATTTTGGCGTTAATTTTTTTGATCAAGATATCAATCTTAAACTTGATCTTAACCTGGAAGAATACGAACTATCAAAAAAAGATAAAACTTTACCTTTTTTAAAAGATATTACTTTTTAAATTTTTAGAATAAATTGAAGGAAATAACTAATGAACTATAGATTACTACCTATACTATTGTTTTCAATGCTTCTCGCACAGACGACCTTGAGCAATGAACAACTCGATCTATTGAGAAATCAACTTTCCCAAGGCAGTGAAATAGCTGATACGAATATATTGATTCAAGAGACAAATGATTTAACGAATGAGGATTTTGAAGAAATCACTATTGTAGTTGATGAAAATGCTTTACCAGATAACAATAATTTTTATTATGGTTATAGCTACTTCGACAATGAAATTAATTTTTTTGACAATATTCCAACATCTGCTGATTATAGATTAGGAGCAGGCGATGCAATAATTTTATCTCTTTGGGGAGAAGTTAATTCCAGAGAAAAAATCACTATTAATAAAGAAGGTTTAATTTATTTTGAAAATTTAGGTTTTATAAATGTTTCAAATATGACCATTGCTCAAGCTGAAAAAGTTCTGAAAGACAGGTTACAAAACATCTATTCTACATTAAAAGAGGATATAGCTACTACTGACTTAATGATCGAAGTATCAAGTTTAAAATCTATAAATGTATATCTTTCTGGAGAGGTGCAAAGTCCTGGTGTTCATTTAGTACACCCTTTTTCTGATATTTTTTCTGCATTGATTCAATCAGGTGGGCCTACATTAAATGGTAGTTTGAGAGAAATTCAGCTAATTAGAAATGGAGAAATTATTTCTTCTACAGATTTGTATACTTTTTTCAGTAGTGGCCTAGGAAATTTTTCCTCTCAAAAGCTTTTAAATGGTGATGTTATTAATGTGCCACCTGTTGGAATACGAGTGTTAGCAGAAGGAGAATTGAATAATTTAGGATATTATGAACTCCTAGAAGATGAAACTATTAATAGTTTAATTAATTATGCAGGAGGCCTAACCTCAAATTCAAGCAATAAAGCTATCATCAATGAAATTATTCCTATGGGTAGGAGAACATCTGATGATGCAGCTAGAACAGGCAAAGTTATAAGTTTGTCAAATGCTTCAAAAATATCTTTAAATAACGGATCAACAATCAATATTTTACCCATAAGTAATAATACTGTTTCAGTAAATGTTTTCGGAAGAGTTAATCTTCCTGGTGAATATCCGTTGTATAAAAATCTGTTTTCATCTTCAAAGGGGCAACAGCTTGAAGCACTTTCATTGAAAGAATTGCTTGACATTGCTGGCGGTTTTGAAGATCCAATTTTTAGAAAAACTATAAACGATGAAATTATAGTTCTAAGACTGGATGAAAACCAATTTTATGGTGAAGAGTTTGTTGTTGATTATGCTGATTCTGATAATTTTAAGTTAAATATTAATGACAAAGTATTTGTTTATGAAAATTCAAATTATGAAAATAGTTTTACATACAGAATAGAAGGTGAAGTAAATAATCCTGGAACATATTCATTAAAAGAGGGAACAACTTTACGGGAGGCAATTCAAATTGCTAATGGTGTTTCACCAATGGGATCTATTAACAGTGTTTCAGTTTCTAAAGAATTTATAAGTCTTGATTCAGAGGGTAATTCAATAACAGAAACTGCTTTAGTTGGTAATATTAATCTTTCATTTGAAATAGCAGATAAAAATATTATTACAATTCTTCCTAAAACAAATGTTGTTAAAGTAGACGGTAATGTCTACAGCCCTGGGTTTATAGCTCATTCCTCTTCTTCAATGAGCATGTCAAAAGCAATAGAGTTAGCTGGTGGATATAAACCCAATAGTTTGAAAAAAAATGCTTATGTAATTAGAGCCAATGGTGAAATAGAAAAAGCTGATCTTTTTAGAGGAAGAGCTAAGAGAGTATTCCCGGGGGATGCAGTTTTTGTTCCTGTTGACCCAAATCCTTCAAAGTTTAATGTTGCAGCTTTCACTGCAGACATATTATCAGTATTAACAAATATTGCAGCTATATTAGTTATAGTTGATAATAACTCTGATTAATTTTATCCAATGAAATTAATCTTACTTCGACATGGTGAAAGCCAATGGAATTTAGAAAATAGATTTACAGGTTGGAAAGATGTAGGATTAACGGAGTCTGGAAAAAAAGAAGCAAAATCTGCAGGAAAAAAAATAATTGAAAATAAAATAACAGTTGATTCATTTTATACTTCTTTGCTTAAAAGAGCCACGCACACTTCAAACATTGTAGCAAAGTATATAAATTTTAATTTGGAACATATTAAATATGACTGGAGACTAAATGAAAGACACTATGGTGCGCTTCAGGGCTTAAACAAATCTGAGACTGCTGAAAAATATGGTGAAGAACAAGTACTTATATGGAGAAGAAGTTTTGACATTCCTCCTCCTAGTCTTAAGAATGATGATCCAAGACATCCAAGATTTAATTCAAAATTTGATAATATTAAAGATAACCTTCCATCAGGAGAAAGTTTGAAGGACGTAATTGAAAGATTAAAACCATTCTGGAGTGAATATCAAAACAGTATCATGAATAGATTTCAAAACAACTTAATCGTAGCTCATAGCAACTCTTTGAGAGCAATTATTAAAATTGTTGAAAATTTAAATGATGAAGAAATTATATCAGTAAACTTGCCAACTGGTATTCCACTTGTTTATGAACTTGATGATAATTTAAATGTAATAAATAAAAAGTTTTTAGAGGACAGCAAAACCCTAAAGAGTCTTGAAAAGAAAATAATAGATCAAGGAAAAATAAAATGAGTTACGATTTCTCTGATTCCAAAATTCTCGTTATAGGAGATTTAATGTTAGATATTTTCTATTACGGCAAATCCTTTAGAGAGTCTCCTGAAGCACCAGTGCCAGTTATAGAAGATGCTGACATTAGAAATATTTTAGGTGGAGCTTTAAATGTTGCAAATAATATTAAAAATTTAGGAGGTAATGTTAGTATTATTGGTATGTTAGGAGAAGATAAAGAAGCTCAAATCATAAATGATCTATTAGAAAAAGAAAATATTTCAAATACCAGTATAATAAAAAATAAAAATTTTAAGACAATTTCAAAAAAGAGAATTTTTTCTAATAATATTCAAATTGCAAGAATTGATAAAGAAGATCAAAACTATAAATTTAATTTTACAGATAAAAATATTTCACAAATCGAAAAGCAAATTTCTAGTTGTGATATACTAATATTGTCAGACTATAATAAAGGTTTTTTGTCGGAGGATTTAATTCCAATCATCATAGACATCGCTAGGTCAAATAATATTAAAATCATTGTAGACCCCAAAAAACTAAATTTTGCTTCATATAAGGGTGCCAGTATAATCACACCTAATTTAAAAGAAATTCAAGATGCTACCGGTACAACAATTGCAAATCAAAAGCATCTAATTGATATTTGTAAAAAAATAGTGAATGAATATGATTTTGAACATATTGTGGCTACGAAAAGTGAAGATGGTATTTCTATAATAAGTAAAACTGAAGATCATCATATTGATGGTAAATTAGTTAATAACCCTGATGTATCTGGAGCAGGAGATACCGTGATTGCTACCTTAGCTCTTGGGCTATCCGTTGGTTTAGATATTTATTCTAGTACAAATATTGCAAATATTGCTGCAGGTTTAGTAGTAGCTAAAGAAGGAACCTCGGTAGTAAGTATTTCCGAATTAAAAGAAAATGTTTAAAGACATCATAGTGTCTTGACTTTCAATATCTGTTAATATTCTTAAATCAATATTTTTAAAGCTGGTTTTGAATCCAGCAAGAAAATGTTGATTTTCTTTTTGAAAATCATTTGATAAATCAAAAGGCTTATTACTATTAGGTCCATTAAATGGTTTAAAAATTTTATGATTTATGTGCGAAAGATCTAAAGAGATATTTTCAAATGTTTTCTGAAAAAAATAATAATTAAGAACTACTCGATTTTGATTTGGATGAACATATGGGTTTGCAATCATTCTATTATTATATGTCCAACCATCTGAATATATCAAATTCCAATAATAGCTATCTAGGCCGGGAGGATGAGTAGCCCCACTTTGATTTTTCGTATTCAAATATTCAATTAATAATACCATAGTTTTATTTGAAAATTCTATACCATAAAGGCCATCTTCAAGATTTTCAAACTTTAATCCACTATTATCTTCAAAAAAATGCTGATGATAGAAACGTAAATATTTTTTATCCTTTTTGATTTGGTATGCGAAATCAAAAATTCCGAAAGAATCTCCGAGTGAATTAATTTGCTCGCCTTCTGGTTTTGTTTCATTCCCTGGATCACCAACTATAACATCTAACCAATCTTCAAGAGTGCTACCCAAATCACCCCAACCATCAACTTTGCCACCCCAAATTGCATTATGAACGATTCCAAATGTAAACTTAGAATTATTTTTTGAATAATTTGCATAAAGACTTTTTTCATGAATGTAAGGATCGCTTAAATAAGTACTACTTTTGTCTAAAATACCATGAGAAAAATCTCCTTTAATTAATAAATTATTTATTGATAAATCAGAAGAAATATTTATTCTCCAAGGTTTAAATGAGTTATCAGATTCAATTAGTGAACCTGATGAAAATTTGGAATTTTCTGAAGTTATATCTCTTAAAAATTTTCCAAATGTCAATTTCCAATGACTTGATTCATAGCTGACGAATAGTTTGTCAATCTCACTATTGTCTCTACTAATGAAACTTTTTGATAAAAACGTAAAAGAGTTGTTTGTATAACTGTATTCTGGTATAAGAATAAAATTATTTCCACTAATACCTTTAAACTTTGAATTTAGTGCTATAATATCAGTTTTTGGAGTTGTTAAAAAACTTAAATTAAATTGATTCTCTTGACCTTCAATTGAAACAATAAATAAAAATATCAAAAATTTTTTTTTCAAAATATTCATTTTTCATTTTTTGTGGGCAATACATAAAATTTCCAATCCATAACTTCAATTTGTGAATGTTTGCTAATTTCAAAAGATTGGAAATTCTTGCTAGGTATGATTCTTACTTCATTACCATTAACAAGTAAATCTAATGGCATTGTAAAATTATCGTTTACGTTGTTCCATTTATAAAAAAATTTAGAGTTTGTTTGATAATATTCTAGCTCTGGTTGATTAGGTGAATAAAAATATTGTTCGGCAAAATACCAATAATCCTTTCCTGTTTTTTCGTTCACCTTATTAAAGAAATCTCTTGTGTTTGCAAATCCTTTTGCATTTTCTATCATGAATTCTTTTAATATTTCAAACCATATTTTATCATTATTTATAACACTTCTTAAAGTGTGCATCACCCAAGCGCCTTTCATATAAGTATCACCATGTAAAGCCCAATGGTTTTCATTTTCATTACCAACAATAGGGATATCATTTACAATCCTATTTTTTAAAGTATTTAGGTAATGAACTCCAACCTCATAACTATCAAATTTATCTTCAAAATATATTGCTTCTGAATAAACTTGCAATCCCTCATGAATCCAAATATGCGTTGGATCAGATGCAGTAACACTATTTCCAAACCACTCATGACCTGTCTCATGTATAATAAGAGGATCTATCACACCATACATTGGCCAGCTTTTGCTTCGTACTCCATTATAAATGCTAAATCCATTACCATACGTCACTGCAGATTGATGTTCCATACCTAAATAAGGCACCTCAATCAGTTTGTAGCCATCTTCATACCATTGATAATCTCCAAAATACTTTTCATAAAACCTTATAACCTCTTTTGATTGAGTAAAATAATTTGAAGCAAGCTCTTTATTATAATCCAATACGTAATGATTCATATAATGGATTGTATTATCTTTCATAAAAGTATCTTGAACTGCAACGTAGTTTCCGATTTGAACTGAAATATTGTAATTATTAATTGGGTTGCTAACAAACCATTCATATCTTGATTTACCATTTTCAGTATTTACACTTCTTAACTTACCATTACCTACAGCAACCATATTTGATGGGACAGTATACACCATTCTTATGCTATCGCCTTCTGCTGTGATATGATCTTTATTAGGCCACCAGATTCTAGCACCTTCGCCTTCACAAGAAACAGCAATCCAATCTCGACCATCCTTATCTTTGGACCATGTAAAACCTCCAGCCCAAGGTGGATTATCTGCGCTTTGAGGAATACCTTGATAAAAAACAGTAAAATCAAACATACTATTTTTTTTAATAGTTGATGAAAAATCGATTAATACTGCATCGAATTCTCGCGTAAAAGACAATTCCTGATTTTTGTAAGTTATTTTTTTGATATCTAAATTTTCAGCTAAATCAATCTGTAATTGATTTAAATCTCTTTTACTTTCTGCTTTTACTATTACAAAGCCGTCTAAAGATTTTTTTTCAATATCAAAATCAATATTTATATCATAATACGAAACTCTGTACGATGAACGATTTTCATTCAAATTACCTATTAAAAAGTTATTTGGAGTTAATTCTGGTAACTTATATTGATTTCCGTGAGGTCTATTTTGTTCTTGGCAAAACAATAAAGTACATATTAAAAAACTAAAAATTATTTTTTTCATAATAGGTCCTTGTTTTAAATACGTTGTTAGCAAAAATGATGTAGTATAAAATAACACAAAAAAGAAACCATAACACAATAGCAAAAGCTTCCTTGATTAAAAATAAAACATAGACTATAACGAAGTAAATAAGCCATTTAATCCATGTAGGCTGTGACCACAATTTAAATAATGAATTCATTAGACGCCTTTTAAATAGTTGTAATACTCCATTGATTCATTATAAATAGAATCATATTGATTCTCAATATTTATATCCTTTTTATGATATTTTTGAAATCCAGTAGTATTAATAACATTATCATACCAATGTTTCCACCAAATGCCATCATTTTGATGATGACCTTTTTCCCATTGAAGCATTGATTTATCAAAATCAATATTTATACTCTCGCACCACTCAGATAACACTATTGATGGATTTTTAAGTAGATCTTCAGAGTCTATAACTCTAAATCTTTTATTTGATTTTTTTAAAAACTTAGCAATTTCATATTGTTGCGGATAGCCTAATTCTTCAACTCTTTGCAAATTATTTTTAACTATATAGGAATTAATTACTTCTTTTGGGTGTCGTAATAAAATGCAATTTTGACATTTTTTGATCCAGTTAATATCGCTTAAATCAATTAAATGATGTGCCATATGTTTTTGATACCAAATACTTTTTTGATTAGGCACTTTATGTGTAAGATAATTAACAACTTCTTTATAATTCGATGAATAATGTTTGATTATTTGCTCCTTCATCGGATGATTTTTTTGAGTTTTTTTTAAGTAATGAGCATAAAATGGTTCATCTGTTACAAATGTATCTTTTCTCGATGACCATGATCTCATTAGAGCAGTTGAAATATTTCTTGGGCCGGACCAACAAGCTATAATCATTTTGAGTTGATGCTGTCTAGTATGTGTTTGTTATACGAAAGTCTGATTTCGTTTACCATAGAATCTGGATTTGTAGATTGCAGATTTGTATTTTCAATTTTTGAAACTGGTATAATACCAGCGAAAGTACCAGTTACAAAAGCTTCTTCACAATTTTTAACATCTTCAAAAGTAAAATTAGTTTGATTACAAACAATCCCATTTTTTTGGCATATTAAAATTGCTTTACTTCTTGTAATACCGTTAAGACAAAATTCACCAGTTGAAGTCCAAACCTGCCTATCTTTGATAAAGAATAAATTTGTAGAGTTGCAAGTACTAACATTTCCATTAGGGTCATTCATAATACCTTCATCATAATTAAGTTTATTGGCTTCAATGCTTGCTTGAATACAATTAAGCTTACTCAGAGTATTAAAATGTGTGCTTAAAATATTGTCAGGAGGCCTAATGGTTTGAACCCTTCCTATCGTAATACCGTTTAAATAAATTTCTGGATTAGTTTTTTTATATTCAGGTATGATAACAAAATTGATTGGGCCTATATTTGCATTGGGATTTTGATATGGAGTAACTTTGTCTCCTCGAGAAATAATTAAGCGAATATGCACATCATCCTTCATGGAGTTTTTATGTAAAACTTTTTCAATTTCAAAAATAATATCCTCTTTTGATAGGGGGATATCAATGGAAATTCCATGAGCACTATTAAAAAGTCTTTCAAGATGTTCATCAATGAAAACAAGTTTTGAATTGTGAAGTCTAATACCTTCCCACACTCCATCTCCAAGTAAAAATCCACTATCAAAAACTGAAATCTTTGCTTCGCTTCTATGAAGTAAATCACCATTAATGTTGATAAATATATCATCATTTTTTGGATTTGAAATATATGAATGACTGCTCATTTGTGGGCCCACAGGGACTTGAACCCCGAACCTGCGGATTATGAGTCCGTTGCTCTAACCAATTGAGCTATGGGCCCTGAAAAATTAATATTGTTTTTTAATAATTATTTATCACGAAAATACTTTGAACTACTAAATAACCCAAGTATTTTAACGATATATTTATTGTGATTAATAAAAAAATTATATGGTTTACTGGTCAGCCAGGCAGTGGTAAAACTACCCTTTCTGATGCACTTCAAAAAGAATTAAAAGAAAGCAAGCCATCTATCAATTGTATTTCTGTTGATGGAGATGATCTACGAGATATTTTAGTAAATAAGGATTATTCAGAAAAAGGAAGAAGAAAAAATATAGAAACTGCTATAAGTTTAACCAAGTTTTTACAAAGCAAGGGTTTCTTAGTTATTGTATCTTTAGTTTCACCTTATAAAGATCTTAGAGATATGCTCAAAAATGATCGTGAAACAATGGAAGTTTACTTATTTACGGACGAAAAAAGGGGCAAAGAAAATTTTTTTGTTGATGATTATCAAAAGCCCACAGAAAACTTTTTATCAATCGATACTGGTAAAAAATCAATTGAGGAATGTGTAGATGAAATACTCTCTATTTATTGGTAGATGGCAACCCTTACACAAGGGACATCTTTGGTTAATTAATGAAAGGCTAAAGGAAGGAAAGAAAGTATGGTTAGCAATCAGAGATGTAGAACCAGACAAAAATAATCCATGGACAGCCAAAGAAATCGAGAAAATGATACATGAGGGCGAATTAAAAGATTTAATAGCTGATGGTAAGGTGATTACTTCAATCATTCCCGATATTGAGTCCGTTAATTATGGTAGAGGGGTAGGATATCAAATTATTGAACATGTTCCTCCTAAAGAAATAGGAGAAATATCGGCAACAAAAATTAGAGAAAAACTATTTAAGAATAAAAAATGAGTTTCAAAACTTCAGCATCCAAAATAATTGATACATTAGATTCTCTCGACAAAGAAAAAATTGATAATAGTATTTTGAAATTAGCCGATCGAATTGTTCTTGCAATAAATAACGGCGGAAAAGTTCTTATATGTGGAAATGGTGGCAGCGCAGCTGAGGCAGAGCATTTTGCAGCAGAATTAGTTTGCAAATTTCAAAAGGTACGTAAAGCATTACCTGCTATTACATTACACTCTAATATTCCTACTGTAACTGCAATTGGTAATGATTTTAAATTTGAGGATATTTTTAGCAGAAACCTTGAAGCTTTTGGTGATAAAAATGATATTTTAATTACTATGTCAACTTCTGGAAATAGTCAGAACGTGATTAATGCACTCAAATTAGCAAATGAGATGCAAATATATTCTTTTACACTCACAGGAAATGATGGTGGAAAAGTAAAATCTATATCAGATGATGTTTTCTTAGTACAGTCAAACGTTGTATCCACTATTCAAGAAATTCATTTGATGTTTTTACATGCTTTATGTAATGAAATCGATCGGAATGAATTTTAAGATGAAGATTCTTGTAACAGGTGGATGTGGTTTTATTGGATCTAATTTTCTTAACCTAGCATTCAAAAAAAATTTTGATTCAATAATGAATGTAGATTCTTTGACATATGCTTCTAATCCAGAAAATGTGAATAGTAATGAACAGCATAATTATGAATTTCGAAATATTGATATAACAAACATAGAACTAGTAGAAAAAGCTATAAAAGAATTTAAACCAAATGTTATTGTACATTTTGCAGCAGAATCTCATGTAGATAACTCTATTTCTAATCCGCAAAATTTTATCAATACTAATGTCATTGGAACTTATAATTTGATAGAAGTATCAAGGAAGTATTACGAAAAAAATGAGTTAAAAGACTTTCACTTTATTCATATATCTACGGACGAAGTTTTTGGAGATTTACCTGAAACTGGTTATTTTAAGGAGGATACCCCATACAATCCAAGTTCACCATACTCTGCATCAAAAGCATCGTCTGATCACTTAGTTAGTGCTTGGATGAGAACATATAAATTTCCTGCAACAATATTAAATTGTTCAAATAATTTCGGACCTAACCAGCATATTGAAAAGTTAATCCCAACAATTATTACAAATTCATTCACAAAAAAACCAATCCCTGTCTATGGCAATGGCCTAAATATTAGAGAGTGGATTTTTGTTGAAGATTATTGCAATGCAGTTTTTCATGTTATTGATCAACGAGAAAAATCACTAAATGAAACTTTCTGTGTTGGAAGTGGGAATGAATTGACAAATATTGATATTGTAGAAAAAATTTGTAGAATAATTAATGCAAATTATGATTTAAGTTATGATTGTTTAGAATTAATCACTTTTGTTGAGGATAGAAAAGGACATGATTTTAGATATGCTATTGATTCTTCAAAAATAAAAAAAATTCTCAACTTCAATATAAATACACACTTCGAAGAAGCTTTGGCTAAAACAATTAATTGGTATAAGGATAAATTGTGAAAGGTATTATTTTAGCAGGAGGAAGTGGTTCAAGACTATACCCATTAACAAAATATGTTAGTAAACAATTACTACCAATTTACGACAAACCAATGATTTATTACCCTCTCAGCACTTTGATGCTTGGTGGAATAAAAGAAATTCTTATTATTAGTGATGACCAAAATATTAGTGCATATAAAAAACTTTTTGGCGATGGATCTCACTTTGGAATCCATTTATCATATTGTATTCAACAAAAACCAAATGGCATAGCCGAAGCATTTATTTTGGGTGAGGAATTTATCGCAGATGATAATGTAACTTTAATTTTAGGCGACAATATTTTTCATGGAGAAAATTTACAAAAACTAATTTGTTCAAGCATAGATATTGTAAATAATGGTAAATCAGTTATAGTTGGTCATAAAGTACCAGATCCTGAAAGATATGGTGTTGCAATAATTGAAAATGAAAAAGTAACTGAAATTCAAGAAAAGCCTAAAGAACCAAAATCAGATGTTGCAATTGTTGGATTGTACTTTTATACAAATGATGTTGTAAATAAAGCAAAATCTCTTCAACCGTCAGAGCGAGGTGAGCTGGAAATTACTGATTTAAATAATTTATATATTAGAGAAAATCAAATGAAAGTAAGTTTAATGGAGGAGGGTTTTACATGGCTGGATACAGGTACTTTTGACTCGCTTCATAAAGCTTCTACTTTTGTAAAGCTCTTACAAAAAACAAGTAATTATCGTTTAGGATTAATCGATGAAGTGGCATTTATTAATAATTTTATTTCTAGGGAACAATTACAGAAAAACCTATTAAATTTGTCTATTGATTTTCAAAAATATTTATCGGATAAATACTTATGATGTTTGAACCAATAAAAGAATTAATTTTAATTTTATTAAAAAGAAAAAAATTGTTTTTAAGGATTTTTATTTCCTTATCTTTACTATCTTTAATATTTACTCTATTCATAAGAGTACCAAGTTATACTTCTCATGCAAAAATTTTTATAAACTCAAAGACTCAAAATTTAAACCAATCTTCACTTTTAGGAGGACTTTTAGGTTCTCAAACAGGAGGCGCAAGAGATGTCCAGATATTAACTGAGATTATAAGTGGAAATTCCTTTTTTACAAGCCTAATGAATAGTGACATTTTAATTGATACTGACAATCAATTAACTTTTAAAGAAATCTTAGAAAAAGATTTAAAAACCAAAAATCCTCAAAAACTTTATAAGGCATTTTTAAAAGAAAAGCTTAAAATTTCTTTTGATTCAAAAAAACAAATTATGGATGTTGGAATAAAGTCTAAAAATCGTCAAATAGCAAAAAACTCTTCATTATTAGTTTTAAACAAGATTGAAAATTCATACACAGATTACAAAGATAGTTTAGAGCAAAACAAATTAGATTCTTTTGAAAAAAGAATTTCAGAAGTCAATCAAGAGCTGATTAAAGTGGAAAAAAATTTAACGACATTTAGAGAAAAAAATAAAAATTTTCGCTCATCTCCATATCTTTTAATTGAGTATGAAAGACTGATGCGTGATAGACTGATTAAGGAAGAGACAATAGTCACATTAAGTGCACAAAAAGAATTATCTGAGTTAGAGTTAAAATCAAACAAAGATCTTTTTTTAATTTTAAATGAGCCTTATTTGCCATTTTATAAAGATAAACCATCAAATACAGTTTTATTTATATTTCTTCTATTAGTTTCTTTTTCTTTTACTGCCACTATTGTTGTTATTATGAATCAGTCAAAATCAAAATGGGAGAACTAATATGAAAGTAATAATTTTATGCGGTGGTCAAGGTACACGTATCAGGGAATTAACTGATTTAATACCAAAGCCTATGATTGACATCGGCGGTAAGCCAATGATTTGGCATATTATGAATTCTTACGCCAATTTTGGATTTACAGATTTTATTTTAGCTTTAGGCTATAAAGGTGAAGTCATTAAAAATTATTTTTCAAATTATCAAACTTTTTCAAAAGACTTTACAGTTAATTTAAAGGATGGGAATATAGATATTCATAAATCTTCGTCTGAAGATTGGAATGTTACGCTAGTCAATACTGGGGAGAATGCAATGACTGGTTCACGTATTAAGCAATTGCAATCTTATATAGGAAACGAGACATTCTGTGTAACATATGGTGATGGATTAAGTAATGTTAATATTACCAAAGAATTAGAATTTCATAAAAGTCATGATAAAATAGCTACTCTTGTAGGAGTTAATCCTCCTAGTAGGTTTGGTGAGCTTGAAATTGGAAAAGATGATTTAGTGACAAAATTTATTGAAAAAGCAGAGACTTCAGAAACACAGGGATTCATTAATGGAGGTTTCTATATTCTAAATAAGGAAGTGTTTAATTATTTAGAAGAAAATGAATCATGCGTTTTTGAACAAAAACCACTGGAAAATTTATCAAAAGATGGTGAATTAAAAGTTTTTAAACATGAAGGATTCTGGCAGTGTATGGACAACTATAGGGAATACAAGTTGTTAAATAATTTGGTAGAAAAAGCTCCATGGCTATCTAAATGAGTTCTAATTTTAACGTTTATAAAAACAAAAAGGTATTAATTACAGGCTCTTCAGGATTCAAGGGGTCATGGTTAGCTATTTGGTTGCAGATGCTTGGAGCAGATGTCTATGGATATTCTTTAAAACCAAAAACCAAAAAAGATAATTTTGTAGTAGCAAATCTTGATAAAAAAATTACACAAGAATACGGAAATATAAATAATTACAAAAAGTTAAAATATTTTATTGATCAAGTTGAACCTGAGATAATTTTTCATCTTGCT
>Ga0163109_10001969_pt1 | contig 16148 bp, 16 predicted proteins | sample CRUFie1St13metaG_FD_108704 | JGI IMG/M metagenome (GOLD analysis project Ga0163109, IMG submission 108704) | Marine microbial communities from the Costa Rica Dome - CRUD Field 142mm St13 metaG | ecosystem: Environmental > Aquatic > Marine > Oceanic > Photic zone | place: Costa Rica: the Eastern... | reverse complement strand
TTCTCCTGGCCGTTATGTCAGCGTTGGTGCCAAACTAAACCTCGAGTAAATATCGCCGTGACAACATGCTGGCAACTCCCATGGGTATATCCATATTTTCTCGATTAGGCCTATGTATTATTGTGGCAGTGCTAGCGCCCATCGCAAGCTACGGGACCGCTGCTGGAACCACAGAAAAATTACGCATCGCGTCCTTTAACCTATGTACCGACACGCTGCTATTGCAATACGCCGACCCGCAGCAAGTAGCATCCATTACTTGGCTGTCTAGCGATGAAAATTTGTCACCTATTGCGACGTATGCGCAACAATTCCATCGCAATCAGGGCCGCGCAGAGGACATTCTGAGGCTATCCGTTGATCTCGTATTAACGGGCCCAAGTACCTCAACAGCAACTCGGGCAATGCTACGGCATATGCATGTGCCAACTCTGCACCTCGATGACGCCACGTCAATTAACGCACTTTCAATCAATATCCGCCGCCTAACTCAGGCGATCGGTCAATCTGCTAGGGGTAAAGAATCACTGCTGCAGATGCACGAAAAACTGACAGAAATTACTAACACCGCAGATAAGACGCCAAAGGATCAGTGGCCTTACGCAGCCTTCCTGCAACCCAATGGATTAACGGTCGGGTATGGCAGCCTGAGTAACGAACTGCTCAATCTAGCTGGCTTTAGAAATTCAGCCACACTGCTCGGCCTGAGAACTTACCAACGCTTTCCGCTAGAGAGTCTGTTGCGCGCTCAACCTGACCTACTTATCGCGCCAACGGATCAACCTAAGTACCCAGCACTCGCCCAAGAGCTACTGCAGCATCCAGCTCTGAGCGGCACTATGCTGAGACATCAAATTGATCCATCAACACTGATATGCGCTACAAGCCGCATTGCCGATGTGGCCATGACGCTCGCAACCAAACGCCAACAGTTGGTGCGCTAATGCATATCGGCTTTCGTAAATTACTCCTACTCCTCGCTGTGACGACGTTATGTTTGTTTTGTCTCAGCTTGATGCTGCCAAGCAATATCCTTAGCACCAATGGCGCTGCGCCGTTTTTGTTACTCGAACTTCTTAATGACGACACCGATATTGCACAAACCATATTGATCGAACTACGCATTCCACGCGCAACTCTAGCGCTCTTTGTAGGGGCCAGCCTCGGGCTAGCCGGTGCAGCTATGCAAGGCCTGCTGCGAAATCCGCTGGCTGAACCAGGCGTGGTCGGTGTTTCGGGAAGCGCAGCCTTGGGCGCCACTCTGGCCTTTTACACCGGGCTTGCAACCATCGCACCCCTCGCACTGCCGCTGGGCGGTATTGCCGGCGCATTAGCTGCCGTGATCGTGCTCTTTAGCATGGCCGGCAAAAGAGCTGGGACAACCACTTTGCTGCTTGCAGGCATTGCCATTAACGCTATAGCCGGCGCGCTCACAGCGTTGGTCTTAAACCTGTCGCCAAACCCCTTTGCGGCAATGGAAATCATTTTTTGGCAAATGGGATCTCTTGCCGACCGCAGCTTACTGCACTTACAGCTTGCTGGACCCCTGATGGCGGCGGGCTGGATTTTGATTCTGCTGGCAGCACCGGCAACCCGAGCACTGAGCTTGGGTGAGGTGACTGCGGCGAGCCTTGGCACCAATGTTCGCACCACGCAGAGACAAATAATTGTCGGTACGGCACTCTGCGTCGGCGCAGGCGTTGCGGTTACCGGTGTTATCGGCTTTGTGGGCTTGGTGGTGCCTCATCTATTACGCAAACTATGCGCTAACGACCCGGCCAAGCTGCTGCTGGCAAGTGCTGGTGGCGGTGCCACTTTATTACTTGCAGCAGACATTGCAGTGCGCTGTATTCCAGTTGGCACCGAACTCAAACTTGGGGTAATCACAGCGCTGCTGGGAGCGCCGTTTTTCCTATACCTGATATTTCAGTTACGGACGCTGGAGCAATAACGTGGCCGTAGCGAAACTCACTGCCAGTGCAATCCAATGTCACCTCGGCACACAGCTTGCTCTGAACAATATTTCCCTCACGGCCGAACCCGGGCAACTAACCGGGATAATCGGTACAAACGGTGCGGGTAAATCAACGCTGCTGTCCGTACTCGCTGGAGTTCAGAGCAACTTTCGCGGCCACGTCAGTATTGGCAACAAGCAGCTCGAACAAATGACCTCGAATGAGCGAGCCAGGCATATCGCCTACCTACCGCAAAATCCGCAGGTGCATTGGGATCTCACTGCACAACAAGTGACGGAACTAGGTCGAGTACCGTACCGGCGCCGGTTTAACTGGCTGGGTCCGCTAACGGCCGCTGATCAACAAGCTGTCACCGCGGCCATGGCCGCAACCCAGTGCGAAGATCTAGCGCCGCGGCCCATCCAGTCTCTGTCCAATGGCGAGCGTATGCGTGTGCATCTTGCGCGGGTTTTAGCTGTCAAAGCACCGATTATTTTAGTCGATGAACCCACCACCGGTTTGGATCCGTACCAGCAAATCCACTGTCTAGAGGTATTGCGCGACGAAGCCCGACAGGGTGGCACAGTTGTGATGGTGTTACATGATCTAGATCTGGCCGCTCGATTCTGCGACCAATTATTATTACTGCACAACAACCAGGTGTTATCACATGGCAGCCCCGCTGAAGTGCTCACGCCAGCTCACCTCTTGACTGCCTACCGGATCAAACCGCCGGCAGGGCTCGCGTTTAACGGCCTAAACTTGGCCAATTGGGAAAAGCAAACCGATTGAACGGATGATTTCTAGCCACCTCCACGGTTATCATCCCCGTCAACCAAAGCGGAATCGAATTTATGCGACTGGCGACCTGGAACGTTAATGGGCTGCGCGCCCGCATTGACTACATCGACCATTGGTTGAAGGATCGACAACCCGACGTGGTTGGCCTGCAAGAACTGAAAACACCCGACGACGTATTCCCTCACGACCACTTCAGAGCACTTGGCTACGAGGCCTTGGTTCACGGGCAGAAAAGTTGGAACGGCGTTGCGATCTTGGCCAAACATCCAATGACCCTGAAACAACAGGGGCTGCAAGAACAGGAGGACTTTGGTGCGCGCCTGATTACTGCGGAGATCACCACCCCTAAAGGCAACGCCTTCGATTTCACAACTGTATATTGTCCAAATGGCAAAACCCTCGAACACGCTGATTTCGCTCGTAAGCTCGATTGGTATAAAAGTCTCACTCGCTATTGGCAACAGAACGCCAGCGCTAAACACCTGATCTGCGGCGATTTTAATATCGTTCCCCGAGCCCTCGATGGTTGGCGCGGCGAGGCCGGGGACGGCTCCATTTTCTACACCAAGGCGGAGCGCCAACACCTGCAAGACTTCGTGGACGAAGGTTTGACCGATCTATTTCGACATCGCTACCCCGACGCCCAAGAATTTTCCTGGTGGGACTATCGCGGCGGCGCTTTTCATCGCAAACACGGCTTGCGCATCGACTTTTTACTCGCAACGGATCCGCTACTAGAAACCACCGAAGAGGTAATCATAGATCGTGATTACCGCCGCAAGATTGAGGATCTAACGCCATCTGATCATGCCCCGGTATTTGCTGATCTCGACATCTAAGCGGTTTACCTCGCCCTATTCGCGCCTACCCTTGATGCCATCACGCGAAGCTAATATTTCGCGTGAGGTTTCTTGGGTTCGGTAGTAATATACGCCATCTTGATTTCGACCATTTAGAAATCTCCATTAAATTCAATAACTTACAAAATATGCACTAGACGGTGCACGTTGTTTAGAGAGAACACATGAAAGACCTGACTCGCTATCGCAATATCGGCATTTTCGCCCATGTGGATGCTGGCAAAACCACCACCACCGAGCGAATTCTGAAGCTGACAGGCAAGATTCATAAAATTGGTGAAGTTCACGATGGTGCAGCAACCACTGACTTCATGGAGCAAGAGCAAGAGCGTGGCATCACTATCCAGTCTGCGGCGACCAGTTGCACCTGGAACGAGCATCGCCTAAACATAATCGACACCCCCGGGCACGTTGACTTCACTATCGAGGTATACCGCTCGCTGAAAGTATTGGACGGTGGCGTTGGCGTATTCTGTGGCTCAGGTGGCGTCGAGCCGCAATCTGAAACCAACTGGCGCTATGCTAACGAGTCTGAAGTAGCGCGTTTGATCTTCGTCAACAAACTGGACCGCTTGGGCGCAAATTTCTATCGCGTCGTGGATCAGGTGAAAGACGTATTAGGCGCCAATCCGCTGGTTATGACCCTGCCCATCGGCGAAGAAGACGACTTTACCGGCGTTGTTGACCTGCTGAATCAAAACGCTTGGGTCTGGGATGATTCCGGCAATCCTGAAGCCTACGAAGTCGTAGACATTCCGGAAGATCTCAAGGATCGGGCCGCTGAATACCGTGAAGCGCTCATAGAAACAGCGTTGGAGCAAGACGACGACTTGATGGAGGCTTATCTAGAAGGCGAAGAGCCTTCCGTGGATGACATCAAGCGCTGCATCCGCAAAGGCACCCGAGAGTTAGCGTTCTTCCCAACCTTCTGTGGTTCTGCGTTCAAGAACAAAGGTATTCAGATCGTACTAAACGCAGTTGTCGACTACTTGCCCAACCCAACGGAAGTTGAGGCTCAGCCCGAGGTTGACCTAGAGGGCAACGAAACCGGTGAGCGCGCTATCGTGGATCCTGACGGTCCGCTACGTGCACTGGCGTTCAAAATCATGGATGACCGCTACGGCGCCCTGACCTTTACCCGAATCTACTCTGGCAAAATCCAGAAGGGTGACAACGTCCTTAATACCTTTACCGGTAAGACTGAACGTATTGGGCGCATCGTAGAGATGCACGCGGATTCACGGGAAGAACTCGAGGTCGCCCAAGCCGGTGACATCGTTGCGCTACTGGGTATGAAAAATACCCAAACCGGCCACACTCTATGTGACCCCAACAATCCTGCCACCCTAGAACCAATGGTATTCCCAGATCCAGTGATCTCCATCGCTGTTGCGCCAAGAGATAAAGCTGGCGCAGAAAAAATGGGTATCGCCTTGTCGAAGATGATTCAGGAAGATCCTTCGTTCTACGTTGAAACCGACGAAGAATCCGGCGAAACCATTATGAAGGGTATGGGCGAGCTGCACTTGGATATCAAGGTAGATATCCTCAAGCGCACCCACGGTGTTGAAGTGGATGTCGGCAAGCCTCAGGTGGCGTATCGCGAAACCATTACCCAAACTGTGGAAGATACTTATACCCATAAGAAACAGACTGGTGGCTCGGGCCAGTTCGCTAAGATCGACTATGTCATCGAACCTGGCGAAGTAGGCAGCGGTTACGAGTTTGAATCTAAAGTAACCGGCGGCAACGTGCCTCGGGAGTTTTGGCCAGCAATTGAGAAGGCCTTTGGCGTATCTATGGAAGAAGGCACGCTAGCCGGCTTCCCGCTATTAGACGTTAAAGTTACGCTGATGGACGGTGGTTTCCACGCTGTTGACTCCTCCGCAATCGCATACGAATTGGCGGCAAAGGCAGCCTATCGACAATCGGTACCGAAGGCATCGCCGCAACTGCTTGAGCCTGTGATGAAAGTAGATGTGTTTACGCCTGACGATCACGTGGGTGATGTCATCGGTGACCTTAACCGTCGTCGAGGCATGATCAAATCCCAAGAAGCAGGCATTACCGGTGTGCGAGTTAAAGCAGATTGCCCGTTGGCAGAAATGTTTGGCTATATCGGTGACTTGCGCACCATGACCTCAGGTCGCGGCCAGTTCTCTATGGAGTTCTCGCATTACGCACCTTGCCCCTCCAATGTGGCAGACCAAGTAGTGCAGGAAGTTAAAGAGCGCAAAGCCAACAGCTAAACACTGTTCGCCGAGTCATAAGCTGAGGGCCCCCAAAAGGGCCCTCGGTTTATACATTAAATCGAAAATGCACCACGTCGCCATCAGCGACCACATACTCCTTGCCCTCTAGACGCCACTTGCCAGCATCCTTGGCCTGCTGCTCGCCGCCCAGCTCGACATAATCGTCAAAACCGATCACTTCAGCACGAATAAATCCCTTCTCGAAGTCCGTATGGATGACACCGGCAGCCGCCGGCGCTTTGGCTCCAATTGGAATGGTCCAAGCACGCACTTCCTTAGGCCCTGCTGTGAAATATTGATGCAGACCTAATAGTTTGTAGCCCGCACGAATAACTCGATGCAAGCCTGGCTCAGTAAGATTCAGCGCCTGTAAAAATTCGATACGCTCTTCATCTTCAAGTTCTGCCACTTCTGATTCAATTTTATTGCTTACCACCACCACTTCAGCGCCCTCGGCTTGAGCAATATCTTCAACCACCTTTACGAGGGGATTATCTTCCAAGCCATCCTCAGCAACGTTAGCGATATAAAGCACCGGCTTGGCCGTGATGAAATGAAACTCGCGAATCATAAGTTTTTCGTCATCACTTAGGTCTATGGAACGCACGGGGTCACCCTCTTCCAGAGCGAGCCGAACTTTCTCCAGCACTGCCATCATGCTGCGCGCCTCTTTATCCCCAGAGGATGCGACCCGGCGATTACGCTCATAGACTTTTTCTAACGTATCCAGGTCGGCTAACGCCAACTCAGTATTGATGACTTCAATGTCGTCCGCTGGAGAGACCCGACCAGCCACATGCACGACATTTTCATCTTCGAAGCATCGAACCACGTGGGCTATGGCATGGGTTTCACGCACATGGGCAAGGAATTGATTACCCAGTCCCTCGCCCTTGGAAGCGCCAGCAACCAAGCCAGCGATATCCACAAATTCCATTGATGTTGGAATAATCTTTTGCGGCGACACCAATTCAGCCAACCGATTGAGCCGCGGATCGGGAACAGGCACCACTCCAGTATTGGGGTCAATGGTACAAAATGGGAAGTTCTCCGCATCGATACCCGCTCTTGTTAGAGCATTGAACAGTGTCGACTTACCGACATTGGGCATACCTACAATACCGCAGTTAAATCCCATCAAGTTTCTCCGGGGTTTGGTGTTACTTTTGCTGGCTCTTTATCCGGCTTCTTCTCGGGCGCATGCAAAGCAGTCATAGCGAGCTGCCATTCTCCACGCATCATGTCGGCAATAATGGCATCGGCGAAATCACCCGCGACGGCAATTTGCTCGCGCTCACTTTGTCGCGGTGTTTGTTTGGTCAAATAAGGAATCACCTGCTCCTTGGAGCCGGGATGCCCTACGCCGATACGTAATCTGACAAACTCGTCTCGACTACCAAGCCCGGCAATTACGCTTTTAACACCATTGTGGCCGTTACTGCCGCCACCTTGTTTCAACTTAACAACACCTGGCTCGAAGGCTACCTCATCATAAGCTACGAGTATTTCTGCCGCTTCGAACTTGAAAAATCGACTCACCGCACCGACTGATTCGCCGCTGTTGTTCATAAAGGTGCCGGGCAGCAACAGCCGCACATCGCACCCGGCGATAAGCCCGCGACCGATTTCGCCTTTGAATTTGCTGTCTAGACTTAGACTAATGGAGTGACGACGGGCCAGCTCTCGCACCCACACCGCGCCAACATTATGGCGCGTTTCTGCATATGCCGGCCCGGGATTTCCCAGGCCGACAATAAGCTTTAGCGCGGCCATATCATTGGATCAGCTGCAGCGGCGAGCGATTGAACCTTGTGGCCGCCTACTGCGCCGTAGCTAGTCCTCGCCACCTTCATCTTCAGCACTGTCCGCGGCATCCGCGTCAGCAGCTGGCTCCACTGCCTCCGCTGCATCATCGCTAGCGCCACGTCGGGCTGTCACACTGGCAACTGGAATGTCACGATCCGCGCCAAATGCTAGAGCAACCACGGTCACCCCTTCTGGCAATGCAAGATCACTTAGATGTACCGACGAGCCAGCTTCAACCTCAAGCATATCGACTTCGATAAATTCAGGCAGATTGGCGGGCAAACAGCTTATCTCAACCTCAGTGAGGTTATGAGTGAGGGTGCCGCCTGACATTTTCACGCCAACGCATGCGTCTTCGTTAACGAAATGCAGTGGCACGTTAACGTTGATTTCTTTGTCAGCGCTGACGCGCTGAAAATCGATATGCTGTACGCGACCGCTTGCTGGGTTACGTTGCAAATCCCTGATTACCGCCGACTCTACCGAACCGTCGATGGAGATATCTAGGATCTGCGAGTAAAAAGCTTCAATCTGGGATGCTTTTAAGATTTCGTTACCGGAAAGGGTAAGCTTTTGTGGCGCTGTATCGCCGCCATAAATAATGGCAGGTACTTTGTCTTCCAAACGACGTAGGCGGCGGCTCGCTCCTTTCCCTACATCAGTTCGGATCGTAGCCGTCAGCGTAATTGATTCTGACATGTGCTGTCTCCAACTTAGGTTTACATTTGGCAAGCTTGCGACCAGCTCGCCTACTTTTCATCGCTCCCGCTATCTGAACATAGCGCTGATCGATTCTTCATTACTTACTCGGCGGATGGATTCCGCAAGTAAGCGGTCCAGACTCAGCTGGGTTATTTTCTGGCATGCTTGGGCGGCTTCAGACAGCGCTATGGTGTCCGTAACGAGCATCGCGTCCAATTCTGAATTTTCGATGCGCTCAATCGCCGCACCCGAAAGCACGGCATGAGTGATATAACAAACTACTGCTGCTGCACCCTCTTCCTTTAAGGCAGCGGCCGCTGTGCAAAGCGTCCCGGCAGTGTCGACGATGTCATCCACCATAATGCATGTCTTACCCTTAATGTCGCCAATGATATTCATCACTTTAGTTTCATTGGCGCGTGGTCGCCGCTTATCGATGATGGCCAAGTCTAAGTCATCGATCTGTTTTGCGATCGCCCGGGCTCTAACTACACCACCGACATCCGGCGATACCACAATCGGATTTTCGTAGTTCTGGGCAAGAATATGGTCTACGAGCACCGGCGAACCGTAGATGTTATCTACCGGTATATTAAAAAATCCCTGAATCTGATCAGCATGCAAATCCACCGTAAGTATTCGGTCAATGCCCACCGTACTGATCATGTCGGCAACGACCTTGGCGCTGATCGCGACTCGCGCGGAGCGCGGCCGGCGGTCTTGGCGCGCATACCCATAGTAAGGGATCACCGCAGTAACCCGCTGCGCCGAAGCTCGATGCAGCGCGTCTGCCATAATCAGCAGTTCCATAACACTGTCGTTAGTGGGCGCACTAGTAGACTGCAGCAGGAACACGTCTTTACCGCGGACATTTTCATGGACCTCTACAGTGACTTCGCCATCACTAAAACGACCCACGTCGGCGTGGCCTAGCTCAAGATGCAACTCCTTCGCTACCCGCTTGGCAAGGGCCAGGTTCGACCCACCAGAAAAAAGCATTAAATTTGCCAACCGATGCCCCTCAATGTCGCCTCGATCAAACCATCGAAAATGGCTGGGGTGGCAGGATTCGAACCTGCGCATGCCGGGATCAAAACCCGGTGCCTTACCGCTTGGCGACACCCCAATTTTGCTGAATGTGTATCCTTCGCCCAAATCTCATGTGTATCGGCAACTCATCGAGTTAAATCACACCGAGGCACATTTCACTGCAGTCGGTTCAGACCGCACCGTTGAGCGAGCGCGTATTGTCCGGATCAGGTCATTACCTGTCAAACCTGTTATTGCGACTTCCGGGTAAATTTACTCACAAGCAAGGTCGCCTGAATATCGCCACGGCGCACATTTAGTTGCTCTGGCATCCTCGATGTCGCTTCCGCCACCGCCATATCGTCTGAGCGAACCTGCGCCAGCACAGACCAGCCCAATTGTACAAACTGCGTCTGCCCGTCGACTAAAGCGTCTGAGCCTCGCGTTATTGGGTGCTGGGGCAGTGGCCGCCCGAATAACCAGTTGGGAATAGCCGCCACTGGTAAATCCCAGCCCAACTGACTCCGCATAACCTGCCGCGGCTCACCAGCGGCGATAACTTCGCCCCCACGCAGCACCCGCATATCCGTGGCATCGCCGCGTAACTGTATACGGCCCTGGCCAAGACTACCCCATACGTCGATCTGATAGGCATCCTTGGTTTGCCGCCAAGAGAAGCGCAGCGCTGCCTTGCCCTGTTCGCGAAACACCAACAGCTTGCCCTGCACCGTGAAATCTACCTGCTGCCCCTCCGTACTTACAGGCACAGAGGCACAACCTGAAAACACCACCGAAAAAATTAAAAGACCTCGCTTCATGAGCAACGCCACACACTTTGCAACAACAATTGCCGTTAAAGGCAACAGTCGCGTTCTGCTATAATCTCCGGCCGAAAAATCAGACATCTTTTAATGAGCATAGTTGCATACGGTCTTAATCATCGCACAGCTTCGGTCGAGCTGCGGGAACGTATTGCCTTTCCAGAGGAAAATCTCGCCAATATGCTCAGTCAGCTAACCAGTGATTTGGGCAACATTCGCGAAGCCGCAATCGTTTCAACCTGCAATAGGACGGAACTGTATTGCGCGTTGCGCGACGATAATACCCGCAGCATAAGTGAATGGCTCAGTACCACACGCCCGGTAAACGTCGCAGAACTTGAAGGCGCCAGTTATGTGCACTGGGACAAAGATGCGGCCAAGCATATGATTCGCGTGGCTGCAGGCCTCGACTCACAAATGCTTGGGGAACCACAAATCATGGGTCAGGTTAAGAGCGCCTATGAGGTCGCCCGCAAAACCGGAACCATTGGGCCAGAGTTGGATTTACTCTCGCGCATGACTCTGCGCACAGCGAAAGACATTCGCGCGCAAACTGAAATAGGCCGCAATCCGATTTCCGTTGCTTACGCTGCAGTCTCACTGGCGACGCAAATTTTCACCAATCTGCATACTAAGCGGGCATTGTTACTGGGCGCTGGAGATACCATCAGCCTAGTTGCCGAACATCTCGCCGCAAAAAATATTGCAGGTATGGCAATCGCTAATCGAACCTTGGCCAACGCCCAAATATTAGCCGCCAAGTTCAACGCCACTGCCATGCAATTAAGCGATGTGGCAGGACAACTGGCCGATTACGATGTGGTTATCAGCTCCACCGCCAGTAGCTTGCCTATTCTCGGCAAGGGCGCGGTAGAAGCTGCGATAAAGAAGCGCAAGCGCAAGCCAATGTTCATGGTGGATATTGCAGTCCCCAGAGATATTGAAAGCGAAGTCGCCAGCCTTCCGGATGTTTACCTGTACACTATCGACGACCTGAGCAATATCGTTCAAGCTAACATCGAACAACGTCAAAAAGCAGCGCAAGGCGCCGAGGTCATCGTTGATATGGGTACAGAGCGCTACGAGCGGGAACGCCGCATTAACAGTGATAAAGCACTACTTACGCGCTTACGCGACGAAGCCGAGGCGACGCGTATCCAAGAATTGAATAAAGCCCTCAACTCGCTAGAAAAAACCGGTGATGCTGAGGCCGCACTGACAATGCTCAGTCGCGCCTTAACCAATAAACTTATTCATCCGCCAACGGCAGCGATTCGCACAGCAAGTGCTGATGGAAAAACCGAGTTAGTAGACCACTTGCGTCAAGTTTATCAACTTGATGCTGAACCCGACCAAGAGTCCAAAAGCGACCAATCTGACGGCGCAGAATAATATGGAACTTTCCACCTCCATGATCGCCAAGCTGGCCGATCTTACTGATCGGTTTGAGGAAGTTTCAGCACTATTGTCGGACTCCGAGACCATGTCTGATCGCGACAAATTTACCGCGCTGTCCAAGGAATTTGCTGAGATTGAACCTGTAGTTCTCTGTTATCAGCGAGTCAACAAACTCAACGACGACCTCGAGGAAAGTTCCGCATTATTGGACGACGACGACGCTGATCTGCGCGAACTCGCGGAGCAGGAGATAGCCGAAACAAAGACCCAATTGGAATCTTTGAACCAGCAATTGCAAACCCTCTTGTTGCCTAAAGACCCTAATGACAAATCCAATGTGTTTTTAGAAATTCGAGCTGGAACCGGAGGCGACGAGGCGGCTATTTTTTCCGGCGATTTATTTCGCATGTACAGTAAATTTGCCGAGGCCAAGGGCTGGCGCATTGAAATCATGAACGAGCGGCCAGGCGAGCATGGCGGTTATAAGGAAATTATCTCGCGCATAGAGGGTAACGAGGTTTATAGCCAGCTAAAATTTGAGTCTGGCGCCCATCGCGTACAGCGAGTTCCCGAAACCGAATCTCAGGGCCGCGTACATACCTCTGCCTGCACCGTTGCGATCATGCCCGAAGTCGCCGAAATCGACTCAATCGAAATTGATAAAAAAGACATTCGCGAAGACACCTTTCGAGCGTCTGGAGCGGGCGGACAGCACGTTAATAAAACCGATTCCGCCATTCGTCTCACCCACTTACCCACCGGTACCGTTGTAGAGTGTCAGGACGAGCGATCCCAGCACAAAAATAGAGCTCGCGCGCTGTCCTTACTGCAAGCACGTCTATTGGATGCTGCGCAATCTAAACAACAAACCGAGCAAGCAGAAAACCGCCGGCAATTGGTCGGTTCCGGAGATCGCTCGGAACGCATCCGCACCTACAATTTCCCACAGGGTCGAGTCACCGACCACCGCATCAATCTAACTTTATATAAGCTCGACGAAGTCATCGAAGGTAATTTGGACGCCTTGGTCCAGCCGCTGGTACAAGAGCATCAGGCCGATCAGTTACAACAACTTGCTGACGGATGAACACCAAGACCAATACGACTGCCGCACCGTCCATTGACGAATGGCGTCGCAGCAAAAAAGCGTTAACCCGACTGGAATGCGACTTACTGCTTGGTCTGGTGACCAATTTAAGTCGGACACAAATCGTCATCAATGCTGATCAGCTACTCGATTGCGCACAACTGCAACACCTGCAAACACTGGAGCACGCAATCAGCCAGGGCACACCCATCGCCTATCTGCTTGGTGAGAAGGAGTTTTTCGGTCTCAACTTTCACGTCAACTCTGCGGTTTTAGTGCCGCGCCCAGAAACCGAGCTATTAGTTGAACTGGCACTAGAACGAGTCACAACGGGCGACAAACTACTGGATGCTGGAACCGGCAGCGGCGCCATCGCAGTGGCGATCGCTGCTAAGCGGCCGGATGTCGATATTGATGCCAGCGACAATTCGGCTCTGGCTCTTGAGGTTGCCCGTGGCAACGCAGACAAACACGGGGCTCGAGTTTCCTTTCATCAAAGCGATTGGTTCGCGGCGTTGCGAGGGCGTAGATGGCATCTAATTGTTAGTAATCCACCCTACATCGCAGCCGATGATCCACACTTAGCAGGGTTATCCGCCGAGCCCGAATCTGCGCTAGTCGCCGCAGACCAAGGCATTGCTGCACTCGCACATATCATCGATCAAAGCCCTAACTTTTTATACGAGAAAGGCTGGCTATTGCTAGAGCATGGCTATGATCAGGCTGAGTCCGTGCGCGGACTTATGGCCGACAGAGGCTTTACCGGCATTAAATCAGTGGTCGACCTAGGTAATATCGAGCGCGTGACCATGGGCCAATGGCATGAATGATAACGACTTGCTGCGTTATAGCCGGCAGATTATGTTGCCGGAACTGGACGTGGCTGGACAACAACGCCTCGCCAATGCCAAGGTCCTTGTCGTTGGACTAGGGGGGTTGGGCTCGCCGTTAGCACTGTATCTGGCAAGTTCCGGCGTGGGCGAACTGGTATTAGTAGATGACGACCACGTCGACGAATCTAATTTACAGCGGCAAATTGCCCATACCGAAGCGAGCATTGGCACAAATAAAGCAGAGTCGGCGGCAGCCCGGATTCATGAAATAAATACAAGCACTAAACTTACGAGTATCAAGCGTCGACTAGACCGCAGCGAGCTGAGCGGGTTACTCGAGACAGTAGACCTTGCCTTTGATGCAACTGACAATTTAGCGAGCAGACATCTACTCAACGAGACTTGCTGGAATTTGGGCGTGCCCTTGGTTTCTGGAGCGGCTATCCAGTGGCAGGGTCAGGTTACGCTTTTTGATCCAAAGGATGAGAACTCCCCCTGCTACCGCTGCTTGTATCCAGACGACGACGCTGCGCTGGGACTTAACTGCGCAGAAAACGGTGTGATCGCCCCCCTTGTCGGCATCATTGGAAGTTGCCAAGCATTAGAGGGCATAAAGTACTTGGCTGGCATCAAGCCAACATTAGCCGGCCACATCTTGTACTTTGATGGTAAGTATATGGAGTGGCGAAAGCTAAAATTAGCGCCGCTTAAGACCTGCCCGGTCTGCGCAGAGTAATCTCAAATTGCGTCTCTAGGGCGCTAAGTAGCACCTCTTCTGTTTCCGGCAGCGCCACTGTAGCGAAATCGGCAATATGAGTGACGCCTATATCGGTCAAACCGCAGGGATTGATTCGATCGAAAGGCGTCAAATCCATATCCACATTCAAACTCAGACCGTGGTAACTGCAGCCGCGCCGCACCCGCAAGCCCAGAGATCCAATTTTGTTGCCGTCAACATAAACACCAGGAGCATCTTGGCGGGCGTAACCTTCGACGCCGAACACCTCCAAGGTATGCAACATGGCTTTTTCCATGCCACATACCAAATCGCGCACCCCGATACCCAAACGCCGCAAGTCAAACAACAAGTATGCGGTGATCTGTCCAGGCCCATGGTAGGTAACCTGCCCTCCACGATCCGATTGCACAATCGGTATTTCACCGGCATCAAAAATGTGTTCCGGCTTGCCGGCCTGACCCTGGGTGAAGACAGGATGGTGTTGGGTCAGCCAAACCTCGTCAGCACTGTTGTCATCCCTTGCGCGAGTGTACGTTTGCATCTCTGCAAAAACCGGCTCATAGCGGGTGATGCCAAGATCACGAACATTGGTGGGCAGGGCGGTCACCGTCAAAACACCATTCTTACCGACGCATCGGCCATTAGATCAGCGTAGAGATCGCGCAACTGCTGCTCTCCCTGTGCAGTCAGAGTGATACGCACCGCGAGGAACTTTTCACCGCTACTTTGGCGGGTTGTGACATCATCCGGGGTGAGCTCGGGGGCATGCTTGCGCACAATATCGAATACCCGACGGGCAGTCCCCTCACTCGCGACTGCGATCACTTTAATCGGATACCGACATGGGAACTCTATTTTTGGCTTATCCGTCATCGCTGAAAATTGACGCATAAAACAGGTAGATTGAGTCACCTAAACGGCCAAAAAAGTTCGACTCCTCCACTGCAGCCAGAGTAACCAAGGGCGCCGAATAAAGTTGCTCGCCGTCCAGAGTTAGGGTCAATTCGCCTACCGCTTGACCGTTGGAGAAAGGCGCCTCTAAATAATCCGCTACCGCCATCTCAACCTGGATATCGTCATAGTAGCCTCGAGGGAAAGTCACCGTTATATCCTCTGCGACTCCGAGTTCGACTTTATCTTGTTCACCGTAATAGACATCTTGTTGACGCAGATTGATGCCTGCTTGATAGAGGGTTTGCGTATCAAAATTACGGAAGCCATAGGAGAGTAGTTTTTGGCTCTCGCGCATGCGCGCCTCATCATTGGCTGTACCCATGACCACGCTAATCAGTCGCACCCCATTGCGCTCCGCCGACGCCACAAGACAATAGCCCGCAGCAGCGGTGTACCCGGTTTTAACGCCATCTACCGAGCGGTCGCGCCACAGCAATTTGTTGCGATTGGGCTGGTCAATGTCATTGAATTTATAACTGCGCTGGGAGTAAAGCTTGTACTGCTCCGGGTGATCGTTGATCAACGCGATGGTAAGGCGCGCAAGATCTTCCGCGGTGCTGTAATGATTTTCATTTGGCAAGCCAGTTGCGTTGAGAAATCTTGTATTCGTCAAGCCGAGTGCCTGAGCCTGCTGATTCATCATATCGGCGAAGGCGTCCTCACTTCCTGCGATATATTCGGCTATCGCAACACTCGCATCATTGCCTGATTGGATGATAATGCCCTTTAGAAGGTCGCCGACCGCAACCTCAGTGCCCTCACGGATAAACATTTTCGATCCGCCTGTACGCCATGCTTCAACACTGATTGGCGCCATTTCGTCGACTTTCAGACGCCCGGACTTGATCTCCTCCTCAACAATGTAGGCGGTCATTATTTTTGTCAGACTGGCGGGGGGAATACGCTTCGAC
>Ga0163109_10001968_pt1 | contig 16150 bp, 14 predicted proteins | sample CRUFie1St13metaG_FD_108704 | JGI IMG/M metagenome (GOLD analysis project Ga0163109, IMG submission 108704) | Marine microbial communities from the Costa Rica Dome - CRUD Field 142mm St13 metaG | ecosystem: Environmental > Aquatic > Marine > Oceanic > Photic zone | place: Costa Rica: the Eastern... | reverse complement strand
ATCCTATGACGGATTTAAAGTAGACACCTATGCAGAGCAGGACTCACGCGGTGACTACGATGAGCACAGCGTTCAAATGCTGTGGGGCGGCGACATTGGCGACGTTGACGTTGTCCTTGCTGGTCAATTCCGCCAGAACAGCCGTCTCGGTTGGGACGAGCGCTCACTGCTTGCGAACTCTGGCCTGACTATTTCGTCGAACTCACCAGGTAACTGGTATGTGCCCGATCGCGGTGCTGACGGTCTCTATACAGGTAGCCGATCACGGCGGGTTGATCCTTCCTGTGGAACCGCAGGCGGTCGAACTGACTATACCCCCGACCAGATCGCTAACAAGTATGGTAATGCCCTAGGCACTAGCTGCTTCTTTGATTTTGGCGACAACCGATCCTATCGTGAACCCACTGAAACCACGCAGTTCTATGCGAACGCGACTTGGGATGTCAGTGATGACTTGACGCTATCAGCTCAGGCCTTCAGAACTCGTCTGGCCGAAAGGACTTATACGTCTACGTCGAACCCCGGTAACTCCCGTATTGGCGAACTCCCAGTAGTGCGTGGTGAGATTCCTGGCAACCCTTTCATGGCGATGGACAGTGCTGGCAATCAGCTCTACGGTGTCGATGCCAACGGTGACGGTGTGCCTGATCGTGGTTTGGATGACCTGAATGGCGACGGTCAGATGGACTACCTTATTTCTGGCATTGCGAACAATGGTATTCCGCTTCACGAAGATGTGACCCCACGTACCCTGCGTCCGCTGAACAAGACCATGCTGCCACTGGCAGGTCACAGCCCAGATATGGATAACCTAGCTGATAGTGTCGATCACATTTCACGTGTGACCCTTCAGGCTGACTTCACAGTACCTTTTATTGAAGGTTGGGAAGGTCAGGCCTCTTGGACTCGGAACTCACGCGAGTGGGAGTTCATGTCCAATCAGAACTACGACATCACCGAGATGATCAAGGGGCTGAACTGTGACACGGTCAATGATCGCAAGAGTTGCTACAACCCGTTCTTCGTGACTGATGCAGCTAACCACACCCAAACACACGTCCTTGACGCCATTGCGGCTCGAGACCTTGAGTGGATCATCGACGATCTGGACGTGATTGATGTGATCCTTAATGGTGAAGTCCCCCTGGGCGGTTTCGAGCTGCCGGGTGGCCCGATTGGTGCTGCGGTGGGTTATCAGCGTCGTGACAGTGCTTACACCAACATCCCGTCTCTGGTAGAGATTGCCGGGGATACCTGGATCGGTAGTGACCAGAAAGAAACTCTGACCTCTGGCAGTCGAACCGTCGATGCTTACTTTGCGGAGTTCTCGATTCCTGTGCTGTCCACTCTTGAGGTGCAGGCTGCGGTGCGCCGTGAAGAGTTCTCCACTGGCCAGTCTTCAACTGATCCGAAGTACGGTGTAACTTGGGCCGCGACCGACTGGTTGACACTGCGTGGTACCACGGGTACTGCGTTTATCGCGCCTACGCTGCAGCAGCTGCTAAATCCAGTGACTTGTGGTCTTTCTACAGTAACCGACCGGTTCTCTCAGTTCGATGCATTCACCACAGCGTGTTCTGGTGGTAATCCGAAACTGCAGAATGAGACATCGGAGTCTACGTCCTTTGGTATTGACTTAGCTTTGGGTGACGTTGATATCTCGATCTCTTATAACAATACGTTGTTTGAGAATCGAATCATCAGCACCAGCGCTCAGGACATCATGGCCTTCGACTTTGCCAACTTCCAGGCTGCTACTGGCTTCTCTGGTGATGGTCTGAGTGCTGGTACTAAGCCCACGCTGGCTCAGTTAACATCTTGGACACAGAACCCCGGATACAACACGGACATCATCCGAGACCCGGGTGATCTAGGTACCATCCTTCAGATCAATGGCCTGGGTGCGGGTAATGCCGAAACCGTTGAGGTGACTGCGTTCGATCTTCAGGCCAACTACAGTATGAGCCTGCGCAATTGGGGTGACCTGCGCTTTGGTCTGCAGGGTACTTACATCGATGAGTTCTTGTATCAGTCCAAGCCGACCGATCCGATTAGAAACGGCGCGGGTAACTACAACGACCAGACTGGCGCAGCCCCCGAGCTGCCGCAGCTAAAGGCCAACCTTCAGATCGGCTGGACCATGGGCAACCACTCATTGCAGACTATCACGCGTTACATTGACGCTCTTGATAACTACGATGGACCGTTGTTCACACACCTGGATTACTTCGGTGGGTTCTCCCGACCAGCAGGTATTCGAGATACCAACATCAAGGCGTGGACTCAGCTGGATGCTAACTACACCTATCGAGGTGTAGAGGTGTTCGATGGTGAGCTCAGCTTCACGATCGGTGGTCGTAACCTGACTGACCGCGAGCCGCAGCGTTCTCCAGAGTTCGCGGGTGTTCTCGGTGCGCTGCATGACCCACTCAACCGTGTGTTCTATGCGCGAGCTGTTTACGACTTCTAAGTTGTATCTCAGCAGAAAACAAAAAGGGGCCATCTAGGCCCCTTTTTTTGTCTCTAAATAAAGGATTTCCGGATGAACGACGGTCCATTCAAACATGGAAATATTCTTTTTCAACCTTGTACCAGCCGAATAGGCTATAGCGTGACTCACCTACAAACGATTCGACTTGGGTGACTAGGTGGAGGCGAGGTACTTTGAACAGCATCAAACTGTTAAACGAGGGTGGGACAATAATCTCTGGCTCGCCCTCGGCATTGCAGAAGGCAAAATTCCCTCCCCATTCCTGCTTCCAATCTTTACTCAGTGCAAGGACATGGGCTGCGATGCGGGTCTGGCTCTGACTCTCGTCCATATGAATCGACAGATGATGGTTGCGGTCATACTTTGAGCACCAGGTGCTTACCTCCCTTCCGGAGTTATCCCCTGTAATATCTGCGAGAAGGCCGAGGTACTCCTCACTGTTAAAGTAGCGAAAGATATCGCTCAGGATCCGTACAGGCTCTGGACAATTTTCTGCGCGTGAAGGGATCGTAAAGCGACAGTAAGCGAACGAAAAATCATTGTCCTTCAGTGTCGCAATGGGGGGGACCAGTCGTTTAACTTCCCTCGGGGTTAAACGTTCAAGATCAGCTGAATCAACGACACCAACCCTGCCGGTGTTCATCTCACGATAGTGGAATTCCCATGGCACTCGATTCCTGAGGGCTTCATAAGCGGCCTGCGCCACTTCATCTCGCAAGAGATCTTTAATGACAACGTAACCGGATTCTTGGTATTGCTGCTTCAGCGTCTGGATGTTCAGAGTATTGATAATGTCCATGGTTCAGACTTAGATTGTTCAGTTGACCAGTTGTGAGGATGCTTAAAGGGTGCTTAATTGAGCAGTTGCTCGCGTCGCGCCCGGAGTTGCGCCAGTATGTTGGCTATCTGGGCAAATGCCGGGATCTCCTGAGTCATCTGCTCCATCCTCTGCTGTAATTGCTGATACTGGGGTTCCACCGCAGCCCGTATTGACCGATCGGCCTCTACGACCCCGGCATTGAATCCGAAGTTATTGGCATTACGTGCCCGGGCGTCCACCATAAACTGGGGCTCACAAACCCGGATAGGGATGTTTGAGCCGGTTGGTGTCTCTCGGCGACAGCTGATCTTGAAGTCATCGTCATCGACGTTGGTATTGAAAATTTCATAGAACTGATCTTCGGCCTCCTCGATGAATTGCTTGACTTCGGCGCGATTCAGTTCCGAAATGACAATGACCTCGCCCTCATCATCCTGTGCCAGACTGAGGAGGAGAGGGCAAACGCATAGCAGGCAAGCCAGCAGTTTTCTCATCGGTGTATGCTCCGCAAGATCATACTTTCAATATTACCCTTCTGGCGGGGTTTCGGCGAGGCCCATCACGGTTCCGGGCTCCAGATAAGCTGGTCTGAGCTGGAAGGGGGCTGGTGCCCCCGCGGCGACTGCCAAACTCCTCTTGTTGTTTGGGCCAGTGGGTGCGGGCTGAAGGGGTGGTTGGCGGGCGTAAGTCTGAAGGCAGAAAGTACCGGCATGATCCCTTTGTACACTAGCTGCCGGGGAAGGGGCTGCTAAGTGTTGAGCTGAAAGAATCCGGCTGCGGCGTGCTCGTAAAGCAGGATTCAGGATTTGTTTGCTCAGCTTGTTTCTTCGCTTGGAGTAGCTTCTGCCGCTTTATCAGCGGCGTATTGACGCTCAGAGATGCGGCGCAGCTGCTGCAGGGAAGTCAAGTGGGCATAGACCAGCGCCACGAGCCCTCGGCTCCGCATATCCAGAAAATCTTCGTCAGATAGCTCGTTAAATTTTTGCTCGTCCACGACATAAATGCCATCAATATTATAGAGCCGCCCGTCTGGTCGATGCCGCAATTGGACCTGCTGGGTCGTGAGTAGACCTTTTTCAGTAAGATACTTCGTAACCTCTTGAGTCTGCTGATTCTGCTGGGCGGCTTGCACCAGACCCTCGATACGGGCTTCCATATATTCAGTTTTATCGCCGTCATCTGTGAACACCCGCTCGCCTTCGCTTTCGCTCAACAAGTGGCTCTCCTCGTCGACTAAGACAGCAAACTGCTCGCGATTCTCATCTGTCGCCGTAATGGCGAAGGGCGCGTTGCCAAATCCCACCGGAATGACTTGAGCAGGGAAGGGCTCGACCTGACAGTAAAGGTTCTGACCTTCCTGCAGCCCCATGATCGCCACCGGCATGAAATCTTCGGTACTCTGATTGGTCACAAATACCAACGGAAATTCAGCGGAAAGGGTGAAGAAATCACGCACTACGATCGGAATCAGGTTTTGCCGCTTGAAGCGCGTGTAGTCGCCCGATTGGATGACTCTAAGGTTTGCGTGTTGGTCCTTCGCAAGTGGGACAAATTTCGACATGCTTTGGATACCTTGTTTGGTTGTAGCTAAGCCAGCGTGAACTGGCGCCAGTGTGCGTTTATCAGGGGCTACCCTCTCTTGGGGAGCCAATGTTCCCAGATAGAGCGCTGGATGGAAAGTCACTTCTCGAAAAAGTTTGCAAAAATGCCTCACCGGATGTCGAGTTATGTGCCCGCTGGAGAGCGTAGTCTGACTCCGACTTAGTCACCTATTTGGCTGAGGTATATTATGAGTCTATAGGCAAAATGAAGCGCTCAGCCATTGATTCGCACGGCTTATGAACGGGTCGGCTTCCGTTTGTCTCCACGCTGTGAGGGTCTTGCCATGCAAACTAAAACAAAAAAGTAGCTTATCACCAACTGGGTCGGCTTCGTGTTCCGGATTATCTGCCGGGCATTATTGCGGCCATTATCCTGTTGTTCGGTTTCCCCTTTGTGGTCCAGAGTCAGCAGTCCGCTGAGTTACGCGCAGAAGAAGTGGCTGATGGCCGCTATGTGCTGTTCGGTCGCGGCGGCAACATTCTGGCGTCCCTTGGCGACCAGGGCGTGATGATTGTGGATTTCCAATTCCCCGATATGGTGCCAAAGTATCAGTCCACCATTCGTGCTCTTGGGGGTGATAAAGTGGACTTTACTATCAACACTCACTGGCACTATGACCATGCCGACGGCAATGAACTGCTCGGCGAGGCCGGCTCCTAGATTGTGGCGCATCGGCATTCGCGAGAGATGATGATGCAGCACAACACGATCAATACGGTCACAAATCCCATCGTCGAGCAGGCGCCATATGCCACCGCCGGATTACCCGTTACAACTTTTGACACCCGCATGGAAATGCACTTTAACGGTGAACAGGTCGATTTAATTCACGCGGGACCGGCTCATACCCGGGGCGATGTTGCGGTGTATTTTCGCGACAGCAACGTCATACACATGGGCGATGTTTATAACAATGCCGGATATCCGTTTATTGACGCGGAAAATGGCGGCGGCATCGAAGGCGTGATTGCTTTTTGCGAGTCCATTCTGCAGGAGATTAATATCGACACGGTAGTCGTGCCCGGTCACGGGCCGGTGGCAGGCTATGCAGACCTCGCTGAGTACGTCACTATGCTGAACGATATTTGTGGCAAGATGATGGTGCTGATCGGGCAGGGCGCGTCGCTGGAGGAAGTTATGGCGGCAAATGTAACGGCAAACTGGGATGTCGCAAAAGGCGACCCGACTCGACTGGTGAACAGGGCCTTCTATAGCAAAACGCGGTAGGAGCCACCTTGGCTGGCGGCGTCTGCATTGTACTCGGACGTGTCGGGTAACCGGATTCGACTAGGCGCCAAAGCGGTAGCGCAGTCGAAATGCGAAAGTATCTACGATGGGCTGATTCCAGGTTTGGGCAAACAGATTGGAATAGCTGTCGAAGGTGTCTCTCGGCAGGTTGGAGCCTCGGGTATAGACCAGGAAAAGATCTGACAGCGGCGCAATTTCCCAGCGGTAGCGGGCCTGAAACGTCATGCGGGAAATGCTGAAATTGTCTGAAGTCGCAGTTGGCTTCTCGATCGGGCGTAGTGGCTCAGCTCCAACGGGGGAGCTTTGCCAGAAGCGGTCCTCAAAGGCCTTCAGTCCGTTGTACTGCATGGTAAATCGGATCTGCTGGCGCGGTCCGATGAAATAATTGACCTCCAGATTGGGTGCCCACTGATGTGCTTCAAAGCTGGTGTATGCGCCACCGCCTTTGTGAATCAGCAGCGCTTCCTGATCTGTGTACTGCAGATTTATCGCAGAGGAAAACCGATCAGTGGGCCGCCAGGTCAGGCCTGCTCGGCCGGTGACGTTCTGGGGGCCGAGGTCGTCGGCGTCCCAGTTCAGCGCAATCTCGTACGCAAATTTCTCTGCCGGGTTGCTGGAGTAGCCCAGGTTCAGCCGCTCTCGTTGAGGCACGGCGAAATCGCCGGTTCCTCGGCCCAGCCGGTCATCTGTGCGGGCGGGGAACAGCCCCAGAGAATAGGAAAACGTGTCGTTGTTGAGAAAGTTGTAGTCCTGATTCAGAAAGAGGCCGAGTCGTACGGGCCGGCCTTCGACATTCCATTGATTGGCAACCACATAGGTGGTCGTCCGTGAACGTAATCTCTCTACGTCTGATTCAAAGATGTTGTAGTTGTAGTCTAGATTCATCTGATCATTTCGGGTGAGAAATCCTAGTCCATTGATATCCAGAGATTCATCAAAGTAGGTTGCCCGAAGCGTATGCTGTTTGCCCCTTTCCGGTCGGAAGCGGAAATCCGCCATACCGCCGTAGCCGACTTCTCTGTCGTTATCCGAACGCATGAAACTCGAGTCGATGACCCAGCGATTGTCGCCAGAAAAATAATGCGCATCGATCGCATTGACTGATTCATTGATCTCGGGATGCATGACGCTTGTCCCCATCCAGCCAATGCTGCGGCGCCCTCCGGAGTTGGTGTCTTCATACAGTGCACGTCCCACGATGAAATCTCGGCCGGTCGTTGTCAGCGTAACCGGTGAGCCATCATCGAGGGCGCCCCCGATCGTGAGGTCGTTTTCATATGCCAGCAGTGTGCCGTAGCGGACTTTGCCCTGCTGGCCGGTGAACTTGAGCGCGCCCAGTAAGTTGGTGGGCTGACTGCGGTCGGTGGGTTGCACATTCACCCCTGCGGGTACTGTCAGTTCTGGCGCACCACCGATGCGGCGGGTGTTGACCAGCTGTATCGGTCCGCCGGGTCCGCCAGGATTGCTGTGGCGTGGATGAGTAATAAAAATGTCCTGCCCTTCGAGAAAAAAGTCACGCTGCTCAGGGAAAAACTGCTCAAAGGCTGTCAGATTGACAACTACATCGTCTGCCTGAATGCTGCCAAAGTCTGGGTTCAACGTGGCGGTTAGCTGAGTGTTGGTCGTCGGACGCCAGAATATATCAGTGCCTACTTTGTAGCTATTCTCATGACCCACTGCGTCATGGACACTGCCGATGAACGGGTAATACGTTAGTTGCCTGCGCGGCTCGATGCCCCTGAGTTCGTATTTGGTGAAAGCTGACAGATATTCATTCACCGTTCTCGGGATGGGCGGCACTGCCCATGAATCGCCATTAAGGTGGCCGATCTGACGCTCGAAATAGAAACCAATGAGCCTAACATCTTCTTCCTGTGGCAGCGCGAGCATTGACCAGGGGATATAGATCTCCGCGCTCCAGCCGTTTTCCAACTCGCTCGTTCGTCCGTTCCAGGTCCCATCCCACTGCAGATTGAACTGTCGCTCTGGCAAAATTGTGCCGTCGGTCATGGACTCTCCGAGGTTGAGCCTAATGAAATACCCATACAGCCCCTGACCGGAAGGGTCTAGGCTGACGGTAAAGGCGTCCCTGTCTAGGCGGGTATCCCGCGAGGTCATTCGGGCAATCAGAGTTCCCGCAGGCTGGAAGTTCATGGCCCCGATATAAATGCCGCGCTCGGTATAGAACATGCGAACGTGTGTGTCGTAAGGCGTCTCTGCCAGCGTATCCGGCACGATGACCTTCATGCCTTCAATCACTGGTAAAGTTTTCCAGACTTCCTCATCCAAGTCGCCATCGAGCCGAAAATCGTTGTTGGCTTCGCTGATTCGGGTGACTTGGGGCCGAATGTCCTGAGCAAGCACTGCTGGCCAAGCAAACGTCAGAAACGCAAACAGGCAGCAGGAGAGGTAGGCAGTAATCTTTGTCTGGGATACTTGTCTGAGCATAGTGAACCGCGTGCCTGTTGTGGGCTAAGCCGCCCTAAGGGCCGGCGGCGCCATGGCTTGTTCTGCTCAACTTACGGTGTGAGCGAGAAAAGCCGCTTACTTGGGTCTGTTTGCCTCTCGATACGCTGCGCACTATACGCGAATCGCCCCTTTTATGTAGGTCAAAGCGACGATTTGTTGCAATTAGCAGGTGCTAAACAGACGGGTGAAAGCGTCCGCTTTTGCTGCTGATGACCGCATTTTCCTGTAAGATACGCGGTTTTTTCATCGTAAGCGCAACTATGACAAGAATAGGAATCATCGGCGGCGGGCAGCTAGCGGCCATGTTAGTGAAGGCGGTCAGGCAGACTAATGCGAGCTGTGATACAGAGACTCAGATCTTCGTGCTGGATTCAGATCCGAATTGCCCGGCAGCGCTAGTTGGTGGGATGCATGTTCAGGGCAGCCCGTCTAGTGGCGAAGGCTACGATCAGCTTGCCGCGTTGGTTGATGTGCTTACGATTGATCTGGAGAACGTCAGTGTCGAACAGCTAAGCAGGCTGCAGTCGGGCGGACATGCTGTTGTCCCTGATCCCGGTCTGTTGGCGCGTGTTACCGACAAGCTTCAGCAGAAACGCTGGTATGCCGAACTTGGCCTGCCGATTGCAGACTTTCAGGCGCATCCTGCGAATGAGGACATCAGCAGTGACGCATTTGGCTTCCCTGTTGTCCAGAAAGCGGCGCGAGGGGGGTATGACGGGCGTGGTGTTTTGGTCCTGCGCTCAGCACAAGATAATGTCGATCGCCTTCACGTTGACGGATTTCTTGAGCGGTACATTGAGCGCAGCATGGAGATTTCCGTGATGGTAGCCGCCGATGGGCAAGGTGTAACGGCCGCCTATGAGCCTGTTGAGATGGTATTCCACGAAGCCGGTAACGTACTGGATTATCTCGTCGCGCCGGCTAGGCTGGAGGCGGAGCTGCGTGCTGAAGCCCGCCGTCTGGCGGTCAGCGCGATCGAGAAAATGCAGGGCAAGGGCATTTTCGGTGTTGAGATGTTTCTGACACCCAAAGGCGAACTTCTGATTAATGAAATTTCTCCCCGGACCCATAACAGCGGACACTACACCACTGAAGCGTGTCAGACTTCGCAATTCGTCCAGCAGCTCAATATTCTCACCGGCAACCCGCTTGGCAGCACCGACCAGATACAACCTGCCGTAATGTTCAATCTGCTTGGTGCTGAGGGATTCGATGGCGATACCGTAGTGGAAGGCGCTGATCAGGCGAAGAATGATCCGTCCTTTTGGGTGCATCTATACGGGAAAACCCGCTGTTTTCCCGGTCGCAAAATGGGGCATGTGACGGTGGTGGCGGCCACGGTAGACGAAGCCCTAGAGAAAGTAGACACTATACGACCTCAGCTTAATGTCAGAGGAGCGCAGCCAATTGACTGACCACACGACAGAACTTGAGACAGCCCAAGTCGGCATCATTATGGGCAGTGATTCTGATCTTCGAGTCATGCGGGCCGCCGCCGACATGCTCGGGCAACTTGAAGTGCCGTTCGAAATGACTATTGTTTCTGCTCACCGTACCCCAGAGCAGATGATGAAATATGCGAAATCCGCGCGTGAGCGCAATCTGAAAATCATCATTGCCGGGGCGGGAGGCGCTGCGCATTTGCCCGGCATGGTTGCCTCTATGACTACCTTGCCCGTCATCGGAGTGCCGGTTGCGGTCACGGCATTGCAGGGGCAGGACTCACTTTTATCGATTGTGCAGATGCCCACAGGGGTTCCGGTCGCTACTGTGGCTATTGACAACGCGACTAATGCGGCGCTGTTGGCAGCACAGATACTGGCCGTCAGCAATCCGCGCCTGGCAGAGCGACTGTCAGCGTTTCGTGATGCGCAGACCGCAACAGTGTTGCGTAAAGCAGAAGCGATGGCTTCAGACGGTCACTGAGGGGGCGGCTTCAGCGGCGCGGGTCAGTCGGTCATTGACTGCGCGCCATGCGTCTGTTTGCTGGGGGCGTTGCAGGTAAATTTCTGTAACGCCACTGCGCTCCATGTTGTAAAGCCGATCATATAAAACGGCTGCGTAGGATTCCGGAGTGTCTGGCATGATCCAGATCGGCGCCCGTCGCTGGCCCAGCTCCACTGCCAGATCCTGACTGCATGCAATCCCTGCTGCCGACGCCCACTGAGATTCAATCATTCCCCTGTTCGCAAGCCTCAGGCTGATGTTGACGGGCTGATAGTGCCTGTGACGCAGACCAGGTGACGCTGCGTTACCTGATGGCCGCGAATCAGAGACTTCGCCGATTAATGACCGAAGATCATCAATGCCGATGGCGCCCGGCCGGAGCAGTTGTGGACACTCCGACCTCAGATCGACAACCGTTGACTCGATGCCGATCGTGGTCTGGCCGCCATCCAGAATAGCGGCAATTCGCCCTCCTAGGGTGCGCTCTACATGACCGGCACGGGTGGGACTTGGTCGGCCTGACACATTGGCTGAAGGTGCCGCAAGCGGGAATTGGCAAAGTTCCAGAACGGATTGAACTGCCTCGCCGGCAGGGGCTCTGATTGCCACTGAATCGAGACCGGCGGTAACTATATCCGGTACCGCGGAAGCTGCTTTCAGCACGATGCTCAGTGGGCCCGGCCAGAATGCCGCTGACAGTGCTGCCGCGATTTCCAGCTGTTTCGTGGTTGCGGTCCACAGCGGAATTGCGGCTTCGATGGAAGCAACGTGCAGGATCAAGGGGTTGTCAGCAGGGCGACCTTTTGCGGAAAAAATCCCTTTGACCGCGTCTGCCGAGAGGCCGTTGGCGGCAAGCCCATAGACCGTCTCTGTGGGGATCGCGACCAGTTTGCCCTGTGTCAGCAGCGCTGCTGCACGGGTAATATCCTTGGGGCGGTCGCTTTGAAGCGATTCGGTATTGATAGGCATCTGAGGCCGGTTTCCTGCTTGCTGAATGGAATCTGCGGTGAATTTAAGAGTGACTGAAGGCGTTATCCTGCTTCGCACCATGCCACTTTTTGTGATCTACGGGTTTTCCTAGTCGGTCATGCATCTGAATTTTTGCATGATTATGACTGAACCATACAGAAACCACACAGTGACTGCACCCCACTACAGGGCAAAAAACCAGTCGTTTTTATTGGTGCCGTTCCAGGCTAGCCATTCGAACACAAAGGCTTCGACGAACAGATCGAATGCGAGCAGACTGAAAAATCCAAAGACCCAGGCCAGGGCAAAGGTCAATGTGCTGAGTGTTTTCATGACGTGAGAAGCAGGGGTTTCAACTTAGGGTGAAAGTTTACGGTGCCCTCAAGCGCAAACTGCTCATGGTTGGATTCGATGCTTGACAGGTCATAAAGATAATTGACCATCGTGCCGCGCGACTGTTGCATGCCGTTGTCGCTATGGTCCGCTCCCGCATTCACTTCATGTAAGGTGGCTCCATTACCTAGGTGAAAGCGCGCGACCGGATCACGGGGCTTGTCCCTTGATTTGGAGAGAACCAGATAATTGAAAACCAGTTTTCGAATATTTTCCTGCTGGGCTTCATCTGTCGCTTCGGTCAGGCTCAGCCCCGTAATCTCTTGTTTCAGTGCCTGCAGCTCAGCGGTATTTGCTGAGTCGTCCGATGCAAGCCAGCGATTGAAACTCGGAACCGGAGAGAGGGTGACAAATGTCTTGATCGAGGGAAATTCAGCCTGTAACTCCTGCACCACCTGTTTGATCAGTAAATTTCCGAAAGAGATGTTGTTCAGGCCGGGCTGACAGTTACTGATGCTGTAAAACACGGCGGTATCATGGTTGCCGTGTGACTCTGTATCTGTCTCCGGTTCATTCAGAATAGCATCAATGCTGTTGGGAATGCCGTGGGTTAGGGCTACCTCAACAAAAATCAGAGGCTCATCAATCAGCGCCGGATGGAAAAAGGCAAAACATCGGCGGTTCGGGGGGGCGATGCGATTGCGCAGGTCATCCCAGTCTTTGATGGCATGGACCGCTTCATAACGGATGATGCGCTCCAGAATAGCGGCAGAGGTTGACCAGTCGATGGTCTGCAGCTGTAAAAATCCCCGACCAAACCAGGAAGTAAACAAGCGCTGAAAATCCTCATCGACCGCTGACAAGGCGGGATGCTGTTTTAAAAAGCCCAGTAAGTTGCTGCGCATGGCGACCAGATCATGGGTAGCGCCCGGCGTCTGGTTCAGCCTTCGCAGGAGTTCCTGACGAAGTGGCTCAGCCGCTTTTGACAAGCCACTGAGGCTTGAGCTCGAAGGTTCTTTAACATACTTGGCGTACGCTGCCTTGATGCGGTTCTCATCAGCGTTGAAATTTCGTTCCAGATGGTGGAAAAAAGCGAGCTGCTCATCCGAATTCAGGGCGGCGTAGCGATCAAGCACCTGCCTGGCCGTTACGATCCCCGACACCTCGCCGACGGAGCCCATGAGCTTATCTACCTGATCGTCGATTGATTCCGATTCTGATTTCGCAAACAGGCTCCGCTGCCGCTTTATCAGTCCAGATAGGAAGTCTTGAAATCGGAGAAATGACATCGGTATGAGCTGCCATTTTGTGCAGTGAGAGACCAGATTGAGTTAATAACGCGTTTAGAGCGGGTCTGTCAATCGCCGAAGCAAACGCAAGCGAGGATTGAAAAACCCGGCCCCAATTGCCCCGGTGGCTATTATCTCAGCGCTGTGGCCCGTCGCAGTGGGCGTAAACAAGAAGAGCGAGTAAAGGAAAAGGAGAAGGAGAAGGAGAAGAAAGAGAAGGCTGTAGAAAACGAAAAAAGATAGAGAGAGTCAACAAAGGAAAGGGAGGGCAGAGGAAGGACTGAGAGGCAAAGATAAAAGCGAAAGGTAAGGCAAGGGAAGGCTAGAACAGGCAAAAAAAAGTGAGAGCGAGGAATAGAGAGCAAGGGAGGGAAGAGAGTGGAAGAAAGAGAAAGAAGCGGGAAATAATTGAGATAAAAAAGGATTGGCAGAGAAAAAGAGAGAGCGCGGTAAAGGAAGGTGTCAAAAGGGCTGTAAGGCACTCGGTAAGTCAAGCTGGAACTGAGAAGAATGCGGGGGCTCTGGGCAGCCACGCGGGTGCCTGAAACAGAAAGCGCCGAGACCAGAAGAGAATCGGTTGAGCTTCTGTGCTCAACAAATCAGGCAGTGTTCGATACATATTTGCCCGTCTCTCTCCACAAAAATGGCGTGATTGACCAGCTCATCGTTTGTGGATGAAACGAACTGACGCCAGACCACACTAATCGACTCCCGGCGTCTGAACAAACAGATAAATTCTCGCCGGGTAAAAACGCCGTGAGGCCTATATTCCAACTGCGAGGCGAGGTTTTCAGGGGTCACGATTGCCTTCAATCTGTCCGTGAAATCTCTGACGTGTTTTGCATGATTTCCGGTATTGGAACCGTCCAGACAGTTGTCCATGATGGGTTCGACAATCTGCAGGATTGCTTCCTCAGTTTTTTTGGTAAAGTGCGTCACGAGTCAGCTCTCCTGAGCAATGTCCGACTTAAGCGGTCCTGACGCTTCTTTAATGGGCGTATGGGGGTTTGTCGGGCTCTCGGGCTCCGCTTACGACCTCTGGTTGTTTGGCTGCACCTGTTTTTCAGATAAAGCAGCGCGGTCGTTGTAAGGGCAATCAGCATGAGAGCCGCGAATTGCTTTTCCTAGCTGATTGCGACCACCAGCACAGCGGCCGCCCACATGATCGACTGCGAAAGCACGACTTTATTACTTATAGCGTCTGGACCCGAATTGTTTGACATGATCGATGGCTTACTTGATCAAGCGCCACTGCGCGACTCTGGACGCAGCGCTTAATACTAGCAGGCCGGCGAATATGCCCAGATTTTTAACGAAGTTCTGCGTCTCATGGGCAGTGTCTGTGTTGGGATATTCATTCCAGAAATCGTGCATGCCGAAGTTGATGAGCAGGGTAAGCAAGGCCAGCAGCAGAGCGGCTTCCTTGATGCGATAGCCTGCAATCAACATGGACCCCAAGCCCACCTGCAAACCGATTGTGATGGGAAGCAGCAGGTTAACCAAGGGAACATTGTGTAGAGTCATGTATTCAATCATGGCGTCGTAACCCGGGATTTTGGTCAGTCCCGGAATAAGAAAATACAGCCCCAGCAGGATTCTTCCTACAGTGATGGTGGTTCTTTCCATAAGCCTTTACCTAAGTTGAAATAGGCATTTTCGTATGTGAGTCAGCCTGGTGTATTTGTTACATGGCTGAGGGAAGTTTCAAAACTGTTTGCCTGCAAGTTTGGCCGGAGAACTGTCCAGCTGGTCGCTGCCAAAGTCGGCGCAGGGTTGAGTTCCCTACAGGCTATTCAGATTCTTTGCGACAGGCAACAGCCACGCTCCCAGCGCGGCATTTACCAACAGCTTGAGCGTAATCATAATGGCGGCCGGAAGGCCCCATACGAAATCAAGAAAGTCGTTCCAGAACCATGAATACATCCACGCTTTTACAATCCGGAGAAAGGTAAGGTCCATAAAATCTGAGGTCGAAAACGACAAAAGGCTGTAGTTAACAGAGAGCACGTAAGAATAAATCCATACTAAAAAAAGAAGTTGAACCGGAGTTGTCCAGATCAAAAAGTAGGCGAGAAACAGGAGTGCCTTATTCATGATTGCTCCACTATAACGGAATTATTTTAGGTGCATGATTAAGAGCGGGGTTTTTCTGAGCCCTCTGCGAAATTTCAAACAAAACCCGGTTTTTATAGAGTACCTTTCTTTCGTAAATGGTTGCTAGTGCCAATAGAAATTCAACCAAGAGATGCAAAAGCAATTTCGTAACAAAAAAAAACTTCGTTATCAAAAACAAGAAACAAAAAGCAAAAGACAAAAGAGCAGCTACGCCTCCGATACCTGTAATGACTTCAAATTTTCAATTCTTGATAAATGTGAGTAACTTATTCATTGATAGGTTCATCTAATTCTGCGATTAGAATCATTTCACTGTCATTGAGTGGTTTCGTTTGCAGAATAAATCTCTTGTAGAAATTTACTTTTTTTATCCATATAAAGAAATATACAATAATTAACTTGTAACCTTTACTTCTCATCTTTTAGATGATAAGTTTACGTTACATTTAGTTTACTGGAGGACATTTATGGATGATCTAATACCAATTTTAGGAATACTTGTAGGAATTATAATTCCGGTGTCGGTGTTCATTTGGTTATATTTTGAAAGCAAGGATAAAAATAAAACAATATTGGAAATTTCGAAAAACATTGATGATTCTTCAAAAGTCGAAGACTTAATAGGCATGCTTGATGAAAGGAAAAAAGATCCAATTGATTACAGAAGAACTGGGGTTGTTACATTATTTACTGGTGTGGGTCTTTTTCTGTTTGGTGTATTTTTTATAGGTTCAGTGCTCAAAGGTGTTGGAGCATTAGTTGCTTCTATTGGTTTAGGACAAATAATTGCTGGTTATCTTTACCCAAACACAAGTGAAGAATTAACAAATGCAGTGGAAGACTTCGAGAAGAAATAAATGAATTTTT
>Ga0163109_10001967_pt1 | contig 16151 bp, 9 predicted proteins | sample CRUFie1St13metaG_FD_108704 | JGI IMG/M metagenome (GOLD analysis project Ga0163109, IMG submission 108704) | Marine microbial communities from the Costa Rica Dome - CRUD Field 142mm St13 metaG | ecosystem: Environmental > Aquatic > Marine > Oceanic > Photic zone | place: Costa Rica: the Eastern... | reverse complement strand
CTAGATTATCTACCTAACTAAATAGACATAGAAATATTTTGGCCGAAATAAGAAGATGCCTCTTAATAGATTAGAGAATTTTATAAAAAATATAGAGGGAAGAATACTCTATGTGAATCCGAATGACCTTGATTCAACGGACAGTATAACCAATGATGGCAATTCATTAGCACAACCTTTTAAGACAATTCAAAGGGCACTGATTGAATCTGCTAGATTTTCATATGTTACTGGTAGAAATAATGATCGAATCGAAAGAACAACGATATTAGTATATCCTGGTGATCATACAATTGATAACCGACCTGGTTTTGCAATCAAACCAAGTAGTTCTAATCCAAATGTAGCAACAGCAGTTGCACCAAAGGGTGGAGTCACTACACCAGCATCGAATATATTTTCACTTGATTTAGAAAGTAACTTTGATTTAACACAAGAAGATAATATACTTTACAAATTTAATAGTGTAAATGGTGGTGTGATTGTTCCTCGTGGTACATCACTTGTTGGATTAGATTTAAGAAAGACGAAGATAAAACCAAAATATGTTCCTAACCCAACAGATCCAACTGTTCCTAACTCTGCATTGTTTAGAATTACAGGTACATGTTACTTCTGGCAGTTCTCTATCTTTGATGGAGACAGAAATGGAACTGTTTATATTAACGATAAAGACTTTACTTCACAAGGAAAAGTGGCAACACCACTATTCTCTCATCACAAATTAACCTGTTTTGAGTATGCTGATGGTGTAAACAAGGTATCTGGATATAATAACACAGACCTTGAAATGTATTATGATAAATTATCAAATGCATTTAATGAAGCAGCTGCAACTAAGGTAATACCTCCAGCAGATAAGTTCCCACTAAATCCAGAAGGTTTCTCTCCAAGAAGACCAGAATTTGAAATTGTTGGTGCTTTTGCTGCGGATCCAATTCAAATTTCAAGTATTCAGTCAGGTAATGGTGTTGTTCCTACACAACGTATCACAGTTACGACAGCGACTGAACATAATTTGAATGTCGGAACACCAATTCAAATTAAGGGTGTTATTGAAGGAACTGTAACTAATATTCCATATAACACATCCTCATTTGTACAGGAAGTTTTAAGTGACACTTCGTTTACTTATCTTGCAAAAGGTGATTTCACTAACGTATCTCCATCCTCTGGTGGTTCATTAAGTGTTGCATCTGCAAGTGTGGTTGTTGAGACTGATACTGTCTCTGGTGCTTCTCCATACATCTTTAACTGCTCTCTTCGTTCCGTTTATGGTATGAATGGAATGATTGCTGATGGTGCGAAAGCAACTGGTTTCCGTTCAATGGTTGTTGCTCAGTTCACTGGTATATCTCTACAAAAAGATGATAGAGCATTTGTAAAATATAATAAAGTCACAAGGGAATATGATGGTGTTACCATTCCATCACCAGCACCCGAAGGAGCAAATCTAGTATCAGGAGCAGCACAGTCAGAATCTTCTCAGATATATCACTTAGACTCTGATGCAATTTATAGGAAAGGATTCCAGACTTGTCACATTACAATGAAAAATGATGCAATCTTACAGATTGTGTCTGTGTTTGCGATTGGATATGCGAAACATTTCAATGCTGAATCTGGTGGTGATGCTTCTGTAACCAACTCTAACTCTAACTTTGGACAGATATCACTACACTCTGATGGATTTAAGAAGGCAGCATTTACAAAAGACGATACTGCATATGTTACATCTTTAATCACACCAAAATCAATAGCATCTACCACAGAAAATGTTGATTGGTTCAAGATTAATGTTGGTCTTACAAGTTCAGTTGGTGTAAATAATCATCTGTATCTCTCTGGTTTCACTGACCCAGATGACGCACCACCATCATTGACAGCAGGATTCCGTGTTGGTGCTGCTTTAACAGAAACTCTCTACATTCCTTGTGGAGATGACCCATCTTTGATTGAAACTAAGACTGCATCAGTTCGAATGACTGACAATGATCTTGGAGTATCAACGATTGCAAGTGGTTCTAATATTAGTGTTAAAAGGTATGCTGTTACCTCAGGACCTACTAGCACTGGTGTTCTTACGATTGGAACACATGGATTGCAGACAGGTGAAAAGATAAGAATTTTAAGTGATGATGGTGATTTACCTGAAAATGTAGAAGAAAATACAGTTTATTTTGCAATTAAAGTAAGTTCTATTGCAATTAAGTTAGCGTCATCCAAAACTGATGCTGATAACGGTGAAGGAATTGTAATTCATAAAGGTTCAAAACTTAAAATTGAAAGTCGAGTTCATGACAAGGAGTCAGGAGATGTTGGTTCTCCAGTTTTCTTTGATACTACAAACAGTAGCTGGTGTGTTCATGTGGATCCAGATGCTTCAAGACTATCATACTTCATTGGAACATCAATCACAGACAGTAATTCTACATTCATTCAAAGAAAAACTGACACAAGATCATTAGATGATAAGATTTATAAACTTCGTGTCGTAGTTCCGAAAGAAGTTACTGGTGGAAAGAACCCAGAAGAGAGTTTCATTATTCAGGAATCAAGCAGCACAGGATATCGAAACGCAACAGACCATAATGCAACTGGTATCGCAACTGCAGACCATGGATTTAATCGTAACCTTCGATTTATTGGATTTACAACGGTCACAGGCACGACTGTAACTGTCACAACATCTTTACCTCACGATTTAGATGTTAATGAAAAAGTTAATATTGTAAAGGTCAAGAGTAGTACAAACACCACAGGTATTGGTAACTCTGGTTATAACGGAACATTTATAGTAGATTCAATTCCTACGAGTAAGACATTTACATATGATACAACTGACGTAGATGGAATCGTGCATAATGTGGGAACATTTACTGCTGGTCAATTAAGCACCAGAGATATTAATCTTCCACGTTTCGAGAGAAATGATCTCTTAAGTAACTTCTACATCTATAGAAATGATACAATCAAACCATACATTTCTGGTCAGCAAGATGGTATATATCATCTATTCGTTTTAAATGCAAGTAATACAGTTCCTGAAGAATTTACTGAATCTAACTATAGTCAAAATGTTGTTGATCTTTATCCACAACTTGATAGAGACAATCTAAGTGACAACCCTCCAGCAGCAATATCATTTGCGAAGAGAAGTCCTCTTGGTGACGTTGCAACCAACTCTCTTAAAAATAGTTTGACAAGAGAGACGAATGATAAACTCCTTAAAAACTTTGGTGTTGGATTAAAAATCAATACAGTTGGAACAGATACAGGTGAATCTGAACTCACATTTGATCGAGCACACAACTTTGGAAGTCTTGCGGAGGGAACAATCACAGGTTCAATGAGTTCTTACAATAATGGAACTCATTATGATGTTAAAATACTAAGCACAAGTTCAACACCAACAGGAGCAAACTGGAATGGTGCAACAGCAAATGTCACAGTTTCAACTGGTGCAATAACAGGTGTTGAAATTGTAGATACAGGTGCAAATTATAGTGCTGGAACTTATTACTTTGACAATACATCAACTCTTGGATTAGGAAACAATGGTGCAACTTATGTTGTTGCGAGTGGTGGTATTCGAAGTAATGTTGGTGATGTGGTTCAAGTTACTGGTATTGGAACTGAAACTGATACTTATAGCAAGATTACAGAAGTTAATACAACTACAAAAATATCAATTGCAAAGACAAGTAGTGACCCATTACCAAAAGCTGGTCAGTTCCTAATTCATCTTGGATCTCCAGTTGTTATATCAGGAACTCCAAGTTTCAATGCTACGACTAAGGTAACTACATTTACAACTTCTTCTGCACATGGATTAGTAAAAGGAAATTCATTCCGTGTTTTAGATAGTTCAAATAATAATCTTGGTGACTTTGTTGTCAAGGATAGAAATAGTGTTACACAATTCACATCTACAACCACAAATCAATTATCATCTCCATCTCTCATAGTGAGACATGGAATGTCAGCAAATGATGCAGTCTCAAACAGCACTAATGAAAACTTATCAGCAAGAGGTCTCTCATTCTACGATGGTGATGTTTTGGTTCTTACATCTGCGATTGGTAGAGCTGAGAGTGATGTTAAGTTAACAGTTCAATTACCAAGTTCTGGTATTGGTACTATGTCAAGATTCCCTCTCGGATCTTACATACAGGTTGATAATGAAATCATGAGAGTTTCTTCATCAACTTTATCGGGTTCAGGAAATAATGAGTTATCAGTTATTCGTGGTGTTTTAGGATCAAATAAGGAAGCACATGATAATGGTTCATTAGTCACAAAAATTAAACCATTACCAGTTGAGTTCCGTAGACCATCAATCATACGTGCTTCGGGTCATACGTTTGAATACGTTGGTTATGGTCCTGGTAACTATTCGACTGGATTACCACAGGTTCAAGTTAAATCACTGACTGAGAGAGAAGAGTTTTTAGTTCAATCACAAGAGAAATCCTGTGGTGCTGTTGTTTATACTGGTATGAATAACAGGGGTGACTTCTTCATTGGTAATAAGAGAGTCAGTTCAACAACTGGACAGGAGAGAACATTTGATGCTCCAATTCCAACTGTAACTGGTGAAGATCCAGCAAGACTAAGTGTTATCTTTGATGAAGTTATTGCAAAAGAGAGAATCCTTGTTGAAGGTGGTAAATCAAATGAGATTCTATCTCAATTTGACGGACCTGTTACATTCAATAATGATGTTAAAATCAATGACGATTTATTTGTTACTGGAACTGTTAAGTTTACAGGACCTCTTGAATTTGCGGATGACAATAAATTCAAGACAGATGCACTATTCCAAGCAAATGCTAAATTCCAAGATAATAAGAAGTTAATACTTGGTAATGGTTCAACACCAACGGACACAACTGTCGGTGACTGTGAAGTTTATCATGATGGTGATAACACAAGAATTGATCAAGTAGCATCTGGAACTGGAAATCTACTTGTACAACACAGCGGATCAACAAAAGTTGAAGTTAATTCCTTTGGTACAGTATTGTCTGGTATTACTACGATTTCTACCTTAACATCAACAGGAACAATCACAGCTGATACATTTGTGGGAATTACCAGTATAACTTCACCTCAGAGTGTTTCTGCACAAGGTACTGGTGGAAAAATGGCAGCAATAACTGCTGATGGTGGCGTTGAACTTACTAGATTAACTGGTGGTGCAGGTCCTTATGTTGATTTCAAAGCTGAGACTCCAACAGATTATGATGCCAGAATTCAAATGGATGTTTCGGGCGGTGGAACTGGATCAACCGATGGTGAATTAATATTCTCTACACGTAACTCTGGTAATTTAGGTGGTTTAGGTGGTATAGGTGAGAAGTTTAGAATTCAGAGAGGTGGTGCGAAAGTTACTGGTGACTTAGAGGTTACTGGTGATATTACAGCATTAACATCAGATATTAGACTTAAAACTGACATTGAGTCTATTGATAATGCTTTGGATAAAGTATGTAAGATTTCTGGATTCACTTACAAGCATAATGAAGTTGCGAAACTTAAGTGTGATATAGATACTGGAGATCAAAAATACGTTGGTGTCTCTGCTCAAGATGTTCAACAAGTATTACCAGAAGCAGTTAAATGTGCACCTAGTAACAACGATTATTTGACAGTTCAATATGAAAAACTGGTTCCACTTTTAATTGAAGCAATTAAAGAACTTAAGCATGAGATTGATGAGTTAAAAAAGGGTAAGTAATTTTTATGACACTTCAAAGTTCAGGATCAATAAAAGCAAGTGAAATTGCCAATGAATTAGGATACACTTTAGGGTCATCCACTAAAATTGGTGATTACCGATTAAATGGTGGTCAGGATTTTGGTGGGGTAAAACTTCCAGTAAGTGAAAATGTTCCAACTTCAGGCGAGATAAAATTTAGTGATTTTTACGAAGCACGAAGAACTCTTGTGGTTGATTATTATAGTGCAAATGAAAATAAACCCGAAACTGCTAAAAATAGATTTTCCAGTAGACCCAAGATTGTAGTTGGCAATTTTGTTGGAAATACTGATGATACTTCAGGAAAGAAAGTTGTTATACTTGTAAATAAAGATATCGGATCAGACAAAAATAGTGGTAATAGTTGTGCATTAAGAACTGGAACTGGTTGGAGTAGTGACACTGTTCTTGAAGTTCTCGTGGGACCTGATGGTGAAGTTCTTGGTGCTGGTGGTAATGGTGGTATTGGTAGAAATTCAAATAGTGGTACAAATGGTGGTTTTGGAACATCTGCTATAGGTATTCAGCATGAAGGCACTGGTGGAACTCGTGTCACAGTTCAATCTGGTGGAAGAGTTGCTGCTGGTGGTGGAGGCGGTGGCGGTGGCGGTGGTGCTAGAGTCACTCAAGAGAGATGGATAGGTAGTGGTTCCACAAGACGTGCAACTGGTGGTAACGGTGGTGGTGGTGCTGGACTCCCTGCTGGAAGTGGAGGAGGTGCAACTAAACTAAACGCTGGAAATGCAACAGTAGGGACAAATTCAGGAGCTAATCCTGGTGCTCATGGTGGTGTAGGTGGTATTGGTGGATTTCCTGCCCAAGGTGGTAATGCTGGTAGTAATGGATTTACTAGTGGTGGCGAACAAGAGAATCCTGTAGGTTATGGTGGTGGTGCAGGAGGATCTGCTGGAGCAGCAATTCGAAGAAATCCTGGATTTACTGTTGTCATACAAAATCTTGGACCTCCATCTCAACTTCTTGGTACAACGAGTGCCACAGGAATTACATAAATAAGTAAAAAGCTAATAGTATAGATGGCGAATATCAGAAAGACCTTTAATTTCCGTGAAGGTGTCAAAGTTGATGATAGTGTTCTAGTTGTTGCTGGCCAGAGGGTTGGTATCGGATCCACTGTTCCTACTAAAGTTTTGGACATCAGGGGTGATGTAATTTCATCTGGACAGATAACAGTTTCTAAATTAGTTGTTAGTGGAGTAAGCACATTTAGTGATGTAAATATTGGCACAGGAATTACAATACAAGCAAGTAGTGGAATAATAACTGCAAATAAATTTTTTGGAGATGGTGCAACATTAAGTAATCTTCCAACATCACAATGGACTGATACCGATATCGGTCTTGGATTTACAAGTATCTACAATGAAGGAAATGTTGGAGTTGGAACCACAGACCCAAGATCAACTTTTCAGGTTGGTTCAAATCCTAATACTGCTGGAAAGAATGGTGTAATTATAAGTAAGACCTCTGGTGATATTAAATCGAGTGGTATCATAACTGCTTCATCATTTGTAGGTGTTGGTAGTGAATTAACTAATTTAACATCAGGTAATATAACAGGTTCAGTTGCAAACGCAGATATTGCTGGATTTGCTCAAACTGCTGGTATTGCGACTGTTGCTCAAGGATTAACTGGAACACCTAACATAAGTGTTACTGATATTGCTGCCACTGATGCATCATTTTCTGGTGTTGTAACTGCTACGACTTTTGTAGGTGCTTTGAGTGGAAATGCAAACACATCTACAGTCACATCATCTCTAGACCCATCAACAAATTACACTATTGGTAATACTAAAATACTGTCTGCTGGAATTGGATCTTTTGTATCTGCTGGAATCGGATTAACAGAACCAGCGACTGATTTGCAAATTTATAATGCAAACAACGCAGTTATTACCTTGGGAAGAGCAACATCTGCGACTGGTAATAATGGTGCAATAAGTTTTGGTAAAGTAAATGGTTCGTTTCCTTACAGTGGAGAAACATCACTTGACATTTTAAATTATGGTACTGGTAATTTTAACTTCTATCTAGAAGCTGGTAGTGTAGGAGGGGATGTTGGCGACTTCCATTGGCATCGAAGAGGTAATTTTGCCCGTTTGATGACTCTAACTCATGGTGGGTTGTTGGGAATCGGAAATACGCAACCAGTCAATACTTTACATGTAGTTGGAACCTCAACAGTCACAAGTAATTCTTTTGTTGGTGGTAATCTTAATGTTGTTGGTGATTCTACATTTACAGGAACATTATCAGCAGGAACACTTAGTGTAACCAATTTAAGTGGAAACTTAACTGGAAATGTCACTGGTAACGTAAATGCAACAAGTGGATTATCTACATTTACTAATTTAAAAGTAACTGGTGATACTGATATTTTGAATAATGTTGGTGTTGGAACCACATCTATTCTAGAATTTAGAGTTGCAATAAATCCTGAGGATGAAAACAAAGTTTTTGTTGGTCAAAATGGTAATATTGGTATTAGGACTACAATAAGTCTTGATAACATTGATATAAATGCTCTTCGAGCATCTGCAGTTTTCTCAAATATTGGTGTAGGAACGACAACTCCACAAACAGCAGTCGTTGACTTTGCTGATGCTGGAAAGATTGGTATTACAACGACCAATCGTTTCATGTTACCACCAAAGATTACTTCATCTGAGAGATCTAATATTGATAGTGTTGTTGAAGGTGCATTTATCTATAACACTAGTAATAATAGAATTGAAGTATATAACGGAGTTTCATGGCAACCTGCATCTGCTGGTGGTGCGTCAGGAATCTCAAATGTTGTTGATGACTCGACACCCGAACTTGGTGGTAACCTTAATATCAATGGAAAGTTTATTAATGGAACTGGTGGTGCAAACATCACTGGTGTTGTTACTGCAACTACATTCAGTGGTTCTGGTGCATCATTAACATCAATACCTGCTGGACAATTAACAGGAACAGTTCTCGATGCTCGATTAACAACAGTCTCTTCTTCTAAACTAAGTGGAGCATTACCAGCAATCAGTGGTGCTTCATTGACAAACTTAACTGGTGCTGGTGCCTCAACTTATGGTGCTACAAATATCAGTCCTGTAATTACAGTTGATGGAAATGGTAGAATCACAGGCATCACAACAGCACTTATCGCTGGTGGTGGAGGAGGTGGTGGAGACATCACATCCGTAGTTGCTGGAATAGGATTAACTGGTGGTGGAACCACAGGTGATGTAACCTTAAATATTGCAAACACTTCTGTAAGTGCAGGTAGTTACACCAATGCAGACATCACAGTCGATGCACAGGGTAGAATTACAGCAGCATCAAATGGAACTGGTGGTGGAGGATCAAACCTCGGTATCACAACTAACCTGTCAGGTTCATTTACTGCAAATCCAGGTTCTGCATCTACATTAGATACTTATGCTTATAATTCAACAGATCTGATGTTTGAGTATACCGTATTTGTTAAGCAGACAAGTTCTTCAAAATATCAAACTCAAAAACTATTAGTGATGAGAGATGGAACTACAGTTACTTCAACTCAGTATGGAATCATGTACAGTAGTGATTTGCTAGTTCAACTAGATGCTACAATAAGTGGTAGTAATCTTTTACTACGAGCTACACCAGAAGCAGGTATAAGCGGAACAACAACATATCGATTCAGACGTGAGGTAACCTAATGATCAGCACATCTTTTGAAGCATGGAAAAATACATTAACGAAAGAACCATCAGGCAGTGATGTAAAAAAAGAATATTGTGTTGGTTGTTTTCAAAAAAGTGATTGGGACTTCATTCATGTAGAATTAATGAAGGATGGATCTTTAGAGGATAATATACCCACAGATAAATGTGATTGTATTAATGATTGCCTTCAAAGTGATGTAAGAGGAATTTATTTATTAACAGATACAGAAGCAACTGAACTTAGAGCAAATCCAAAAGTAAATTATGTTCACGTTAATGCGACTGCATATCCAGGAACATATCAACCTGACCCCGATGAATTTACAAATGTTAGTCGAACTTATAGATATGATTCAACTGTAAAAAATCAACAAGACGCACCAACAGATGGTACTCCAGGAGTAGGTCCTAGCATTAATCCATATGTATTTAATAATCAAAATTTACCCAATGCTACTTTTTTAAATAGATGTACTGCTCAATTATACCGACATACACAAAAGAGAAATCCATGGGTGATTTTAGGAGATCCACAAACTATTGTTGATGATAGATTATACAAGACTGGAACAGGAAAAGATATTGATTTGATTGTTATGGATGACCATTGTTGGTTTGGTCATATGGAATTTCAAAATCCAAGTCGGTTAACAAGTATAAAACAGGAAGATGGCACAGCAGCAACAGTTTCAGGACCAAGTGACTATATTGGTGGTAATGTATTAGACAGTGGATTTTCATCTTCATCTACGAACGGAACTTGTGATGTACTAGATATTGTACTAGAAGCTCCGTATTATATTGACCCTGCATGGTTTGAAGCAAGTGCTGGTACAAGATTAACTGCTCGTTGGGATGGGACTACCGTTCCCGTAGAATCTGTTGCGAGAGAGTGGTGGTCTGACGCAACAAAAAGATCATCTGAATTTGCAAGTGCAGGGACAGTTTCATCTTCATCTGTGAGTAGCTACACAAGACTTAAAGCTAATGGAACTATCAATGATATTGGAGGTGGGGGAGACACTGAAGGTAGATATTCTCATGGCACACCTTGTGCTTCTCAGGCATATGGGAGATCTTATGGTTGGGCGTATAATGCAAACAAATGGTATATAAATCTCTATGGTGACGGTGGTGTGATGTTTGAAGCTTGTTTTGATATGGTAAAAATATTTCATCAAAATAAACCAAATCGTTCATCAGACAATACAAAAAATCCAACAATAACAAGTAATAGTTGGGGTCGTAGATTTAGACCTGCAGGAGCAGGAGATCCCGTACCTGGTGGAGGTGGTGCTGGTCTGTATCCAGGATACTATTGGTATCGACCTGCTACGATTGATGGAACCACAAGTGGAGTGTTATTTAGAAATTGGGATCCATCTGGAAACACTGATGGTGCCAATAATGATACTGTTCCGAGATTCATGTCAAACCGACAAACATCTACTCACAAGTATCAAATACAATTAACACCCGTAGGTGGACCAACTTGGACTGCATATGAAGAAATGAACGCAGCAGGGGTTTTATTTGTAAATTCTGCTGGAAACCACAATCAAAAAATGGTTACAAGCGATCACCCAGATTATAATAATTATGTTTCATGGAACAATAATACTTCTTTAAGTGGAACTCAATTTAATCCGTATAATGGCGACGGTCTAGAATATATTAGAACAATTAATCGAGGAGGATTTCCACAAGTATTTACAGAAGCTATTGTTGTCGGAGCATTGGATAATACTTTTGATTCTTCTGGAAAAGAACAAAAAACAACATACAGTAGTACGGGAAATCTCGTGAGTTGTTGGGCAATATCTGGTGGAGTCTTTTCCTCATTCTCAAATGCTGCATCTAAAATATCAAAACCAGGTAATCAATCTTACTATGCTCGTTACGATTCTTATTATGCTGTTGGTGTAACCACATCTTATTTTTCTGATGATAGACCTTTTAATGGTACGAGTTCTGCCTGTCCTATTGCTTGTGGTTTAATAGCGACTAAATTAGAAACTAATCGAAATTGGACATATAGTGACATAATAAGTTGGTTGGGTAGTCTTGGTACTCAAGATACCGCAGATTTTCACTATGGAAGTGACACAGCATCCGCAAACAGCACAGACTGGACTGATAAAAGAAGTTTGCAGGGAGCTAGTGGAATAGTAATATATGATGGTCCGACAGAATCGGATAAATCTGTGATGAAGATAAAAATTACTGGTAGTAATATCAATATCAGTGGTAATATTAATATCTTGTAAAAACATAAATATTTAAAAAGATCAAAAATGGCAGATAATAGTTTTGGTATCAAGGAATTAAATCTAGTTGGTTCTGGTACACCTAAAATAGAGAGTCTAACTAATCTAAATCTAGAGGCTGTTACTGTTGCGATTAGCACTAACGCAACTGTAGGTGGCAATCTAGATGTTGATGGACACACTGAATTAGACGATGTAAACATATCTGGTGTTTCTACATTTGCAGGGATTACAACTGTAACTGGTCAGACTTTATTCACAAAACAATTAGGTGTATCTGGTTTTTCTACATTTTTTAATGATGTAAAATTTGCTGGTGCTAATTATGATGCTCTATGGGATAATAGTGAAGATAGATTAGAATTTAAAGATGGTGCTGCAGCAGTATTTGGAACTGGTAATGATTTAGAGATCAAACACTCTGGTGGAAATACTACTTTAAAAAATATAACTGGACAACTTAGAATCGCTGGTAATGATTTAAGATTGCAAAATCAAACAAGTTCTGCTGATTTTATCAAAGTTAATGCCACAGGGTCAGTTGTAACTGGTATTTTAACTGCAACTAATGTTTCTGCATCGAGTTCAATCACTGCTACAACATTTTATGGTTCAGGTGCAAACTTAACTGGTGTCACAGGAACAACAATAAACAATAATGCAGACAATAGAGTCATAACTGGATCGGGAACTGCAAACACACTAGAAGCAGAATCATCACTTACTTATGATGGCACAACTTTAACTGCTACGAGTTATCGATCTAATACCACAACTGGGGATGGTAGTGACATAGCATTTGCGATTAAGTATTATATTACATCTAGTGGTTCATCTGCATATCGTTTTGCAGGAGCTGGAGTTCTGAATAGTAGTAATAATCCAACTTTGTATTTCCAACGAGGATTTACATATATTCTTGAAATCTCAACAGGAGGAAGTCATCCTTTTGAATTAAGAGTAACCAGTGGTGGAAGTGCATATGCACCTGGCGGACAGTTCCTTACAGGTTCTACAACTGGTACACAAATATTAACAGTTCCTATGGATGCACCTGCAAGTATCGTATATCAATGCACTATACATGGTGGTATGGTCGGAACAATTAATTTTGTTCAGTAGTCGAGATTGATATTTTAATACATACCTTTGTATGGTTTGTTCCGAAGGGTATATTTAATCATAAAAGGGATTAAAAATGGAGGAGTCTTACTTGTATCGAGGTAAGACTCTTTTTTGTGTGTTCATACATGGTGAGATAATCTTTATATTTTTAGTAGTGACAATATTATTTTATTATGTTATAATGAGATCAATATTATTTTATTATGCTTAAATCTACAAAACATGTTGATATCATTGAAGCTTTAGAGTGGTGCGTTGATCGACAAGTTGGTCTCTTATGTAAAACACCTAGAGAATGGATAGAATGGATGGGATATAAAACTCATTCATCCAATCTTCATAATCTCGCTGTGCTAAATGTTGCACAGGCAGGTAAAAAACTAAATGATATAAAGGGATATGATTGGATTGGAGATAATTTTCCCTATTGGTCAAGACAAAAAAAATATAAACCTTTTACCACCACAATATAATGGCATCAATCGCACTTAAGGCACTGACAGCAACCACAGGAAATCGAACTGATAAATGGAATACTCCCCCAGAGTTTGTAGGGGATGTTATTAAATTTTTTGGTACGATTGATCTCGACCCCTGTTCAAATAGTGAAGGAGAACCAAATGTTCCTGCACTTAATTACTATACAGAAAAAACCAATGGACTAGCACATGATTGGTTTGGAAAGGTTTTTATGAATCATCCATACAGTAATAGTAAGGAGTGGGTTCCCTATGCTGCATTACAATATGAATCTGGAAATGCAGAAGAATTAGTTTTGTTGATTAAATTAGATGTCTCTACAAAGTGGTGGCAATCAGTTAGTCAATATCCATGGATAGCAATTAATAAAAGAATGAAGTTTGGAGACGGTAGAGGTGCATCCCCATTTCAATCAGCAATTATATATTTGGGAAAAGACTTAGATAGATTCAATGAGATTTTTGGTAAGTATGGAACTCTCTATGTACCATATAAAGAAGTGGTGCATACTCCTTGAATTTTATCGTTCATTTGTTATAATAAAAGTAAATAAAATTTTATGTCGAAAAAGGGTAAAAATTTTAGTGCCAACAACACTACGGACAGAAGAAAACAAACTGATTTCTATGAGACACCTTATAGTATTACGAGAAGGTTTCTTGACGTAGAAGAGTTTGATAAGTCTTTGTCTGTATGCGAACCCGCTTGTGGTAAAGGTGCAATTACAAAAGTATTGAAAGAGTATTGGGATGATAATCTAGTCACAGCATACGATCAAGAGGTCAATTTTTTGTGGGAGACAGGTCAATATGATTATATCGTTACAAATCCACCATTTACAATCGCACTAGAATTTATTAACAAAGCAAAAAGAGTTGCGAGATATAAGTTTGCATTTTTACTTCCATTATCATATTTACATGGTAAGGAAAGATATGATGAACTTTATACTGATAGAGAGTATGGTCTTAAAAAGGTTTATGTATTCACACGTTATCCAATGCTTGGAGATAAATTAAGAGACGATGGAAAATATCGTACTGGCATGATGGTTTATGCTTGGTATGTCTGGGAAAATGGATATGGTGGACTACCTATGATAGATTGGATTGATAATAATGATGATGTTCTATCCAAAAAAGATTTAGAAAAGAAAGACTTGACAACTAATACGATATATGATATACTAGATACATAAATTAATTTTGTTATGACATTTACTACGATTATTGATATTCCTATTTTAGAAGGAAATTTTGATATAGAGCAGTTAAAAAACTTAAGTCCTACACCAGAAGGTGAAGGTATTTCATTTGAAGAGTGGGCAATCTTAGATAAAGATGAAGTTTTATCTCATACAATGGCAAGAGAACTTGGTATTGTAATTCAAACTAGAGTTGGTAAAGCATTATTTCCTGAGACTATCAATGAAATTGCTGATGACATTGAGAATGGAAAAGGATATAATTATCGTTTACCTCAACCCTCTGTCTCAAGGTTAAAAATTCCTATCAAAGGAACTGATGGGAAAGAAAAGAAATATGCAGTTAGAAATGGTAATAATAGATATGAGTTACCTTATCAAGAATATCCTTGTGCTATTATCTCAGGAGAAGAATACGATCTTTTAAGATTTGGATGTACTGAAAACAATCCTGATAGTTGGAGTAAAAAGAATGATAATACTCCAGAGGATGTTAAAACAATGATTCAGATTGGATTTGATTGTGGTAAGATAGAAAAAACTGAGGATGCAGTTAGAGCAGAATTAGAAAAGAACTATCCAAAAGTTCGTAACAGATCAAGAGATAGATTTATTTCGGAAATACTCAGTACAGTTGGAGAAAAGATGTCTTTCCAACCTTATAACAAGAAAACCATTGCAACTCATTTGAGTGAACATTTTGACTTGGAATTGGGAGAGGATAAAGATAATAAAACATTAAGAGTTACAAAGGGATGGGGTCGTCCTATGGATGATTTAAGAAATACTGTTGATGTTTTAAAACAATGTATTGATAAAGATTATAGTGGTTGGGATGTAGAAGTTTATTCTCATTTGAGTATGGGGGAGGGTGTTACTGAAGACCCTAATGAAATTAATGCTGCTAGACTACGCATGGAGGATGAACAATACATACTGAAGTTTATAAGAGAAACTTGTATTCCGATTGTTGATAAGTTTCGTGCAGGTACACTAAAACTTCCTACTTTTCACTGGGTTGCTCAAATTAATGGAAAAGAAAAATTAAATGAATTTCATTAATCCAGTTATCTAACTGTCACAATCCCCTGTACAGGGGATTTTTTTATGCTATAATATGTACATATCAATGAGTTTCCCATGCAACTAAGACCACACCAAGAGCAAGCAATACAGGCAATGATTGACAATGACAAAGGACAAGTCATTGTTCCTACTGGTGGTGGTAAGACTATCTGTATGATACAGGATGCCAAGAGAGAGTTTGAGAGTGAAGCATGTAGCACCATTGTGGTTGTTGCTCCTCGTATTCTATTGGCAAACCAGTTGTCAGCAGAGTTCTTAGAGTTCATCACTAATGTTAAAGTGATGCACGTTCACAGTGGAGAAACTCATCACTTCAGCACAACTAAGGTTGATGCTATCAGAGAGTTCAACTTTCACAATGCCAATGATGGTCACAACCAGTTGATTTTCACAACATATCATTCACTCCACAAAATTGCTGAGAGTAATATTGTTGTTGATACTATCTACTTTGATGAAGCACACAACTCAGTTCAGAAAAACTTTTTCCCTGCTGTTGAGCATATATCAACCAGTAT
>Ga0163109_10001966_pt1 | contig 16151 bp, 6 predicted proteins | sample CRUFie1St13metaG_FD_108704 | JGI IMG/M metagenome (GOLD analysis project Ga0163109, IMG submission 108704) | Marine microbial communities from the Costa Rica Dome - CRUD Field 142mm St13 metaG | ecosystem: Environmental > Aquatic > Marine > Oceanic > Photic zone | place: Costa Rica: the Eastern... | reverse complement strand
CCAAAGTTTATGAACTTGACCCTCTTTAGTGACTGCAACGTGATGCCAGTTGTTAAGACTGACAGAGTTGTTAGGACTGGTTAGAGTAAAACCGCTTTGCCCCTGAGCGCCGATAACTTGCCAGAAGAGTGAGCCGTTTTGTAGCAGTTTGAGCGTATAACCTCCATTGCCTTCTGTCGATGCTTTTCTGAAGATACAACGATCTTCTAATAGCAGCGATGGATAGAAAAATATTTCGATGCAACCATCACCGTCAACAACTTGCCAACTAACATCATTCACCCACCATACATAGTTGTCTAAACGTTGTGCTAGCGTCCAGTTTGATGATGGCCCCCAATATCTTGCAATTGGATATAGATAACCCTCAGGGCTAAAGAATTCATAGGTTGTGCCAACATTAGCGTTTGCTTTTGGTGTTGAAACTGCTAATACTGTTGAGACATCTTCACTCGTCAAATAGTTTAAATTAGGATTAGCAACCAACATATATGCAGCTACTAATTTGTTATTTGTAATCCCTAAATCACCAAACTGAACATCTTGCATATCGTCCAGCCGGAACCGCTGATCGAGCGTGCTAGCGACCCAATTGGTTCCATCCCATAGAAGGCCGTAACCAGTTCCAGCTCCATAGGGTGCAACGTCGCCTAGCTGTCCGATGCTGTATTCACTCAGGTTCAGCAGAGGGAATCCCATCCTGAAACCGCCTGTTTCAGCAATCAGGGCTAAACCGGGATATGCATCAGCCGTGCTGACATTTTCAAGTGCGCCAAGCGAACCCTCATAGGCAACCAAATGCAAAATGTCGCTTCTACCTAAAGGCTTTTCTTGGGCATTCTCTAAAGGTGGTTGAAAAGATTGAGCTTCATTGTAGCCATCTGTTAATACCTGAACATATGCATATTTGTCATTTTCTAGAGATGCGTTTGAGTTTCTAACTTTTAAACAAACATAAGGCAAATTGTTGACAACTGTAATTCGTCCCAGGTTTTCTGCGTTGCATGGCTGGCAGCGTTCATCGGGATACGCCTCAGGGGTAGCTCCAAAAGCTTTGAAGTAGTCAAACTTTGCATACCAAAGTTCCTGATGAACTGCTTTCCAATTACCTTCTGCGGGATGCCAAACTAAGGTCTTGCCATAATCTCTATCATTAGTGTTTACATCTCTTAAATCATTAATACCTGCAGAAGATAAATCAGGTGCCGGGCCAGCAGAAGGCTGCCACTCCTGCGCTGCAGAGTTCCACGTTAAAACATATCCTTCGCCAGGCGTTAGATCAGAAACATCACCAATATTTTGCAGGCTTTGACTTGCAAACTCTGTTCTTACATGCTCTAAAGTTGTAAGCGAAAATAAGCTTTCGTCTAAACCATCATGCAGATTCGGGATTGTCTCTGAGTTATAACGTATTTTGCTTCCTACTTCAATTAGAATATCGCTTGGCGATCTGAAAACTAAGTTTCTAATCGTCTGCCCACTATTGCTAACTGAGGTTTTTCTTAGGTCAACATAAAAATCATCATTAGCAGCTAACTTAAGCCCACTTCCTGCAATAATTCTTTGCGACGTTTCTACATCTTGGCTAGGGTATTTAAATCTCAGCTCTGATATATCTGCTCTGTTAAATTCAAGAACATTACCAATATGAGTTGTCCCATCTAGAATGTCAAATGTTGGCGCTATTGGCGCCCAATAGTATTTGTTATTAGGGTAGTCATATTGATACCACAATAAATCATTTTGGTCGGGAGTATATTTAGGATTGCTTTCGGATGCATAAAATCCATAATTAACATCACCTGCATCATTCAATGAAGGGATTAATCCTGCGTTGCCTCCATACGCTGCAGGTGGCCTGACAACCCATTTAATGCCGTTCCACGTCAGCAGCCATCCGGCCTCGCCGGTGTCTAAGTTACCCTCAATCCCATCCTCAATATCAACATCACCTATATCAGATAAATCGACTCTCTTTAATTCTTCAATATCCCAAGGAATGGCAATTCCGCCAATGTCCGTTGAGATTTGAGTTATGTCCCCATTTGTATCAAGCGTCCACAGTTCTGCAAACTGTTCGCCACGTCGAATGACTAGCTCACCAGGCTCAATCGAGCCACCCTCAATATCGCTAGCGCGGATAGCATTTTTAAAATCCTCAAGTTCCTCAGCTTGAGAATGCTTGAGGATGATCCGATCTAGCTGAGCCACCCGTTGCGCCTCTGTTGTCGGCGTAGGTTTCCGCTCTGCTAGTTACCAAAGTCCAATAGGACAGGTGCTTTTTGCAATTCTAGTTTTGGCTGGCAAGAAACAACCGCACTTCCCACACCTCTGATCTTTCCCCTTAAACGGGCAAGTATTGCAAACGTCCATTCTTGCCTTCGGATCTGTAATGCCGCCCGAAGCCAAATCTTTTGCCGACTTGATAAGGCCTTTCGCCATATCGAGCGGCGATGCCTCGATCTTCCTTTTGAGTTCGCTTACGTCTTTAACTTTAGACATTGCTATTTTTTCATCTTCTAGCTTTCTTTGTAAAGCCAGTTCTTCCATTTCAATTCTCTTTGCTTCAACCTCTTTCTGCTTTTGCTTAATTATTTCTGATCGCTCAATCAGCCATTGCCTGCTGTAACTTTTCACTTGTGCGCTTATCTCAGCTTGCTCAGGATGCTCTGGCCACTCTCCTAAGTAGCCAAGACACCAAATGTAATTGCGCGGCAGGTTACTTAAATCGAATGTTCTTTCAAGCAAGCAGCACGCTCCGGTTGGATCTGTTCCATCTGCTGCTCGAAAAAGTGTCCAGTCTGGTGAGCGCATGCCTTTTTCAAAAGCGCCCAAGTGTTCCTGCCTTACCTCCGTCCAGGCGGCCACTTGCGCTCGCCCTGTAAATACTTATCGATTTCCATATTTTGCTTCATTTCCTTCATTAGCTCTTTTGCATTCTTGGTTCCATCAGGCCTCTTGACAGGCCCAGTCATAAAGGGTGGCGTTGCATTTTCATCCTTTTCAATCAAGTCATGCAGCTCTTCAGTCTTATCTTTCTTTGCATCTTTCGTGTTTGATAATAATGTTTCAAGCTCACTCTGTTGCCCTTCTACGTTGTAAATAATATGCTCAAAGTTTTTGATCTCTTCGCATATTGCTTTGCATTCTCTCTCATATGCTCCTCTTGAAACTCGGCGCAATAATCCACAATTTAATTGTCCATTTTCTACTTCGCAGCATATTGGATTTCCAACATGATCCTCAGCCGGTCCATACCCTTCTCTGCAAAGATCTGGTTTCCAGATTTTTAAACCTGCTTTTTCGTTTAAAGTTTTGAGCTGATCCTCTGCATTGTCAAGTATAGATTTTGCGGCATCTAAGTCTGCAAAAATATTCTCTCTGTCATCCACCCACTGATCTCTTTCTGCTCTTGCCTCAGCTAAAGCCTCTTCCGCTATCGTCCAGGGTTCTCTTTGCGCTTCTACATCTTCTGCAGCTTTGCGACGTTGTTCTTCCAAGGATTCACAATCACCTTTGCCCTCTGCCTCATATTCGGATTCCGTATAATCCTCCGGTAAGTCGCATGTATTCCACCCGATTAATCGTCTGCCTAATTTTATTGTCTCTTCATATTCAAGCATGTCTCCGACTATTGTTGAATATTCCTCTTGTTCTATAGCCAGGTCATTTTCAAAATTAAGCAAATCAACTTCTAGTTGTGGATATGCGCTAGCCAGTGGATCAGTTTCGCTTATGATATGCTTTAATTCTGCAATTTTTTGTTTAAGGTCATTGATTTTATAAGATCTATTGTTGGCTACATATGTTGCACTCCTTAAGTTCTCCATTGTAGTGTCAATGATAAACTTTTGAGCGTCAAGATTGGTTTGTTTTTCCTGTGCTTTTTCTTGTAATTCAGTAAGCTTTTGATCTTCAGTGTCAAAAGCTTCTTTAGCTTCCGCTACTTTATTATCGACAGCTTCCTTTGTTCCGTCTGTGTTCTTAAATACATTCTCTAATCTCCTTACTTCTCTACGCGCATTGTTTCTGGCGACAATCGCTAAGTCAATCTGTTCCTCAAGTTGCTCTAAAAGTAACTCGCGATTTTCTATTTCTTGATTCATTTCTTTAATAAAATCTTTCACATATTCTATGTATCCTTCTAGCCATGCAATTAATGCATTCATTTCCTGCAGCTCTAGCTGCATCCTCTGGATGATTAGATCAGGTGCGCCCGACTCATAATAAGTGTCATAAGTAGCGCCACAACCCTCGTTCCCAGGCGTGCATCCATGCACCAATTCAGCCTTATTGCATATTGGGTGGCCAGCGACTAAATCCTCAAAAGTCACCATTGTGTTAAACCCAAGGGCGCCGGCTGCGTCATTGTCGTGCAGGCACTTCGACGTATTGGGCCAATCTCTGCCGCTATATTTACCCATCTTCACCCAGTTCTCATAGTCTGTAGTGAAGTAGGTCCCAGCCTCCGAAAGGTCTACTTCATAAACCCACCCTTGCCGGTATTGGTGGCCTTCCCAATACTGATTAATGCATGACATCAAACCGCCAATGCAATACTCCCAATACCTTCCTTGGGTTGCAATGCCCGGCCTTTGTTCAACATAGTATGGCTGAGCACAATCATACTTAACGCATGTATCTTTTTCTAGTTGATAATCCCATCTGAATTTACCTGTCATTTCTTCCTCTCCTGTTCTGTCAGGAGAATCAGGAGAAATGATATTACCTATGACCTTGCCATACAACTGCGCATTAAATGCTTTGCCTGGCCTGTTGTCGTATTCAGTAACGCATAAATAACAGGTTCCATAGGTGCATTCCTCTTCAGGTCTACACGTACCCTCCATGCAGCATCCACATACACGCACTTGCTCGTAATAAACATTGCTTGGATTCTGAACCCTTGCTAGATCGTGCTGTAGATTTCTAATAAGCTGCTGTTGTTGAGAGATATATGTATGGCTCTGCCTTACCAGTTTGCGATGATACTCAAGATCATTTCTTCTACTTTCAAGCTCTAACTGAGATACGCTCGGCAAGTCTTCGACTAAAGCCTCAACATCTTCTGTGTTTTGCTCTAACAACTCGTCAAGCTCATCACTTCGATCTTGTAGCGCATCTCTTTCAAATATTGACTGGCTTAATTGCAACTCAAGGTTTTCAGCATCCAAAAGTTTTTCATTGTGATATGCCAGCTCTAATTTGTCCTCTAAATCTAAAACCTCTTTCTTTGCTTTCGCTAGTTCCTCGTCTGTTATTTCGATTTCATCATAATAACTTTCTCTTAGTTCTTCTAGTTGTGTTGCTGCGTTTTCATTAAGCCCGTGATTTATTCTTTGCTGGACAATAGCGGATTTGTAGGCCGCCGCTGCGTTTTCTAAGTCAATCAAACGTTCCTGATATGTCTCTTCAAAATTATTCAGATTATCTGTCACCGCTTTGATTTTACCTTCAACCCTCATCACCTCAGTAGTCGGTCCCACGTCAACAACATCCGGGCGTTTCTGCCACTCGAAGCATGATTTACAGGGAGCCCAAGCGCCGCATTGAATGCCGTTCTCTGTGCAGTTGCATGGCCTGCAGTTTCCTGTTTGCTCTTCACCATCAGCGTTTACAATAGTCAATGTGCTCTTAGGCCATGATCTCTTAAGCTCACTTACTGCGCTTCCGTAATGTTCTTTTGAGCTGTAATATGTTCGGAGATTGTTAGGATCTTCATTTAGGTAGTAAGTGAAATTCCACGGACCTTTAGCGGCTCCTGTGCTTTCTACCCATGTTTCAAACTTAGATCTGCAATCGCCCTGCCGACTGCAGCAATAGCAGTTGTATGGGTTGCCTCCCACATCGCCTAAATCTTGGCCGTCTGCCTGCCCTATCTCTCCGGGGTTGCTGTTAGCACTGCCGCACTCGGTTACACACTGATAACCTTCGCACCTTTGATTGCCAGGGCAGTGGGCATCGACCGTGCATTGTGCGCAAATATCTTTTTGAGGATCAAGGCATTTGTCTGTTCTGTTATAAGCAATTGTCCCATCGACTAATGCCGTTGTCGATTCAAGGCATTTTGTTTTTCTTCTCTTGAGTTCATCAATCGAATTAAACCCTTTACAACATTCTTTCTGCCGATCCAAGATACAAGCGCATTGACTTGGCGGCTGGATCAACTCACCGGTTATTGGATCAATGTATTCCTCGCCCGTCGTAAATAAACCCTCTACAGCGCAAGGCCCATGACGCTGTTGACACGTCTTACATTCTTTCCCTTTAGATAATGGTCCACCACACGGGCAGAGTTCCTCACAGCGCTCTCTGCATTTGCCTAGTTTGTTTAAATTGCCTCCATCGCAATACTCGCATTCTGTGCAATCGTCATCAGACCTACAGCCACATTCTTCAGGTGTTTCTTTGTATGGATGTTCCTTGCAAATTTTTCTGTCTACCCAATCTAATCCAGTTGGTATGTCGTAACCAGTGCTTGACGTAATTTCACCTTCGCCATAAATCCCACAACATGCGTCACTCCAAAATCTTTTGGTATAGCAATCAGCGCATGGTCCGCAATCATCATCATTTACACATTCATCAACCTCAGGAATATCATCACATTTACATTCTTTTGTCTTAGGAACAAAGCACGCATCTTTTAATAGATTAACGATTTGAAATTCAGATCTCTTTCCGCCTTCTACGCATCTCACCTCTTCCGTTACGGGATCGATAATTTCGCATGCTCGATAGAATCTGTCATCGCCTAATTCCTCAGGGACTATTTGCTGAGGTTCATCCTCTGAGTTATATAACTCACAAAAAACTCTATCTATGGTGCAACCGTCAGGCGAGCCATATTTTGTATTTGGATGAAGAGAAACACTGATGCATTGCCCAGTGTCTCGATCACAACATTCACCGGATTGTTGGCATGGATTGTTTTCGTCGCATCCGCAAGGTTCACAATACCCATCTGCGCCACAGCATTTACCTATTCTTTCGCAATTATCCTGTTCCTCTTTGTCTGCATTTTCTTCTAAGCCAGGCTCAACAGCCGGCTCCTGATCGCACTTGTCCCATTTGCATAATCCATCGCAACAAACATAACCTTCTTTGCATGATTTATCAGAGCAACATTCTTTTTTACCATAAACTTTGGGAAGACATCCGCCATCACAACAGATTTCACCTGTTGCGCATTCAGGATCTCGCACCGTGCTGAGAGTTACACCTGGCCTTAAGCAGTAACCCCCGATAGTTTCATCAGCGCTGCAATAGAATCCAGGCGGGCAATTGCCGCCATCGCCGCAAAGGAAAACCTCAGAATCTGGCCCGCATTGCCAAACGCATTGATTTCCATTGCACACCTTGCCTTGTGGGCAAGTGTCTGCACTGCCGCATTCACCAACTACACATTTCCCATTATCGCAGACTTCCCCCTCATCACAATCGGTGTTTGTAAAGCAAGTTACGCCAGCCTCGATGCAAGTGTTATTACTGCAAACAAGTTCTTTATTTGATTGCAGCGCTTCCTCTGCGCAATCGCTGTCATACGTGCAGCGGCCATCTGTTGGTCTGCAATAGCCAAACCCGCCGCACACTGTCCCATCTTCACAATCCGACGATGTTATGCAGCTGTTACGGCATACAACGCACTGAGTGATATGAACTTTAGTTCTCTCCTGCAATACGTCGTAAACCTCTTCGACGTTGCAGACCTCATCGACCTTTCGGCACGGTGCCCCTATGGGGCATTTATCAGGGCAGCTGTGACAGGTATCGCCGTCATTCAGTCCCTCGAAGCAATCGCCAGTGCTCAGGCCCGTATAACAAGGTGTGTCGCATTTGCCCTCATTGCACAAAGTACCTTCGCCGTATTGCCTTACACAATCAAAGTTTGAAATGCATTCGATGCATTCACCCTTTCTGCATCTACCACCACCACAGTCAACGTCTGTTTGGCATCTCTCTAAGCAGAAACCTCCCCCACCACATATGCCACAATTGCAATCATCATTTCTTAAGCACGGTTGAGGTTTGCAAACTCCCTCAGGTGCGCAATAGTCTGCGCAGCTTTCACAACCTATTATGTTTGGATCAAATGCTGCATAGCTTTGGTCTGAAGGTTCTTCATAACATATAAGCTCTCCATTCTTACCCATGGGAGCGCATACCTCTGGATATGTGCATTCAAAATCTGCTAAACATTCAACAGGTTTTGGCTCGCAAGTGTCGCTATTACATTCTTGACCTTCTGGACAATCTATGTTTTTTGCCTCTTCTAATCGCTTTTCTAATGTCTTTAATTGCTGCTCCTCTTCCTCTGTAAGTGGAGTGTACTGACCTTTTATGTGATCGATTTGTGCTTGCACATGCTCAATCTTTAGATCTTTCTCATCGCCGTCGTCTAGTTCTAGAATTTGTGCTTTCTTATATTCAAGTGCTTCAATCCTTTTTGCATCTTTTTCATTCGGTTCTGATTTGTTTTTGAAGTAATCAATTTGTTCTTGAATCGCTTTAGCTTTATCATTTTCTGGATTGCATGAAGGGCCTCTGAATTGGCACCCACCTTCGATGCAATAGTGATAATCTTCTAAGCATGTTGTGCAATGGCCATATCTACAGACTTCATCAAATCTACAATCTTGATCTTCTAAGCAATATTCATCCTGACGATCTTCATTGCATTTGTCTACACATTTTTCACCTCTACAGACTTGTGATGGATTGCAATCCTCGTTTTCTGCGCAACCTCTAGTGCATTGCCCTGCATCGCAGTAAAAACCTTCCTCGCAATCCTTCGATCTAATGCAAGTTGTAGGCCCTCCAGGTGTGCATGGGTATGCACAAAGTCCTTTTAGATAAGGCTTTTCACTATACATTACCTCCATCTGTCTCTGAACTGCAATAATTGCATCAGCCGGTGCATTTTCTCTTTTTAGCAGTTCATATTTAATTGATAGTTCTTTGTATTTGGCTGCTTCTTTTTCTGTAAATGGCTCCCGTTTTTTCTTCCCTTTCTCGTCTTTGTTATCACAAATTTTTACACCAGGGCAATCCTCATCTTCTAAACATTCTCCGCAAACATTACCCACTAAGCATGATCCACAGGCCTCGTCTTGACAGTCTAAATCGCTGTCACAAACAAACGGTGTGCAGTATCCATCCTTATCGCAGAACTCATAACATTCACATCCTTTGTGGCCACCCTCTGATTTAGTTCCCGTGTTTACTGTGTCGCAAATACCAAAAGGACTATTGCGATCAATTCTGCAAAATCCAGATTCACCTCTTACTGCCTTGCATACCTCATCATTATTGCATGTCAGTTTACATTGATTATCTACGCATCTCTCATTATCTCCCTCGCATTGACTATTGAATCGGCAACCAAATGTGCAAATGTGATCTTTACATATTTCGCCAGCTTCACAACCATTATCATTATCGCAATATGTTTGATTTGCTTGGCATTGTTCATCCACGCAATGCTCATCAGCTGCGCAATCATTATCTGAAAGGCAATATTCTACGCATTGCCCTATCTCACTAAAGCATTCTTCGTTCGGATAATATTCGCATGGTGCTATTGCACCATTAGGCGCTTGCACAAAGTTTTTACTGCACTTATATAATCTGTCAAGTGCCGCAACCTCTGCTCGGTAATATTCAAAATCTGCTTGTAATCCCTCGACAACAGGAACAAAATCATCAAGCTCTGTTTGTTTCGCATCTACCTCAGCTTGAGTTACAGTGCCCTCATCAAATCCAACCTTTAATTGCTCTAACTCATTCTCAAGTAAAGCTTTCTGATGTTGTGCTGTGTGCAGTTCTAACTGAACTTCCCTGAACGTTTTAATCAGTTCTGGATCTTCCGTTAATGCAGCACAATCTGCATCTACTAAGCATCCTTCTAAACAATAATTCTCATCTCCGCAGTATTGTCCAGCCTCGCAGTCTGACGTTGAGATGCACGGCACCAATGGATCACAAATCAGCCCGCAGCATCCACCCTCCAAACACTTCTGATTTCCTGGCTCTGAGGCACATTCAAAATCGTTTGAGCATGACTTACTACATCTCCCGTCTGGATTGCAGCAGCCTCCACTAGGGCACGGGTTCTCATCGCTACAGCCCTCGATACAAACCCCTTCCTCGCAAATGCTGCATGAAGGGCAATCCTCATCGACATTGCAGATCACTACCTCACACGTTCCAAATTGATTGCAGACATCGCCGCAGTCGCAGCCCAAGCGGTCATCAGCTGGCTCCCCGGTTACAGGGTCAGCTTCTTTTTGCATGCATAAGCCATCTTTGCAAATGTCACCCTCGGAGCACTGCCCCGAATTAGAACAGGTTTGTTCGCACTTGTTACTTATGCATTCAGCCTTTCTGTTGTATTTCAGACAGGCCGGATCAACAGGGCACGCCTCGATGCAGTCAGGATCTCTAGGGCAAAGCTCTATCCAGTTTGGGTTATAACATCCGTCGCCTTCACAAGTGCAATTGCCAATTGGTGGGCACTCCTGAATACATGCCTGATCTCTTGTGCATTCTCTTGTGCAATCATCATCATCCTCACAGCCTCCGGCGCATCTGCCGTCAGGGTTGCAAAATTCCCCTTCCTCGCAATCTGATGACGTGACACATATAAGACCAGCACTTTCGCATTTTCCCTCTTCGCAGCTTTCATCTGCCGCGCAGTCATCATCCGCAGCGCATGGGATATAGCAAGATCTTGATTCCTCATCGCATACGGCTCTAGCCTCATAAAGTTCAATTTTATATCTCGTTTCCTCTATCGCTTCCGTAAGTTGTTTGACTCTTAATGTGTTCTGCGCTAATTCTGTCTGTACTGCTTCAACGTCTGATTGAGTTGTAGATCCATCAGCTAAACCAGCTGAGTATTGAGCTAAATCTTGTTTGATTATGTTTCTATTTTCATTCTCATGTTGAACCTCTTCTAATAAATTTAATAGGTCTACTTCGCCTTGTTCGTCTTTGCATTTTCCAAGCCTGCATCCTCCCAAGCATTGGTGAGTTTCACCTTCAGTATCACTCTCTACAAAAAACTCACGTTCGCCGCAATATTCTGATTTATTGCAGTCATCATCTGTTTTGCAGTATCTTACTTTATCGCATGGAAAAACACATTCGTAATTTTCGCAGAATGTTCCCTTTTGTGCATCACCTGCAGCATCTGGATGGCTAGGGTCGCATTCACGATCATGCTCGCAACCCGGCTCACAAAAGCCTGACTTTAAATCACATACTTCATTCTCTGCACAATCTCCATTGACCGTGCAAGTTAATTTGCAGGCAGTATCGACACACTCATAATGCTGACGGTCATTTGGCTGACAGGGGCACTCCCACGTAGCGCCGCATGGCCTATTTTCATCTCTCGGCACGCATGTATTATTTTCGCACCAATCGCACGGGTCGCATTCATACCACCCATAACAAACATCAGAGAATAAACAATCTGTGCCATTTGCACATTGAATTTTTTCTGCTAGCTCTGAGCCTGGCTGCCCTGTATCCCATGTTTCTGCCCATACAACTTCACCACTATTAGGATCAAAGTTTCCCGCTAAACTTGTTCCTTGTGCAATAGATGAAGCTCCTATTTGCTCATATTTTTGTCCGCTCGCTGTTCTTTGTTCTGCATTTGAATATATTGCTTTTGCTGTTGATGACTGCCGTTGTTCACCCTCAAGCTCGCGGGCTGCCGCAGCTTGGACTTGAACCTGTCTTAGCAGTTCGTCCGATGACAATTTTTATCCTTCAACCTCATACCACTTCGATAGATCCTCTGAACCTACAAAGAGCCTGCATTTACTAGCAGAAGATGGCACAGCAACAATTTGCCCAGGAAATAAAGGCACATTGTTTGGTGGCGCGTCTAGGTTTGGATACTTTGTCCGCCAACTAATTGCTGTATCTGTTGCAAATCGGTGTGGCGAGGTATTTTTTATTTGGGGCTTATCAAACACCTTTGGCCACACAGCTGCGCGTGTAGGCTTCCAATCAGGCCCAGTTTACAAAGTAACCTTGGCTTGTTCTTCTTAGGTTTACTCTTGCTCCATATTGCTTGCATTTTCTTGCAAGCACTGTGCAAATGTAGATTTTACCTTTGTATTCCACAAGCCCCTTTCCCGCTTTATTGTATCCTTTCCAATATCCCGTCACGTCAACTTTTGTTCTCGATTCTGTTATATCGTTTCTAAGTTTTAGCAAAGTATCAGTCCGCGCTAAATCCTGTGTCAAGCGTAGTTCTGATTCTAATTCGCGAGCAGTTGACATTACGCCGCAATAAACACACCAAACAGTGTGAAGTCAAAATAGAAGATTGCAGCTTGTCCGTCTGACAATGTTGCTCTGCCTGCAAGTTTCACAGTGCAAACAACGTTTTGCTCATCTGGACTCAGCAGCACAACATGACTAAATCTAAACGATTGTGCTGGCTGATTGTTATGAACAAAGGTCGCTGCTTTTCTCGCAAACGGTACGGCCCCCTCTTCATAAAGGCCAATGTCCGCAGTCGTAAAGCCAATCTGTTGTCGTGTATATCCACCCAGGCCGCTTGTGACCTCATTGGCTATTACTGTTGCCAAAGGATCGTCAGCGTCGAATGTAGAGCCAGGGGCATCTACTAGCGCAACCTTAAAATTTTGGTTGACATAGGATTCTGTTGCGATCCTGTTTAGTTCGCTAGCTCCAACTCTTGCGGCAATAGGCATGACCTATCTTTAACCTGTCACAGCAATTGATCCACCGTACCCCGCTTGACCTACGGCGTAATAATACAAAGTATTAGGCGCACCTACCGCCACCTCGACTTGAATAAATCGACTTGTGGCAGAAGCGAATCCAGATAAATAGGACGTTCTATTTACCTCAATATTATTCAGCCAATAGCTTACGCCAGTGCTATACGCTGAGCCACCCCCATTCTCGCCATCGTCAGTTTCTGACAGGCTCAACGGTGCTGTGCTGTTGCTGCTGTTGTTTTGATCAAAGCGGTAAATGTTACCGCGTGTCATAGCCAGTGAGGCCTGAGCTACGTTGTCAATATAGAAAACGGCCATTAGCGGCCCCTAAGGCATTCGACTGCGTTATGTTTCCGATCAGGTGACTACGATTGTTCCTCTCATTGATGAATGATATTCACAGTTGTAGTAGTAAGTTCCAGCCTGGCTAAACCTCACTCGCACTTGTCCACTTTGTGTGCCGTTGTTCTCTAGTTGCATCGCCCACGTTGGCAGTGTGCTCGATGCACAGCCGCCAGTCGTTCCGGTGCTGCAGATCCAGAACGGATGAGAGTATGCATTGACGTTGAAGGTCATCAGCTGTCCAACGGTTGCCGTCAGGCTTGGATTGTCTGTGAAGTATTGGTTTGGCCCATAGAAGCGGTACGCTCCCGGCTGATTCGTCACTGTGTAGGTAACGGGTGCGTCGTAAACCTCCACATCGAAGAATTGCACCAATTCAACATCAAAGATCTGATCAGGCGTCACCGCTCCAGTTGTGACAACAAAGGTCTGATAACTAGGCGGGGCGCTAACGGTTACATCAAAGATCGCGTTTGGTGCCTCAGGCCCAACAGTCACCACAAACGGCTGAGGCCCTGCTGTGACAGTAAACAGCTGATCGACCAGTAAGACGTTAAACGTCTTGTTAGGTACGGACGGCCCAAGGACGACACTAAAGACTTGATCCGCGTCCGGTAGCGGGGGAGCATCTGGCCCCCCAATGCTTACGTCGAAAATCTGATCAGGTGTCTCAGGTGGATTGGGTCCAACAGACACCACGTAAGTTTGGTCTGGTTGTTCAATTTCAGCAGTCACCACATAGTTGGTGATCACCTTCACGTCGAATGTTACGTCTGCCTGTCCTGCCTCTCTCGTCACCGTAAAGATCTGATCCGGCGTGTCTGGCCCAACCAAAACATCAAAGACTTGATCAGCTGGTTTGGCAAATACTGATACAACAAATGGCGGCTCTGCGCTTACAACGTCATGCAGCGTGATCGACTTAACATCAAACACTTGATCTGCTAGCTCTGGCCCAACGTCCACCGCAAACGTCTGATCAGGTGCAGGCGCCAATGACAAAACGTTAAAGACTTGATTGGCTGCAGGCGCTCCCGTTCTTACCGCAAAAACATAATCTGGAACTACAATTGATTGCGAGTCAAAGAGATCAGGGTTAATTACAAACTCAGTGCTTTGCAGTAAAGACTCAGACGAATCTAGTGGAGTTCCATAGACATCTAAACCTAGAATGTCAGCCTCGCCGCTTACCTTTTCTCCAGAAACCTCAATCTGTAAATTCGGTTCAAACGTATTGATCAGAGTATCGTCCCACCAATCTGTAACCCCTAGTCCATCATCACCATTACCAGTTCTTACGGTTATTTTTAATCTTGGCTCATTTGCAAAATATTGCTCTACGTCCCACGTCCTGCCGGTTGTTATCTTTGTTTCACCACTCAGTGTTGGCGGGTTGTAAGTCATCAGATATTGCTCCCAATATTCACGGTGCCATTACTCACGCCACAGAACACCCCATCAGTTGACATCAGCGCATCCTCATTGCTCACAGCCCAGCCGCATGCATTCATTCGTAGCCTTACAACTTTGTTCACTGTTCTGTCGTAAAAAGCAAATGGCATTCCGGGGTAGTAGTCAAATATTTCCGGTCTCATTGCTTCTGCGACTCTTATACCTGCAGAGTCTCCCTCGATAAGGTTTCTTGTATATTGCGCATACTCAATTGCTCTTCTGCGTGCAGTTGCTTCACTGTCTGTGTCTTGCTGATATGGAACTTGTAGCTCTGACGTAACAGACCCCGCCGCTGTCGGTGAGTACCGCGTCGATACGTCGGTGACTGTTGCTGATTTTGTAATTTTGCCCGGCGTTCCTTCACCGATCCTGTCAGGTTGTGGAGGATTCACTAGACCGCTTAATGAAGTTCTTCGCGTACTTGTTTCAATACCATTAGCGGTTGCATCCAAATTTTGCAATGTTCTGCCGCCTTCTTTTGGATATATTCCCGTGTTGTTGCAATCAGCTGAGCTAACTAATGTTACTGTCGTTTCCACTGTTCGATCATCATAATATTCAAAAGTAGTTGTTACCTGTTGCTGCAAATAAAATGAATCTCTCGGCAGTCCAGTAAGAAACCCTCTTTGAGTGCCACCGGTTGATGAAGAAAACGGACTGCTAGATTCAAAGTCTGTTGTATTTGATGCACGCCAATCGCTTGCATTCATTGCATTAATTATATTCTTAAACGTCTTGTCAATTGTTTTAGTTACCTCTCCACCTGCGCCATATTCATATGTTCTTTCTTGCATTTGCTGCGTTACATTATCTAATCCCCTCATTAATACCCCTGCAGGGTTTCCCCCATTTCTCGCTAATTCGTAGCTGTATAATTCTCCAAAATATCCACCATTTAATTCTACTTGTGGACCTATGGTGACTGACGTTTGCATTGACGTACTACCTCCAGGCCCGCCATAATAAGTTGAATCTGTTGTTGTTTTGCTTACACTAAATGTTCTCTTGCCATCAAATATTTCACGCACCTCACAGGTTTTTACGCCGTTGACAGTAGAGCAAACTTTTTGTTTTCTTTTTAAGTTGGCAGGATGTTCTAGCCAATAATATGATTCACTTATATCTTGCGTAAATTTTGTTCCGCTCTCATCTTCCTGATCTTGCTCATCTTCCTCAATTTGTTCATCCTCCAGCCAAGTATAGGTAACAATTATTTTGTCAGGAACAACACCGCCAACACCTAGGGGCTGACTGCTTAATGCTGTGTGATCCCTTACTGAAACCCACTCTGGTGATGCAATATTGCTTCCTAGTCCATCACCGCCGTAAAATTGCTTTTTGACAATTTCTCCATAAGCGTCAACATAAAGAAAGCTTTGTTCCATGACCAAAGCATCACTAAGGTCTGAAAAAGTGCAGTCACCTTCTAGCTTGTAATTGGTTTTGTTTTTAATATTTTCTACGTTGTCAGTTATGCCATACATCGTCAGCAGACAGCCAAGGTTAACCTCAACTGTTCTGTCTGTATTGTTATAACTGCTATCAATGACAATCAGGCTTCCTCTTGGATGACGCCTTTTAACTCCATCAATT
>Ga0163109_10001964_pt1 | contig 16164 bp, 24 predicted proteins | sample CRUFie1St13metaG_FD_108704 | JGI IMG/M metagenome (GOLD analysis project Ga0163109, IMG submission 108704) | Marine microbial communities from the Costa Rica Dome - CRUD Field 142mm St13 metaG | ecosystem: Environmental > Aquatic > Marine > Oceanic > Photic zone | place: Costa Rica: the Eastern... | reverse complement strand
TTTCTTTATGCTCTTCGTTCCCGTCATGGGTCTCTGGACAAGTTCTATCGGTATTATTGGACTCGCTCTTAATCTTCGTGCTTACGACTTTGTATCTCAGGAGATTCGTGCAGCGGAGGATCCAGAGTTTGAGACTTTCTACACCAAGAATATTCTCTTGAATGAAGGTCTTCGTGCATGGATCGCACCAGTCGATCAACCGCATGAGAACTTTGTATTCCCCGAGGAAGTTCTGCCTCGTGGCAATGCTCTCTAAATAAAAGAAAAACATTATGCTTGGTAAACTTGACCCTGAGGAGAGGGTTCTTTCTGAACCCTCCATCGCACAACAAATTTCATCACTGATGGATGCAATGGGATGGGATTGTCACGATGACATTCACGTCGAATCTGCTGGTTCATCTGTTTATATGATTGATGGAGCAGGTACTAAATGGGCACCATTAAAAGGGACCGTGAAGTACAACAAAGATGCTTTCATTGTCATTAAGAATAGGACACGAGATCCGTATAAACCATCTCAAAAATCCGATCAGTAAATATAAAATAAATAGAGGGTAACAACCCTCTATTTTTATGTCCAATTATTATTATCCAGAGGGACCGTTAGGACCAATCTGTGATGTTGTTGGAGACGCCCCACCGCCGAAGACCATCATTGTTGAAGAAGGTGATGGTAGGGAGTATACCTATGGACCTATCAATGATCTCTTCGATGATCTAGAGGATACGGTTGGTTCTGGTACTGTCCCTGCTATCATCGGTCGTAGGTGTAAGCAGAGAACTCTTCCCGATGGAACTATTGAATACTATGATTGTCAAGATGTATTCTTGAATCCTATTCCAGAGAGTGACACTGGACTTCCTAGTCAGTTTGCTTATGACTGGAAAACTAATAGTCAGAATCCTTGGGGACTTGACGATGACTTTGACGAACCTGATATCAGCGAGATTAGTTGTTCACCTTTTGATCCTGATCAGAATATTATTCCCGTAAGAATTTTTAATGCAGATGGATCCTTTGTAACCAGAGTTCAAACAGAAAGGTCTAGTCCAGTTACATTCAATGTGACATCTGAAGATGTAACTATTATCAATAACGCTTCGATTACAGCAGAGTTTTCTTCGGATCGTCAGAACTTGGTGATTGGAGGAACTGGTGATGGTATTGTTCAACTTGAATTAGACTGGGATGATAAACCAAGTATTTCTGGTCAAGCAGTCGGCACACTTACTGTTGCAGGTGCATCGTTTAGTCAAGGTAATAAAACTAGTGGTTCAGTAACTAGATCAGTTCAAGTAACTGCAGGACAGTCATATCCAATTTCTTTAAGTGGGAACTCAGGTACTTCTGGAAGTAGACTTGCAAGTCCACAGGTGATTGAATATGATGATGATGTACCAGGATTTGATGTCAATGCCACATTCAAAATTAGTGACATCTTGCCATTAGAACCAACTAATAATGTTGCAGGATACTGGTCTGATGAGGGCAACAAATATGCTGTATGGACTAACCCTGCTATTTGTACATTGCCACTGATTACACAACAGGTGACCTATCAAATTGAGATTCCTGAAACAGGAACATATGGATTTGAATTTGGTTGTGATGATGGTGCTCAAATGTTTTTGAATGGCAGCAGCACACCATTCATGAATATCACTGGTGGTATCTTTGAGGGTGGATCATTCAGTACACCATACACTGCCACAACGTCCCTGAATGCAGGCACATTGGAGATGGTTATTAAATGCACTAACTCTGATGCTGGATTTCAAGATGCAGAAGGAAATCCAACTGGACTAGCATATAGTTGGCAACGAAATCCTGGTGGTTGGTATGTAAAAATCTGTCAGGGTGGTAATTGTATACCAGTAAATAACATTCCATGGGTTGCATCAGGACCACATCCTGCTTGGTCTGACTTTATGAATACCTATGCAGTATGGGTGTCATCTCACCAAACTAATTCAGGAACTCCTCAAACTGCAATTTGGAATATTCCTATCACTCAGACTGGTAACTATCAATTGGATGTGCAGGCAGACAATCAAGCAGTCATAAGTTTTGATGGTGTCAGTCAAGGTACAGTTAGTTCATTCACAAATACTACATCTTATACACTAAATAATATTACAGCGGGTGGTCACACCCTTCAAGCAGTAGTAACTAATAACGTTGAGACAATTGATAACTGGTCTAACAATCCAGCAGGTGTTGCTTGGACCTTGACAAAGTTGAATACATCATCTAATGTAACTGCTAGATTCAAAAATAATGGAGACTTACAAGTTCAAGGATCTGGTACTGGAACTATTCAATTGAATTTCTCTTGGGATGAAACTCCTGAGTATACAAGTGCAAACGTTTCTGTTGCATTTGATTCAAATGGTAATTTGGTAGCAACTGGATCTGGATCTGCAACTGTTCAATTAGATTTTGAGTGGAATGACAACCCTAATACCTATGGACAGGCATTAGGAACTGTTGCATACTCTTCATTGGGTGCATCATTTACACAAACTTTAGGTGCTAGAAGAGGAAGTTCTTCTCAGACAGTCACAGTTACAGCAGGAAACACTTATAATGTAAGCATCTCTAACAATCCATTTGGATTTACTCTTAAAGACAATGGAGGAAGACTTTGTTTCTATGATGGAGATGGACAAGATTGTAATGCATCATTGTTCGTTGGCACTGTTACACAGGCACAAACTGAAGTTGCTGCAGATAATGCAGTTGGTTCTTATTCTGTGGCAGGAACTACATTTACTACGGGAAGTTCAAACACTGGATCTTCAAGTGCAATAGTCAATGTAACTGCAGGAACTACATATCCTGCTACCATCGTCAACAATCCTAATGGATTCAGTCTCAAGAATTCAAAGTCTAAAATTTGTTTCCAAGACAGTCTTGGAACTGATTGTAACGCTCAAGTTACTATCGGGACAGTAACCAACAATAGTACAAATGCTATCGTTGCTTCTTCACTAGATCTAAAGACTGAAGGAACTGGCAATTTAATTTGGCACACCAGACTTGCATCTGGATATCAATACACGGACACCTAATGGAACTACCTAAAATCAAAAACGATAGACTCCCAAAAGAGTTGAAAGAAATTCTTGGCGATGCTGATGCAGAGTTTGATCCTATCGTTGACCCTATGGACGTAATCAATATTCAGTTAGATCCTGACTCTTACTACGAAGGAAGGCACAAGACCGCTCAAATGTTAGTCGAATCGCGTAAAAAATTAGAAGAATATCAGAGGAGAGAATACAATGAGATTCAAGGACACAATCAAAGGAGCAAAGAAAATCCTGAAAATAGCAAAGAAAAATCCTAAGTTGTACACAGAGGAAGAACTTAAATATGTGCGAATGCTCAAAAGGAGAGCACAAGACGCTCTGGAAAGGAAGCAGCAATCCCAAAGTAAAGATTAAAATGTGCTAAATACCTACTTGTAACGTTACAAAATTGTAATACTTGACCTTTCCGAAGGTCTGTGTTATACTATTCACCAACGCAGACAAGTCGAGTCTGCTTCCATCTGCGGGTAAACACTCCGCAAGTAACAACAAAGAGGTATTAATTCAATGATCAAACTCACAGCCCTGACAGCTCTTGCTGCATCTTCACTGGCATCTGCTGCCATCGCTGGACCCTACGTTAACGTAGAGACCAATGCTGGCTGGACTGGCGACGATTACACTGGAGCAACGACAGACATCCACCTGGGGTATGAAGGCACTGCTGGTGCTGCTTCATGGTACGTCCAAGGAGGACCTGCTGTAGTGGCACCTGACGGTGCTGACAGCGACACTCAGTTCTCTGGTAAGGCAGGTCTCGGTATTCCTGTTAGCGAAGCGGTTGGCGTCTATGGAGAAGTTTCCTTCCTGACTGCTGACGGCGACGACAACACTGGATACGGTGGTAAGTTGGGTCTTAAGTATAGTTTCTAATTTAGAACCTATATAAGGTAAAACTTGGGGACCAAGAGGTCCCCTTTTTAATACAATTGCAAACATCACTATGAAATTTGTAGTATACACACGCAATGGGTGTCCCTATTGCACTAAAGTGAAACAGGTTTTATCTGCTAAAGGATTTCCCTATGAGGAAATGAAACTCGATCAGAACTTTAATCGAGAAGAATTTTATGCAAAGTTTGGCAGGGGTAGCACTTTTCCTCAAGTTCTGCTAGACTCTAAAAAGATCGGTGGATGCACCGATACTGTTCAATATTTGCGAGAAAACAAACTTATCTAATGGAAGAAGAATTCTACGAACTTGTCGAATCTGCTATTGATGCAGCATTTGAAAAAGATTGTTATCTTTTTAATTGCTCTACTTACTTGAAGTACAACAAAACTACTAGAAAACAAGTTCAGGGGTTCATCAATTCAACCACCGCTGGTAACATCGCTCTTACCTGCGCTGATTTACAGACGTATATTAAGGGTGGTGACAAAGTTCTCCGTGAAGCATATGGACATCTCGGCAAACCAAAAGCAAGAAAGATACACAAGTATCTCCAAAAGATTCTATTGGATGCTGTAGAGTATGAGAAAACCCGCCGACCAGGACGAAAAAAACGTTCTAAATAGCTTTAGTTACCCTAGGGGGAAACATGTTAATTGCTTTGGCAGTTCTAGTTACAATCGGTGCTTTCATTTTAGGAATCACTGTTTCTTGGTTAGCAAAAGGTTACGTTGAAGATTACATCGAAAATGCCGCCTATGCTAAATCAGTTACCCATCCAGAAATGTTCGATGAGAATGGTGATATGATTCATGATGAATTGATTTACATTCGACCAAATTTTCATTGGGAAGAACACATTGAGGATGAGGAAGATTAATTAATCGGAGTTTATTATGCCCAAATCTATGGAAAATAGTAACCCTAGGTTACTGTTAAGTGAGATTTTGAGAAAAGTCTCCAACGCAAAAACTAAATCGGAGAAGATCAACCTTCTACGGAAGCACAACAGCACTGCCCTTAGGCAAATGCTTATCATCAACTTCGACGAGAGTGTGGTCTCTATGCTCCCTGAAGGCGATGTTCCTTATACACCTAATGATGCTCCTGTAGGCACTGATCACAGTCGCCTAGAACAGGAGTATCGTGGTCTTTATAGGTTCTTCAAGGGTGGTGCAGATAAACTGCCCAACCTCAAGAGAGAATCTATGTTTGTCCAACTCTTAGAAGGACTTGCTGCTGAAGAAGCAGAACTCATGGTCCTTGTAAAGGATGGTAAACTTAGTGATAAGTACAAGAGAATCACAAAGACTGTAGTGTCTGAAGCATTCCCATCTATTGAATGGGGAGGTCGTTCTTAATGAACAAAGGCGTAACAGTCTTGAAGCAGAACTGCGATCCGAAGGAAGCGGAAGATCGTTCTCTGCCATACATATGCTATCTTATTAGCTACAACGTAGACGGAAAGGTCACCTATGATCTGGCAATGACAGGCAAAGAGGTAGACCTTTTTGACTATTACTATGATCTTTATGGAAAAGATTTTATAGAGTTTAAACAATCAGAAGGGAGGGTAAATCCAAAACTATGGGTGGATCCAAAAGCACCAAAAGCGAAGCGAGGAAAATGACAATCTACTTCGACAAACGTGCTGAAGAACAGTCAGCAATGATTGCTGCTGCTGAAGAAAAGGAAGCGCAAGAACAAAAGACTAAACAAGAAAACCTTGAGAAGGGTGCTAAAGTTCTTTCTCTGTTTGTCAAACCACTAGTTCTTATGCTATTATGGAACTGGTTGATGCCAGGTATGTTTGGTCTTGCTACCATTGGATACCTAAAGGCATTTGGACTGTGTTTATTGTCCCGTATATTATTTGGTAAAGATGACTAAAGTATGCCTTGTCTCTGTCACACCTGATGCAGAGAAAACTATGGGGTATGTTGCCCGTGTGAGCAACCCCGCTAATCAGGACAATCCTAACGTTGCTGGTCTGTTGAAGTATTGTATTAAGCATGGGCATTGGTCTGTGTTTGAACAAGCATTCATGACACTTGAGATCAGTACCACAAGAGGATTGGCAGCTCAAATTTTGAGGCATCGTAGCTTCACATATCAAGAATTTTCACAACGATATGCCGACAGTTCTCTACTGTTCGAGGAAAAGATTCCTCTGCCTGAACTGAGACGGCAAGATACCAAGAACAGGCAAAATAGTTTCGATGATCTTGATCCTTTCATCAATCAAGAGTTTCAAATTAAAATGGAAAACCATTTCAAAGCAGGAATGAAACTCTATCAGGATATGCTTAAGGCATCGATTGCAAAGGAGTGTGCTCGTTTTGTACTGCCTTTGGCAACGCCCACAAAATTATACATGACGGGTTCAGCAAGATCATGGATCCATTATATCAATCTGAGGACTGCTAACGGCACTCAGAAAGAACACATGGACATTGCCGAACTATGTAAGCGTCACTTCATCTGTCAGTTTCCAATCATCGCAGAAGCACTTGAGTGGTGTTCTGAGGGGGAAGACTGTGGATGTAATGATGACGACTATGCCGACTGTATTCAACCATCCCTGAGGATTGACTAATGCCTACTTACCCTGTAAAAAACACAAAGACTGGAGAGACCAAAGAACTCCACATGACCATGAAAGAATATTGTGACTGGAAGGATGAAAATCCTGACTGGGACAAAGACTGGATGGCAGGAGTCGGAGGTACTACATATGGTACACCCAAAATGGATGATGGTTTCAAAGAAGTCATGTCCAAAGTTCAAAAAGCACACCCTAGAGCAAACTTGAGTCGATTCACCTAAACTATGGCAAGAGCACGGAAAAAAACTGGGACTCCCCAAACCTATCCTAATGGTATGTCAAAGAAACAAATGAAACGTAAGAAACCTATTGATTCTTCATACATGGTTCCGATCAAACCTTTGACGGACAATCAAACCGTTGCGTTTGAAAATTATGAGATGGGTAAGAACTTACTTCTGCATGGTGCTGCAGGTACAGGTAAAACTTTTATTACTTTGTATCTTGCTTTGCAAGAAGTGCTTGACGAAAACACACCTTATGATAAGATATACATTGTAAGGTCACTTGTGCCGACTCGTGAGATTGGTTTCCTACCTGGTGACCATGAAGATAAGTCTGCCTTGTATCAAATTCCTTACAAGAATATGGTCAGGTATATGTTCAGTATGCCAGACGATAATTCATTTGACATGCTTTATGATAATCTCAGAGCCCAAGAGACTATTTCATTTTGGTCTACTTCTTTTATCCGTGGAGTTACTCTTGACAATGCCATTGTTATTGTCGATGAGTTCAGTAACCTGAACTTCCACGAACTAGACTCTATGATCACCCGTATAGGTGAAGACTCTAAGATCATGTTCTGTGGTGATATCACTCAGTCAGATCTCGTAAAAGAGAACGACAAGACGGGTGTATCTGATTTCATTCGTATCTTACAATCAATGCAAGAGTTTACTTGTATCGAATTTGGTATCGATGATATCGTTCGTTCAGGTCTTGTTAAATCATATCTAATTTCTAAATATAATCTTGGTTTCTGATGTTTAATTTTGTTGATGTTGTCCTCAATGAACACGTTGAGGTCGAACCCGTGAGTAAAGATGGAGTGAGGTTCTATCCCATTCCTAATGCTGATAAATATTATCCGAGTGTTACCTCAATCACATCGTATAAGAACGCACAATTTTTCGCAAAATGGCGAAAAAGAATTGGTGAAGAAGAGGCTAATCGCATCACTGCTCGCGCTACACAACGCGGCACAGCATTTCACAACATCGCAGAAGATTATTTCAAAGGAGACTTAAACATCGACAGATACTTGGAAAACAATCCATTATCTGTTAGAATGTTTCAGTCAGCAAAATCTACACTAAACCGAATCAATAACATTCATTGTCTAGAGACATTTCTCTATTCACATTACCTCGGTTTGGCAGGTCGAGTGGATTGTATTGCTGAGTTCGATGGCGAATTAGCAGTGATCGATTTTAAAACTTCAACCAAAGAAAAAAAGGAAGATTACATTGAGCACTATTTTGTGCAAGAGACTGCATATGCAGCGATGTTCCTTGAGCGTTCAGGTCTAGAGGTAAAGAAAATTGTCACACTTATCGCCACTGAAGAGGGATCTATTCAAGTATTTGAGAAGTACAATCTTGATGACTATTTACAATTACTCAAGTCCTATATTGAAGAATTTGTTAGGGGAAGAAATGCCTAAAGAACAACTTGAGGACAAGTTTCTCACACCAACAAAATTCTCTCTGGAGATTGAGCGTCTGGTGAAAAAGAGCAACGGTTTGATTACATACATTGAAGCAGTAGTTACTTACTGTCAAGAGAATGAAATTGAATTGGAGACTGTTCCCAAACTAATTAACAAACCGTTAAAAGAGAGGTTGCGCCACGAGGCACAACGTCTAAACTACATGAAAGCATCATCTAAAGGAGTTCTACCGCTGTGACAGGATTTGAAGTGTACAAAATGTACCTTGCATTGAAGCAACACTTCACCAAACCTGACTACGATTACTTTAAATACAGAGGTAAGGTCCGTGCAAACGAAACCTCATTTGAACAACGACGTGACCGTTACTTCTTCAAAAAATTAGCGGCAAGGCGTTCCGATAAGCACATTATGGAATACTTTGTCGCTAATTTTGCGTCTGATCCTAAAGGATATCTAAGGTCATTTAGTGAGGATATCTATAACGATTGGAGAATTCACCAAGAGTCTTTCACTTATAAATTTAAACAAGAGATCAATGTATTACTTGATGATCTCGGTACACCATATGAACAAACGTTTGAAAGTATTTTTTCTACAGAAACAGGGAGACATCCTCACCTAGTAAAACGATTTTTCGCTGGTGAAATATCATTAGAAACTCTTACTGTATTAGAACATTGCTTAGGGTATGTTGACGATCTAGATAAAAAGTTGACTGATCCTATGTGGAAAGAAACCAGAATGAGAATCAAAAAGTATGAACCATTTCTTTCTATTGATTGTAAGAAGTACAAGAATGTAATTCTGGAAACTATTAGATTAAAACTATGAGTTTTTTTAAATCAGAACAAGTACAAGAAAGCTTGTCAGATATTTTTAACACCTATCAACAAATAGCGGCAGTAACGTCTCGACTGCCGTCAATGAGTAAAGATGAGAAACTAAATCACATTGAAGAATGTAAGGTGCTCATCGATAAACAACGAAACTTTTATTTTAGACTCGCTCTTGCTGCCAAGGATGACCCTGAAGCATCCGACATGAAGACAAGGATCAGTGCTTTGACCAATGCCTTTGGTTACAGTGACCTGTTTGAGTGTATGGATGCTATGGTTAGCACACTTGAACAAGCGGCACAGAGGGAGGTTGACGAGACCTAAATAATATGCTACGATAACACAGTAGCACACAACACACACTACAAATACGGAGAAATACAATTATGTCTTTCGCATCACTTAAAAAAGCGTCTTCTGCTGGCAATACATTTGCTCGCTTGACCAAAGAGATCGAAAAACTCAACCAACCTGCTGCAGGCAGTGGCGCTGATGAGCGTCTCTGGAAACCTGAACTGGACAAGTCTGGTAACGGTTATGCAGTAATCCGATTCCTTCCTGCACCTGATGGCGAAGATATGCCTTGGGCAAAGATCTGGAGTCATGCTTTTAAAGGACCTGGCGGTCAGTGGTACATTGAGAACTCTCTCACCACTATCGGCAAAGATGATCCAGTCGGTGAACTCAATCGCCAACTCTGGAACTCTGGTTCTGATCACGATAAAGAAACTGCTCGCGCACAGAAGCGTAAACTTTCTTACTACTCCAACATCTATGTTGTGAGTGATCCTGCTCACCCTGAAAATGAAGGAAAAGTCTTCCTCTACAAATTTGGTAAGAAAATTTTCGACAAACTCGTTGAAGCAATGCAACCTGCATTTGCAGACGAGACTCCTATCGATCCTTTCAACTTCTGGAAAGGTGCTGACTTCAAACTGAAGATCCGCAAGGTCGATGGATACTGGAACTATGATAAGTCTGAGTTTGCTGCTCCTAGCACTCTCGGTAACTTCGCTGATGATAAACTCGAATCTATCTGGAAGGACGCATACTCTCTTGCAGAGTTTGAAGACACCAAGAACTTCAAATCTTACGAACAACTCAAGGCACGTCTTGATCTTGTTCTGGGACGCACTGCTGCTCCCGTTCGTATCGATGAGTCCCTTGAGGATGAGTCTGAAGGTCGTGGATTCAATGCTCCTGACATCACCGTGAACTCTAACCAACCTGATTGGGCAGCAGAGGTCAAGGACTTCCGAGAGAAAGCAGTTGCTGCTGCTCCCGTAGAAGATGAAGAGGATGGTATGTCTTACTTCGCTCGTCTCGCTGAGGAAGAGTAATGGGTACAGAAGTTTTAGCAATGCCAGATACTCTGGCGATGCTAGACAGTGCAGTTGGCGCTTGGAACTCCATGTCTTATGGCGAGGGGTTCCTCTTCTCGGTCTGGGTGATCGGGATGTATTACATCAAACTTAGAATGGACAAGTATTTAAGATGAAACTCATTCCTTTAGCACTTTTGCTTCTTGCTGGTCCTGCCATGGCAGGTGGTCCTAGGGTTAATTACCAATCAACTGGTGACTACTCAAACTACAAAGCATACCGTGACTACAAATCTGATCATGGTTTTGCTTCAGAAAACATTTGTTATCGATATGAATATCGTGAAGAATATATTCCTGGTAACTCAAGGAGACCTGGTTATGTGAGTTCTTACAGAGAGAAGGTTGAAGTTCCATGTGCGGGGCAAGGACCTAAACTGTATGATCTTCCAGAGAAACGTTTCCCTGATCAGTTACATCACGATGAAGATGGTAATGACTGTTCTCAAGGTGCAGTCCTTGGTGGTATTACAGGAGGTGCAGCAGGTGCTGCTCTGTCCCGTGGTGACGGTCGCTGGTGGGCAATCCCACTAGGTATTGTCGGCGGTGCAGTAGTTGGATGTGATATCGACGGGGGTTGACCCCAAAACGAAAATCGACCTTAGATTCCCAAAAAGTCGCAAAAAAAATCGCGGCAAAAATTGGGTCTCTAAGGTTTTTTAGTATCCGTAACCAGATCCGCCAGATCCGCCACTTTGAGGAGAAGGCGATGGAGATGGTGAAGGGGAAGGAGAAGGAGAGGGACTTGGAGAAGATGAAGAGGATGTACTAACTGCACCACCGCCACCATTAGATGTTGTTGTAGTCGTTGATGTTGCAACTCCAACCTGACTAGAAGATCCGATATTCGTAGGACCATCATCATAAGTGATAGCACCAACATTACCATTATTAGTAATTAATCCAGTATTTTGGAAATTCTGGGAACCAATATTATTAAGGAAACGAGACGCAATACTAAGAGGCGTCTTTTTATTGCCTAATTCATCAAGTTCAGCATGTGGTTCATATCCAACTAAATCTTCAAATTCTTCAATCATCATATCAATGACTGCATTCGTAGGAATCAGAATTTGACGTTTTTCCTCATTTAAGGAATATTCGTGCTCATAATTAGAAACTGGATAACGACTCTCTTCAGCAGTTTTTGTTGTTAAATCAGGTAAAACGCAACGATAGTCAGCAGTTACTTGAACACCTGCTTTAATGAATGTAATGTCGTTATATAAAATCTCATTAGTTTCGTAATGATGAACATCATCTGGATCGTTATATTTGGTTTGTACATACTCAGATAGAGTATTTAAGTCTTTTGGCCACTGCTCGTAGAAATCAGTAATATCGTTAATTAATAGAATAGTCCAATCAAAATGAGAATCCTGAAATAAATCAAATGCGATAGAAGCAGGAGTTTCATTATCTTTGACCGAATGTGCCTCAAAGAAGGTTACATACTTATTCAAGTCGGGTCTAGATCTTACTTTTCGGAATAAATTCTTAGTAAGTCTGTATTTGAAGAGTTCGTCATCCGTAACTCCCTCTCCAATGAATACGTTTGGTAATTTTGAAAAGTATGACATTAATATCCCTCCACAATATCTTCTTGACCTACGAATCTAGTCTCTAAGAAATTTAGAGTTAATACTACAGCAGGAACTTGTAGCATTCCTTTTCCATCCTCTAAACTCATTGAAGTTTCTGCAAATGCATTATATTGACCGTCTGGAGTGTAGTTTACATTTACACCTGCACAAACAGAGGTAAAAATCTTAAAATGTAAGTCGTTAGCATCAGTAAATTGAGTCCTTTCAGGATTCATACGAACAAATTTAATATCAAACTTATCAGGTACTTCAATAAAACGACTAGCACCTTTACCAAGGATGGGAACGGCACCTGTCTTAAAATACTTGATGATATTAAAATTTTCTCTCGCCTCTTCAGGACTTCTATTAAACAACTTGAAGTTGAATGAGTGAGATCTAAATGTCATATTATTGAACAATTGTTCAGTATATGGGTTAAAGACCTTTCCACCTGAAATTTGTGCAATAGTATTAGCGTTAATATTTCCACCAATACCTAACATTTGACTAGCAGAGTTGGCAATTTGCGCTTTTGCAGCATTTAGAAATTCTGGTCTAGCATTACCAGCTGCTTTTTGTAGGACTTCAACGATACCATCAAGAACTCCCGCATCATCTCCCTCTGCATTTAGTTTAACATCTAAACCTGCCATTGCCATACCACCAACACCCAAATTTTGGGTTGTATATGCTGGATTGTAAGCAGTTGCTAGTTGTTGCGGCATAGCAAGATATACCGAAACGTCATTATGAGTGAATGATACTTTATTACCAGGTAAATTTAATTGATTATAACCTTTACTGCCACCTTCTTCAAAATTAATTCGTTTCCGACGAAACATTACATAATCCACTGCCTGTGTTGGTCCATCACCCACTGAATTGCCAATTACAGGAGGTGACAAAGGATATCTAAGAGTAGATGATGCCATTATCGATATAAATACTACAGTGGTCTCTATATATTTATGCGATATTACCAAGGCACTTATCGTCCTAAGTTTCCGCGCAAATATAAGGGTGATCCCCATAAGATCATATTTCGCTCATCATGGGAATATAAATTCATGCTTTGGTGTGATACAACACCTAGCGTACAAGAGTGGAGCAGTGAGGAAATTGTTATTCCTTACAGATCTCCAGTTGATAATAAATACCATCGATACTTCGTTGATTTTTACATGAAAATCAATGGTAAAAAGTATTTAGTCGAAGTCAAACCATTTAGGCAGACAAAAGAACCTAAAACACAAAAACGGATGACTAAGAAGTATATTAATGAGGTCGTGACTTGGAGCGTAAACAAAGCGAAATGGAAAGCTGCAACTGAATTCTGTTTAGATCGACAATGGGAATTCAAAATTATTACAGAAAAGGAACTTAAAATCTAATGGGAATCCCAAATCCACAAGGAGCGAAATATAACTCTTTTCAAGAGTTCATGGCATTTTCAAAGGAAAGAGACAACTCACCAAGTTTCTCTAACCTTTTTTCAGTGAAATTTGCCACACCTAGAATGTTGATAAATGGTGGTGGTAACTTTAACACAAATAGAATGCAAGTAGAGGGTGAATTAGATACACTCTTAGATTATTATGCAAATACAGTACAACTTCCTAGTAAGCAGATAACGACTGGTCAAGTTCAAGCTGTTGGATCTCCTTTTAAATATGCAACCAATACTGCTTTCAGTCAGATCAATATTAATTTCCTGATTCCTAGATCTATGAGAACTAGGGTCTTCTTTGAAAGGTGGACACAATTGATGGCAAGTGACGCCTCTCAATATACTAGGTACTATGATGAATATGTTTGTCCCTCTCTTGTCATATATAAGTGGGAGAGAGGTGGCGGTGATTATGTATACACCGATCCTAAATTGATTAGAGCATTACGAGAAGCAGGTAATCCCTTCTTACTCGCTAGAAAATACAAATTGACTGGATGTTACATCTTGTCTAATGTATTCCCATATAACATCGGATCAGTTAGACTTGATAATGCTACTGCAAAAACTTTGAACATGCAGGTAGGTTTCTACTATGAAAGATACCGTTTCTTCACTGAAGATCAATTTGATGATCCTGGTTTAGTCCGTGATTTAACAACACCTTCTGGTTTTGATAATTTCACAGGCACTGATACTAGTAGAAATGCAGTTACCTTGTTCTCTGGATTCTTACCTTCCCTCTTGGGAACCGCCTAAATACTATTACTGAATTGAATTTCTATGGCATTACCTAAATTAAATGTACCTAAGTACAAAGTGAAATTGCCGTCTGACGGTAAGACTATTGTTAACTACAGACCTTTTCTTGTAAAAGAAGAGAAGTTGCTCCTAGTAGCAACCGAAACTGGTGATCAAGAACAACTACTTGAGACTATCAAGGGCATTCTTAGAGAATGTACCGATATTCAAGATATTGATAAACTTGCAACATTCGACATTGAATTCTTGTTCTTGCAAATTCGTACTAAGTCAGTTGGTGAGTCTGTTCAAGCAACAGTTGTTTGTCCTGATGATGGTGAGACTGAAGTAACAGTTTCAATTCCTCTTGACGAAATCAAAGTAGTTAAGGATAAAAAGCATAAGAAAGAAATCAAACTTTCTGATGAAATGGCAGTCACATTTGACTATCCTAGACTTGATACCTTTGTTAAGTTGAATTTTGGTGATAGTGGTCCAGATGTAGATACCGTATTCACAATGGCGGCATCATGCATGGTGACTATTGCTACTGAAGAACAGGTATATGATTGTAATGATGCTACAGATGATGAGAAAGTTGAGTTTTTGGATAATCTGAATAGTAAGCAATTCGCACAGGTTCAAGAGTTCTTTGAAACCATGCCAAAATTGTCTCATACCGTTGAGGTTACTAACCCTAAAACTAACGTGAAAAGTGAAGTTGTTCTAGAAGGACTGGCGAGTTTTTTCGCATAGCCCTCCTGCACACAAACCTTCGGGCATATTATGAGGGCAATTTTGCCTTAATGCATCATCATAAGTGGAATCCTGAGTACATTGATAATTTAATGCCTTGGGAGAAAGAGATTTATGTGAATCTATTAGTCAATTTCCTCAAAGAAGAAGAAAACCGAATGAAGGAGCAACAGGCGAAGAGTGGCTAGCACTAAAATACAACCATTCAAGTTTTATAATCCAGGTACTTCCTCCATAAAGTCACCTGTTGTTCTTGCAGCCAGAAAGCAAGTTTTAGCAACAAATAGATTAGGTAAAACTGTTGAGGGTATTGGATCGCTAGTCAAAGATATTGAGATGATCAATATCAAGATGGTGAAGAATGATAAGTTAAGAGAACGTGCAGAAAGACAGAGAACCCAAAGAGAAGCAGATCAAAGGGCAGAAGATGCGGCAGAGAAAGGCGCAATTAAAAAGGCAAGTAAAGCAAGAGTTGGTAGTAAACTAAAGAATCAAGCAAAAAAGAGTCTTAAAGGCGGTTTTTCATGGGTTGAAAAATTCTTAGGACCCGTAGGTAATTTTTTACTGTCACTTGGCGCTTTCGCTGTCACCAATGAAATATTAGATTGGGTTAGTGACGAATCAAATAGAGAAAAGTTAGCAACATTTTTAGATAAGGCATTATTTGTCTTTGATAAGTTATTTTCTTGGGCATCCACACTAACGAACAAAGTCTTAGATGGATGGTCAGCATTATTCGCAGAAGATGGAGACTTCGGTAGCAGACTGAAGGGTCTGGGTGATATGATGCTTGGAATTATTGGGTTGAAATACCTGATGAATCCATTCAGTTTAATTACTGACATTTTAGGTCTGCTCGATCTGGCAGATGAGGTTCCAGATCCAGATCCCAATAGAAGAAATAAAAGACCAAAACCAGGTGCTGATGAGCTAGGACCAGACGGAAAACCAAAGAAACCAAAACCAAAAGGAAACAGATTTACTCGATTCCTTAGTAACCAACTTGAGAATCTTAAGAAACCTCTTAGGAGTGCTCTTGGTGTTCGGACTCTGAATCCGTTTGGAGACAATAGACGTGGATATGACAAATATGTTGATGAACTTCTTGGAAATAAACCTGGTCCATTAAGTAATCTTGTAGATAATAGT
>Ga0163109_10001963_pt1 | contig 16174 bp, 16 predicted proteins | sample CRUFie1St13metaG_FD_108704 | JGI IMG/M metagenome (GOLD analysis project Ga0163109, IMG submission 108704) | Marine microbial communities from the Costa Rica Dome - CRUD Field 142mm St13 metaG | ecosystem: Environmental > Aquatic > Marine > Oceanic > Photic zone | place: Costa Rica: the Eastern... | reverse complement strand
TCTTGGACATTTTCAGCATTTGGTTGTATTGTAGGAATAGCTGCTAAATCTTGGGATGAAATAGCAATTTTTTCTAATTTTATTTTTATGCCACTAACTTTCTTGGGAGGAGTATTTTATTCTATAAATGATCTACCTAATATATTTCGAATAATTTCACAATTTAATCCTCTTTATTGGATGATTAATGGATTAAGATATACTTGCTTAGGTATATCTGATTCACCGTATATAATATCATTATTTATTTCAATAATTTTTGCAATCATATTTACAATCATAGCATCCAAGCTTTTTACAATCGGATATAGAATCAAAGAATGATTTTTAAATACCTATATATTTATTTAATATATTATTTTAAAAATATAAAATATGAAATTAATCTTTAATAATATTTTTAATTCAATAAAAAAAATTTTCGATAATGAATTAGCTAAAATTATTACAATTTTAGTGGTCATGTGGCTTTTTGGTGCAATAGGTATTTTAGTTCTAGAATCAAAAAATCAACCTGATTTCAATAGCTTAAAAAATACCTTGTGGTGGACAATTGTAACAATGACAACGGTTGGATATGGGGATATGTCTCCACAAGGTGATTACAGTAGACTATTTGCAACTTTTTTAATGTTAACTGGTATTGGTATTAGCGGTTTATTTACAAGTACAATGTCATCAATTTTTGTAACGAAAAAAATAAGGGAAGGACGAGGTTTGGAAACTGTCAAAACTAAAAATCACATTGTCATTTGCGGTTATAACCCCAATTTAGAAATGATTTTAGATTTCATAATAAAATCGTATAATAATGAATTTCCTATAGTATTGGTTAATGATCTCTCTGAAGATAAAATAAATAGTATTTTATCAAAGTATAGTAAAATAGAAATCAAATTTGTTAAAGGAGATCATTCTAGAGAAAATATTTTAGAAAAAGCAAATGTTCTAAATTCTAAATCAGTAATGGTTTTAACTGATGATGCTGATATTAACGGCGATCAAAAAACAATATTATCAACATTAACTCTAAAAAATATAAATTCCAACTTGAGGGTTATTGCACAAGTTTCAAATAGAGAAAATATAACACATCTTAGACGAGCAAATGTTGATGAAATTATTATAAATGATAAATTTGAAACTTTTATGACAGCTAGCCATATATTAGATCCTGGTGTACCACAAGCATTACATCAATTAATTGATGAAAACTCAATACACAAATTCCAAAGTAAATCAATATCTAAAAACTTTATAGGAAAAACATTTGATGAATTATCTAAAAGTTTAAGAGATCAATATGGTTGGATTGCAATTGGACTTTTCTTAGAAGAAGAAAAAATGGGTTTATCTGATTTTTTATCAGCTGATACTTCTTCTTTAGATGCTTTCATTGAAAAAAAGATGAAAGAAGCAGGACATTCATTTAAACAAGAAAGTAAGTTATCAGTAGTAATGAATCCAAAATCAGATTATTTAATTAAAAAGGGCGAACGAGTCATCATCATCCCATGATAAATAAAAATCAAATAATTAAAAAATTAAAAAATTATGAAATTTTTAATACTGTTGCTAAAAATGACTTTAAGAATTTTGTCGATCAAATCAAATTTAAAAAAATCGATAAAAATACTACTATAATTAAAGAAGATAGCTACAGTGATTCTTTGATCTTTCTTATTGATGGTCAAATAAGTATTAGTAGAAGAATGACATTATCAAAAAATCATAATGCACATCAAGAAAAAGAAATTTTAAACACAGATGCTGGAAGTAATCCAATTTTTGGTGAAATTGGTTTATTTGGTAATAGTCATAAAAGAACAGCTACAATTAGGACAATTAATGAATGTATAATTGGCACAATAACAAAAGATGTATTTTTTAATATTTGCGAAAAAAATAATGCTTTAGGGTATAAATTATTAAGAAATATCTCTATCATATTGAGTAAAAGAATTACAGACACAAATACTAATGTTATGAAACTAACAACTGCATTATGTCTGATTATAAAAAAATAACTCGAAAAAAAAACGGGATCTTAAGATCCCGTTTTATACTTTTAATATATATCCTTAAAGGTTTTCCGCATTATTACTTAAATAACTTGAAACACCCTCTGGAGATTCAGCCATAGCATCTTCCCCATCTTTCCATCCTGCAGGACAGACCTCACCGTGTTTTTGATGATGACTCAACGCATCAATCATTCTTAACATTTCATCAATATTTCTTCCTAAAGGTAAATCATTAATTACTGCATGTCTTACAGTTCCATCCTCATCAATCAAAAATGACCCTCTTAATGCAACTCCTCCACCAACTGATGAAACTCCCTCAAAATCTTCGGACTCTATATACGCGTCCTTTGCACCAACAAGCACATCATAATTTCTTGCAATTGATTTGTCTAAATCTTGCAATAGTGGATATTTTACTTGTCCAATTCCACCTTTGTTAACATCAGTGTTTTTCCAAGCTAAATGCGCCCATCTTGAATCAACAGAACAACCCAATACTTGCACTCCTCTAGATTCAAAATCACCTAATCTTTTATCAAAAGCTAATAATTCAGTTGGACATACAAAAGTAAAATCTAGTGGATAGAAAAATAATACAACCTTTTTACCCTTATAATCTGATAAACTTACTTCTTGAATACTATTATCTGGCATAACCGCCATAGTTTTAAACTCTGGTGCTTTTTTTGTTACTAACATTTATTCTCCATTACATTGATTTATTTTTAAATTACAATGTTAATTTATTAAAGTTATTTTAGTTATTTAAAATGTTTTGAAAGAATATTTAATAATTAATATAACTTTTATAAAAAAATATTATTTATTTAGTAATTTTTAAAAAAATTATGTCATGAAATATATTATTTACATTACTATAATTAGCAGTATTCAATTTATCAGTGCACAATTGTTAAAACCAATTCAAGGTTCTGTTCTGAGTTACACTCATGTTTTATTTGAATGGGAACAAATCAATGATGCTGACTGCTATCAATTTCAATTAAGTTCTGATGAAAACTTTTCAAATATTTTAGTAGACTTGATTGACTCATCATTAATTTATATTGAGACAAATGAAATAGATTGGACAAGCACTTATTACTGGAGATTAAAACCTGTAAAAAATAATGATTTTTCACAGGACTGGTTAGAAGAAAGCTCGTTTACTACTAGTTCATCAATATCCAACATATCTACACAAACTTTTGATTCAAATCAATATAATGATGGGGTCACTATTTTTGGTGCATTCTTTAATTATTTTAGTGCTGCTTTTGATAAAAATGGTAATGAAATATGGAATACTGGTGACAATAATTTTGTTTTTTATAACACAGATTACAATGGTAAACTTTTTGGTTGTGAACTTCGTCCTGAATTAGAATATAATATTCCTGGAATTGAATTCACATTAGATAATAATATAATTTGGGAAGAATCCAATGATAATTTTACACATCACGATATTATTCAATTGCCAAATGGAAACTACCTTGGAATAATTGAAACTACACAGTCTGGTCCAGTACCAATTGGTGATTGGAGTTCATATTGTTACAGCGTATATGGGGCTTTGTGTGATGGAGTTACAAGTTTTTTCCCTTGGCATGGTGACAAAATTGTAGAATGGGATGCAGAAACAAAAGAAATTATTTGGGAATGGAATACTTTTGATCATTTAAACATGAACGATTATGATGAACTTGGTGGTAGTTGGATTCAAGGTTTGCAACAAGGTTTTTATGATTGGACCCATACAAATGCCTTATTTTTTGATAAAACTGAAAATGTAATATACATATCAATAAGACATTTATCGAGAATCTTAAAAATTGACTATCCATCAGGTAATATCATTTGGTCAATGGGGTTAAATATGTCATCAAATGATGTTGATTTTGGACAAGATATACTTTTTAGTTGGCAACATAGTATTCAAGTGCTTGAAAATGGTAATATTGTAACTCTAGATAATGGTAATCTTAGTCAACAATTATTAAATACTGACTATGCAACTACTCGTGCATTGGAAATTGAAATCATTGAATCCAACGGTATTTATAGTAGTAATGTAGTATGGGAATATAACCTACCAGATTATCTATTTGGTTTTGCCTCTGGCAATGTGCAAAAACTAGAAAATAATAATTACTTAATAACGACAGTTGGTGAAGGTGGTACAGCTATTGAAGTTAATAGTAATAAACAAATTGTTTGGCAAGGAAACTTAGGTTTAACTCTTCCAAATGGTGCAGTCTACAGAGCAAATCGTATAAATGGACTATATCCTATTGAATTTAGTGTAATTGCTCCAAAATTCGAGATAATCAACTCAAACAAAATAATCGAATTAAATCAAGGAGAAAATGAGATTCAATTTTCAATTATTAACGAAGGTCAAAAAACAGAAACTTTTGAATATTCATTCAACGATTCTGAGTCTTATTTCAATCCAATTTATAATGAAATTACTCTAGAGCCAAACTCAAAAATTGATGTACTTATTAATGGAAATATTAATAGTAATTTATCTTCTACTCTAAATTTTACTGTTACACCGTCTAGCCGTCAAGATTTAGAAAAAACGATGATTTTAAATACAGAAACCACTGATCTTAATGTATACAAAAAATCTATAAATATAAATGATTTTTCAATTTCAAACCCATATCCTAATCCTTATAATCCAGTAACTAATTTTGACATTTATATTAAAAAAAATTCATTTGTAGACTTATCTCTTTATAATGTTTTAGGTAAAAAAATTAAAACTATTTACAAAGGATTTTTGTTTTCTGGTAAATATTCATATCAAATTGAAGATTATAATTTATCATCCGGTGAGTATTTGATAAGATTACAATCAAATAAGCGTACTATAACAAAAAAAATATCCCTAATCAAATAAAGGAATTTATGTTTTTTAAATTAATAACTCCATTGTTACTAAACATTATATTTTGCCAATATACAATAAATGCTGGCAATTTTTATTATGAACCTAATGCTTTAACAATTGAAGTTGGATCTACTATAACTTGGTATAATGATGGTGGGTATCACGATGTTAATGGTATTATAAATTCGTTAACAGGGGAATCATTTAATAATCCTGTTGATTTTTCACTTCCCTCAAATAGTAGTGGAGAGATGGGATCAATTACTTTCAATACAATTGGCGACTACTCTTATGATTGTTCGATTGGAAGTCATGCTGAAAATGGGATGATTGGATCAATTACTGTCACTGAATCAAATTCTTGTGATGAAGGATTCTCATATTATGATTTACTTCCTGAAAATATAACAATTCTTGATGGATCAAATTGTTTTCTAGACTCAGATTTAGATGCATTAAATGAATTAATTGAATCAAATAATTTAGGTTTTGGTTCCCCATTTGAAGTTGGTAGACAAACTTGGACAGAAAATAGACTACGAATCTTTATAGCAGGTAATTATTACAATGGAGGCTTTATTACCCTTGACACAATACCTGAAAGTTTTGGCAATTTAACTGATTTAGCAATGCTCTATTTGAATTGGAATAATTTAAATTCTCTACCTGAAAGTATGGATCAACTTACTAATTTAATATATCTAATATTATCCAATAATTTTTTAACATCAACATTCCAAAATATTGGTAACCTTGAGAATTTAATCCTGCTTGACTTGGGGTATAATGAATTAACAACTGTACCTGAATCAATTGGATCATTAGAAAATTTAACATATCTATATTTATTTGAGAATCAATTAACTTCACTACCAAATTCTATTTGTGATTTAAACATAAATTGGAATGACTTAGATAATGCTTTCATTCCCTATTTTGGTACAGGCGGAAATCAATTATGTGATAATGTTCCAGAATGCATTGAGAATAGCCAACATTTTAACACAAGTCTTGAACAATATTATTACTCCTTTGCTATTGACGTGCCACAAGAATGTGAATCTTTAGATTTAGAATCCTTAAATGTTATTGAAACAAGCTACTCAATTTCAAATCCTTTTCCAAACCCATTTAATCCCTACACTAATTTTGAAATTTCGATTAATACATTTTCAAATGTTGATCTAAGTTTATACGATATCTTAGGATCAAAAATACAATCAATTTATATAGGCGAACTAAATGCTGGTACATATAATTATACTTTAAATAATGATAATTTACCATCTGGTAATTATTTTATTAAGTTGGAAGCAAACAATACAATTATAACTAAAACAATATCTTTGTTGAAATAAATATGAAAAAACAAATTATAATCATAATCTTTTTATTTATTGGTTGTAATAATTCCAAAGAAGATATAATTTATGAAGAAATAGATTTTTTTGTTGATATATCCTTATTATCAGAAAAGCAAATAATTGATAATAGCTTTTACTTTAATTATCCAAATAAACTAAATGAGGTTTCTCAAAAAGAGTTTAATAAAATAAATGAAAGTATTAAAAATGAACAAAACTCATTTTTAGAACTAAGTTTAATTAAAGCATATAGCTCAGATTCTAACTTTGGTATTTTAATAAATAAAATAATAGATAAAAATGTTTTTAAAAAGATAGATGAGTCAAATTACTTTGAACAAATAAAAAATAATTTTAAATCATCAAAAATAGATGTTGGTAAATATCAACATAATAATGTTAGATTTAAACAAGTAATCATAAGTTCGGATATAATGGTAGCTATTAAAATCATAATTGATATTAATGAAAGTTTTTATCAATTAGACTACCTCATCCCAACTTTAGTTTACAAAGACGTATTAAAATCAATTGAATCATCAATTGGCAGCATTAACAAAATAAATAATTAAGGAGAATATCAAATGAAAAAAATAACAGCTTTAGTTATGCTAACTTGCTTTCTATTTGTAGGATGCTCTACTCACATTCATACTATTGGTGATGGATCACAAACAGGTGAAAGTAACTCAGCAAGACAATGGTATGCGTTATTTGGACTTGTTGCATTAAATGAAGTCGATGTAGATGCAATGGCTGACGGTGCAGCAAACTATGAGATCAAAACTCAAACAAGTTTCGTTGATATTTTAATAAGTGGATTTACAAACTACGTCACAGTATCTTGTAGATCGGTTACTGTTACAAAGTAGCAATCCTATTAAAATTCTAAAAAACCTCTTTTTGTAAAGAGGTTTTTTTTTAAAATTTTAATAATGCAGTTATAATTGACAATCCAGCCCCAGTACCAGTTAAATATAATCTATCCCCCCTTTTAATTTTACCATCATTATATGCAGTGGCAAGCGCCATTGGTAAAGAAGCTGCTACACAATTACCAGTTTTGGAAATAATGTTTATTACTTGATCCTCTTTAAATCTTCCATAAGTAATATACGCCTCAATAGCAGATATTGATGCTTGATGAGGAATTACAAAATCAATATCTTTTTGTTTAATCTTATTTTCTTTCATCATCTCTAACAACATCAAATAGATTTTTTTTCTTGCTAGCTTATATATTTTTGGACCATCCATTGTAAATAAATTATCATCTAATCTGGTATCTTTATCTTGTGGGTGAAGTTTTGTCCCACCTCCCCTAACTTCTGTTAATTTTGCACCACTTGAAAAAGTTTTCATTTTCCAATATTCAAGACAACTTTCATCTTCAAGACTTGATTTTTCTAAAAAAACTGCTGCTGCCCCATCTCCAAGCAATGCAGCACTTTCAGGCTCTTTAAAATTTCTTCCTCTAGTACCCCTATCAGCTGATATTATTAAAATTTTATTAAAAGTATTATTACTTAAATACTCATTTGCAGTTTTTAAAGCAACTAAAAAAGAAAGACAAGTCGAATGAATACTAAAGGAAGGGATGCCTTCTAATTGTAATTCTTTTTGAAAAAAAACAGATGTATCAGGAATGACTTGGCGACCTACTCCTGAAGCATTAATTATTAAATCTGGAGTTCTATTTTGAAGGGCTTTTTTGGCTGCTATAGCACCCATTTTATCAACATCAATTTCTGAAATACGCCTTTCTGTTACTCCTGTTTTTGAAATAATCCAATCTTCAGATTTATTAATAATCTTTGATAATTCAGCAGCAGTTTGAATTTTAGGGGGGAGATATAATCCTAATCCTGTAATTTTCATATTAATTTAAAAATAATATTTTATTTCTAGTCTGTAATGTGAAAAATTTTCCATTTGATTAAAAGTATAGTCAGTTCCATCTTCGTGATTTTTATCACCGGTAATTTTATTAATTGCTCCTAAAACTTTAAAACCATCAGAAACTTTATATTCAAAACTTATCTCTCTTAAATTGGAAACATCATTTGAAATTTTTAATCGTGAATTATTGATATCTAACAGACTTAAAAAGTTTACATTTAAACGGTCCTGAAAAAATCTTTTTTGAAAATTTAATATTAATGCTTTTGTTGTTAATGTTGAAATCGAAGTGCCCATACCTGGTGTAAATATTTTTTTAGGATCTATTTCAGGTAATTCATCACCCTCATATTGAGGAATTGAAACTTCCTCTGGATCAGGTAATTCATAATTTTCACTTTCATAAAAATTTAAGTCATATCCTGCTATTTGAACTACTGAATTAATTTCATATGGTAATTGATATTCAAGCTGAATTGTATATTGTAAATATTCAGCTTGTTCTTTCATTGGATAAGTATGTAATGTTGAATCTAATAAACTAATCCAAGCAATCTCAGGATAACCAAAAACTGGATTCCCATCATAATTTGGATTTTCTCTAATTATATTTTCATTTTGATCTTTAGTTTTAAAATAACCAAGATCAGATCTCAACACCATATTATCAAACAATATTGTTGAACCAAATCCAATCATTTTAGTTTTTCTATAGCTGTAAACAATATCAACCTCTACATCATTCATATCTGTTAGTGATGCTGCATACATAGATTGAAAAATATTTAATCCTGAGAAATTGAATAGTCTATCATAACCATCAAAATAACTTAAACGAAAATCACTATTAGAAAAAGATTTTTGTATATATCCTCCAAATTCTAATTTATTTTTGGATGATGTGTTTATTTGATTACTTGGTGGCAAAGTAGCTAATTCTATTGGAAAATAAGGATCATCTATAGGAATACGATTAGTGTTGTGAACGGGTGAAAAATGTGTACCCAGTTTCCAGTCGTTATAGTAAATTTCAAATGAACTTGAAAAAGATCCTATTTTTCTATCTGATCCACCTAAAAACAAATAATAATAGTCATAAGCATTTATATTATCTAGAGGACTATTCTCATCAACCATACCCCAAGAATGTATTTGCTTACCTATTTTGAATTCACCAATGTTATTATAAAATGTTATATATAATTCTCTTATATCAATTAAAAAATCTTGAACATTACTATCATCCAATCTTTCAATACCTTTTTTTATATTATGTTCAATTGATATTGTTGTGTTAAACTGTAAATCATTTTTTGTATTAATAATATTTATATTTGATAATCTGTATGGCAATCTAATCAATTCACTATTAGATGATCTAAACGCTGAATAGAAGTTAATATCACCAGAAATCGTAGTTTCTGAAAAAAGAAATGATGGTAGAATCAAGAAAATTATTTTAATGTAATGAATCATTTTAATACCTTTTTTGAAGTTCTTCTTTAATAGAGTTCAATAAATATTGTCCTTGAGTTGACCAAGCTTTTGTTAATGCCCAATCTGGAAAATCTCCTAAAAATTCACCATTCCAAGTATATATTACTTTAGTTGTGTTATCATTAATAGGAATCAGTCTCCATTCACCAGCTGCATTAGGAAGTCTAATGTTATCATTTTGCAATGGGAAATCTTCGTGTTCTTGCGCGTAATATTGGTAAACGAAATGATCTTTATCAAAAAAATCTTTATAAACTACTACATAATCTCTATTAGCAAATGGGAATGGTAAATCGACTACAATGTAAACATAATTGTCAATATTAACTTCACAATTAATAATTTTTTCAAATGTATTTTGATAATTTTTATGATCATCAAGAACGGATAGTACATCATCTATGGAGTTATTTAAAGTGATCTTTGATCGAACCCAATCAAATTTTTTATAATCAGTCCAACCAATCCATATATCATTATTAACTAAAATTTCCCATTCCTTATGTTCATAATTAGGTATAACTTGCATAAAACCTAGATTAAATATTGTTAAAAAAATAATTTTATTTATGTGAATTTTTATCATCGTTTAAAAATGTTTTATATATTGGTTCGCAATCTTTGATAATTCTATCCTTACTTAAACCAAATTTTTCCAAATTATATTTATGTTTACTTACGTATAATCTCTGATTTTTAGCAGTTTTATCAATATCATTCAACATTGCTTTTGATGGTTTACAATCAATTAATTTTAATATATTGTCCATTACTTGCTCAAATTCATTCATCATATTGTCAAACCTAATAATCTCAACTTTTGTCTTATCAATTTTTCCACTAGTCCAATCTGCATGAAAACGTAATAATAATGTTACGAGTGCTTTATATAATCTTTCAATATAAAATGTTCTATCCTTTTTTGGAAGTGACCAAAAACCAAAGCTTTTATCAAGAACGCCTGTAACTAAACTCAAGCCCGATGGGATTACACTTAGAGGATCTCTAACCATATACAAAATTTTAGTATTTGGAAATCTTTTTTGAAAAGCTGGTAAATTAGCGCTAATAGAAAATAATTTAGCGATATTTCTCTTATTTCTTGAAGAATGAATAACTCTTAACCATAATGATTCAAACCAATCAAAATCTCTTTTAGATAAATCTCTAACTTTTGGATCAACCCAGTTAAATAAATCTTTTTCTGCCCAAGAAAATATGAAACCATATAAGAAAAAACCATCAAAAAATCTAAATAACATTGATGCATCATCAGTCTCAATTGATTGTAAACTTGTTTTATGAGCATCAGTTGAATGAAATCTTGTAGGGCTAATAGATTCAATATAAGGTATAATGGGTTTCAATATCTTTTGTACTATTAAGGATGGGAAAATCATCTTCCATAATTTTGTACCAGATCCAATACCTAAATTAACAAGATATCTATGTAAAAATGTTGTTCCTGATCTAGGATTGCCTACAATGACAATAGTATTTATTTCTTGTTTTTTTCTAATATTTTTAAAAAATAACCAATCTAAAAAAATACCTAAATACATTAAAAATCGAACAAAAGTAAGATATAAAAATACAACAAATAAAAATGGAATTGTCCAAAAACCAAATCTTTTGATTATTGTACTTGAAGCATAAGCTATCCTTGTTGTTAAATTGATTTTAAACATTACTAAATATAACAAAATATTGTATTTCTTATATCAACAAAAGCTGTAACAACTCTTTACACCTATTTGGTGTATATTTAGATTATTTTCATTAATTTATACTGTAAAACTTTTTAAAAAACTAAATCTAAGGGCTCAAATGAAAAGTTTAATTTTTATACTATTTTTTGGTTTAACTAATTATTTACTCAGTCAGGAAGTTATGCCAGGATTGACTATTTTTACTCCACAAAATGGTGGCGGCGGAGGAGGCGGCGGTACAACCACATATTTAAAAAATGAAAATGGAACTACTATTAAAACCTGGAATCACTCAAATGGTCCAGCAAGTATGCCATATATGTACCCTGATAGTTCTATACTATATCCATATAGAGTCAACAATCCTACAATGAATTCAGGAGGAGTTGGTGGCGGTGTTCAACGTATAAGTTGGAATGGTGAGATTTTATGGGATTATGTAATATCAAATAATACATACCAACACCACCATGATGTAGAACCTTTACCTAACGGTAATGTTCTTATTGTAGCTTGGGAAAGATTCACAGCGTCTGAAGCAATTGCGCTAGGTAGACAAGTTATAAATAATCCATTGAACGAATGTTGGAGTGAAGCAATTTTAGAATATAACCCTGATTTGGGTGAAATAGTATGGGAATGGCACTTATGGGATCATTTTGTACAAGATGTTGATCCCTCTTTGCCTAATTATGGGGCTATTTCAGACCATCCTGAATTATGGAATATAAACGAAGGTACAATTGGTGGTGCTGGTGGACCTGGAGGTGAACCTAATGCAGACTGGATACACATTAATGCAGTAGCATATAATAGCGAATTAGATCAAATTGTGTTTTCATCTAGACACGTAAACGAAATTTTTGTAATTGACCATTCAACAACCACGGAAGAAGCCGCAGGTCATACTGGTGGTATTTATGGTAAAGGTGGCGACTTTTTATATCGATGGGGTAATCCTCAAAATTATGGAAGAGGAAACAGTGGTAACCAACAACTTACTTCACAACATGGAGTCAATTGGATAAAACCTGGATATCCTGGAGAAAATAATTTTATATTATATAATAATGTATACTCTGGACAAAACTCAGCTGTCTTTGAGATATCACCACCATATGATTCTAATGGAAACTATATTATTGAAGATGGACAGCCTTATGGCCCAAGCAATGTAACCTGGATGCACACCGGTGGTTTTTATTCTAATGTTCAGTCTGGGGCTTTTAGATTACAAAATGGAAACACATTAATTACTGATGCTGATAGTAAAAGAATTTTTGAAGTAACATATGATGGAAGTATAGTTTATGATTTTATTCAAAATAACGCTCAAATGATTCCTAGAGCTCAAAAATATAATTATGATCACTTTAATTCATATGAACCAGGAGATGTAAATGGTGATGAAAATATTGATGTATTAGACATTGTGTTAGTCGTTAATATAATTTTAGGACTCAGTAGTGACTTACCTGCATCCGATTACAATCAAGATGGAATTACAAATGTGCTTGATATTGTTGCAATAGTTAATATTATACTGGCAAGGTAATGGTAATTAGTATATTAATATTTTATATTGTACTTTCTGTAAATAAATCCTAATAACCAAGCTGGTCCAATAAATAAAAATTGAATATCTTTAAAAAAAGATGGCTTCTTCCCTTCAATTTTGTGTCCTATAAACTGACCTATCCAAGATAAAATAAAAACTAAAAAAGATAATTTCCATAATTCAATACTACTTTTATCAATGAAGTAACTCAGATATAAAATTGTTAAAGAAAATAAAAACATTCCAATTGCTATTTTATATGATAAAACTAAATAATAAAAAATTACTACTACAATAAATAAAGTAGCCCAGTTGAATAATATAGAAAATTTTCCAGAATATATTTTCAAAAGTAATTGATTTGGTACTGTCCACAAGAGACCAATTAAGCTAAAAACTATTAGGGGTATACATATCCAGTGAATTTTTTTATTTAAAGAATTTTGATGACTCTCTCCATATTCTTCAAACCATTTATCTATTGATTTCATTTGATCTCCAGTTAAAGTAATTTAATAAATTGATTTAAAATTTTTTGTGCTGAATCTTCATTTAATGGATTAGATTTATTAACACTAATTGTTCTTGATAAAACTATAGAACCTAAGTGTTCCAATTGCAATCTCATTGATGATAAAAATTTAATTCCAGGTCCACCACTTGAGGTACAAATTAATGCGATTTTATTATTAAAACCATCTCTCCAATTATCTGTAGTAACAGATATCCACGCTATAGCATTAACAATAATTGGTGGAATTGAACCATTATACTCTGGAGCACAAATTATTATTCCATCTGTTTCAATAAAGTATTTTGATAATTTATTTACAGTGTCTTTATTTTGTTTTTTAATATCAATTTCCATATCATTGACATAAAGAGGCAATGAAAAACTCTCTAAAGATATGGTTTTAACATCAGCTCCCAATTTGCTACTAATTTTTTCAAGTTTTTTTGATAAAGTAAAGTTTGAATTATTAGTTGCAGAAACAATCAATATTTTTTTCATAAATTTTATTTAACCTTATCTTTAATTTCATCAATTAAATGTGGTTTATCGTGACAATTTTCACCAAATCCACAATTCGGACATATGTAATGACAATTTATAATTGAAATTTTTTCATTACACATTACACATTCTTTTATTTCTATCATTTAAAAATATTATTTATTTTTGGTCTCAATCTGTCAGCATTAGTACCATTAAAAATTATTTTTTCATTTTTCAAAAGTTCGTTTTGATCAAGTTCATTTAATTTATTAAAATCCATACATTTTTTTGAGCAGCAACCACTATATTTCATTTCACAATTTTTACACTGAATAAATAAAATATGACAAAAGGAATTATTACAATTTTTATGGTTATTAGATAGTTTTTTACACTGATGACAATTGCTAATTATGTCATTGGTTATATTTTCACCCAACCTATTATCAAAAACGAAATTTTTTCCTAAAAATTTAGATTTTACTTCATTTTTTTTAATATCATTAGCGTATTTTATTATACCTCCATCTAACTGATTCACATCCTTAAAACCGTGTTTAATTAAGTATGAACTGGCTTTTTCACATCTTATTCCTCCAGTACAATACATCAAAATTTTTTTTGATTCTTTACCTTTTAGTAATTTTTTAATTTCAGGCAATAAATCTTCAGATCTATCTATATCAGGCACAATTGCGTTTTGGAATCTACCAACTTCTCCCTCATAATAATTTCTTACATCTATAACAGTAGCACCCCCATCAATAGCATCATTAAAATCTTTATAATCTATATGTTTTCCAACATTATTCATATCATATTCATTTTTTGAAATTTTATATGCTACAATCTCTTTCTTTATTTTTATATTCAGCTTAAAAAATGATTCCCCTTCAACTAATGCTTTTTTAATTTTCACATCATTGAAATATTTGTTTTGTTTTAATTGCTTCAAAAAAGGATCTAAACTCTGTTTTGGTATGCTTAACTGAGCATTTATACCTTCTTTTGCAATATACACTCTACCAAGAACTTTTAATTTTGTCCATTTAAAATATAAATAATCCCTTAAAATTTCTATATTGTCTATATTTATGTATTTATAAAAGGATATTGTTATTCTATCAAAACTTTCATTTCTTAATTGACAGATTAAATCCTCTTTGTTTTTTTTATTAAATAATTCTACTTTCATTTAATTACTAATTATAATTCATCCAGATATTGAATTTAAAAAATCACTTGGTATTTGATTATGTTGTATGATTTTTTCATGATTCATTTCAAAAACTCTATTTGCAAGAGAAGAGATAAATTCTCTATCGTGACTGGTAAAAATTATTGTTCCATCGTAAATACTCAAAGCCGAATTTAAAGATTCGATAGATTCCATATCTAAGTGATTAGTTGGTTCATCTAAAATGATAACATTTGGATTTTTTAACATCATTTTTCCAAAAAGCATTCTTCTTTTTTCACCGCCTGATAAAATATTCATTGTTTTATATATTTTATCTTTTGAAAATAAAAGGCGACCAAGTATTGATCTTATTTTTTCATTACTTGTTGAAGGATCAGCATATTGTTTCAACCATTCAATTAATGGTAATTCTGAGTCAATTTTTTCATCAGAATCCTGCGCAAAATATTCAATTTCAGAGTTAATTGCCCAATTAATATCTCCGCTATCCTTAAAATTTTGATCATACAAGCAATTAAGTAATGTGGTTTTTCCAATTCCATTTGAACCAATAATACCAATCCTTTCTCCTACTTCAACTGAAAAATTAATATTTTTTAAAACTTTTAATCCATTATAGCTCTTTGAAAGATTAACAACTTCTAACAAATTGCTATATATTTTTGTTTTTTGTTCAAAACGAATGTAGGGATAAACCCTACTAGATTTTTCAATATCTACTATTTTTATTTTTTCAATTTGATTTTGCCTCGATGTTGCCTGTTTAGCTTTGGAGGCATTAGCTGAAAATCTCCTGACAAATGCTTTTAATTCTTGAATTTTATCACTTTTTTTTTGATTTTCACTAATAAGTTGTTGTCTAGCTTGCGAAGATGCATACATAAAATCATCATAGTTACCAGGATATAAACTAATTTTTCCGTAATCAATATCTGCAATATTGGTACATACATTATTCAAAAACTTTCTATCGTGAGAAATAACAACTATAGTGCTATCACTTTTGAGAAGTAATGATTC
>Ga0163109_10001962_pt1 | contig 16175 bp, 1 predicted proteins | sample CRUFie1St13metaG_FD_108704 | JGI IMG/M metagenome (GOLD analysis project Ga0163109, IMG submission 108704) | Marine microbial communities from the Costa Rica Dome - CRUD Field 142mm St13 metaG | ecosystem: Environmental > Aquatic > Marine > Oceanic > Photic zone | place: Costa Rica: the Eastern... | reverse complement strand
GCTCTCGTAACCCCCCACCCCCCACGGGGCACCCCCGCGTCTTGTACACCCCTTTCGGTGCCCCCCCGTGGAAATTGGGGCTGGGGGGGGGGGCGGGCCCCCCCCCCCCCCCCCCCGCCCCCCCCCGGGCCCCCCGCCCCCCCCCCCCCCCCCCCCGCACCGCTGCGCTCCGTCCGTGTCGCAGGGGCGCCGTGCAGGGCTTCCTGGATTCGCCCGAGGTCTCCCGCCTGCTGGTCTTCCAGGATGGCAAGGACCTGGTGGCGGCGAACAACCCGCCCGCGAAGTTTAAGAAGAAGACGGTGTACTTCCTGAAGGTGAACCCGGTCGCCCTCACGAACGAGAACATGTCGCGCGAGATCACGTGCGGCGACTTCGGCGACGTCCCGCTCGAGCACTTCTCGACCGTGTGGCAGGAGGTCTTCATGGGCGTCATCAGCAACCCGCACAACCAGAAGGGCTGGCCGGACGTGATGGTGAAGGAGGTCAACGACAACCTGCACCGCTTCATCGCCAACGTGTTCATGACGGTGGGGCACACCAAGGGCAAGACGCTGCTGCCCCTGCCGCCCACCTCGGGCGGGACGGGCGACTCGGACAAGCAGGTCCGCGACAAGGACCACATCCACCTGCTGGAGAACGCCGTGGTGACGTGGTCGCGCCAGATCAAGAACGTGCTCAAGAGCGACCCCGAGGCGGCCCTCAAGGAGGGCCTCAACCCGGGCCCGCTCACCGAGCTCGAGTTCTGGACCGCGCGCTCGGCCAACCTCAACTCGATCCACGAGCAGCTCCAGGGCGAGCAGATCCAGAAGGTGGTCAAGGTACTGGAGCTCTCCAAGAGCACGTACTTCCCGGCCTTCCACAGGCTCTGCCGGGAGGTCGCGCTGACGCGGGCCGAGGCGAACGACAACATCCGCTACCTCCGGCCCCTCAAGCGCTACCTGGAGAAGCTCAGCACGATGGATGATTTCCCCATGCTGGTGGAGCTCTTCAAGCCCCTGATGCACACGCTGCTGATGGTCTGGAAGCACTCGAAGAACTACAACACGGCCTCCCGGCTGGTCATCCTCATGCGCATGATCTCGAACGACCTCATCGCGCAGGCGTGCCGCTTCGTGCAGGGCGAGGAGATCTTCCAGATCGAGCCCCAGGAGGCGGTGGCGCGGCTGAAGACGACGCTCAAGGTCTGCGGGACGTTCAAGAGCTACTACTTCGACTACAAGGCGCGCACGCAGCAGGAGACCCCCGACAACCCCTGGCGCTTCCAGAACTCGGCTCTCTTCGCGCGGCTCGACTCCTTCCTCGAGCGCTGCCACGACATCCTCGACCTCTGCCAGACGGTGCTGCAATTCAACAAGCTGGAGCAGACAGAGATCGGCGGGACGAAGGGCAAGTCGCTGACCACGTCCGTGCGTCAGATATTCTCCAATTTCTCGCAGGCCGTCAACGCCTTCCAGACGGTGCAGTACGACATCATGGACGTCCAGTCGAAGCAGTTCGACGACGACTTCTACGAGTTCCGCTGCGTGATCAAGGACCTCGAGCGCCGCCTCGGGCACCTAATCATCCAGGCTTTCGACGACTGCACGACGATCGGGACGACCTTCAAACTCCTCGACTCCTTCGAGGGCCTCCTGGAGCGCGAGCTCATTGCGACCGACCTCGAGAAGAAGCACATGGACCTGCTGACCTCGTACGGGAACAACCTGCGCACGGTGGAGACCATCTTCCGCGAGCAGAGCGGCGCCCCCCAGACCGCGAAGAACTCGGCCCCGCACTCGGGGGCCGTGGCGTGGGCGCGCGGGCTTAAAGACCGCATCGAGGAGCCCATGGCGAAGCTGGAGAAGCTCTCCAAGGCCGTGATGGAGACGCCGGAGGCCAAGGACCTCCACGACCTGTACGCCTCACTGTGCACCCAGCTCGAGTCGTACGAGCAGAAGCACATTAAGGAGTGGTATGAGGACGTTGCCGCCACCGGGGAGGAGAAGCTCAAGTTGAGCCTGCTCATCCGTGACGACAATGAGGACCTCCCTCTCATCCACGTGAACTTCGACCCGGACCTCGTCAAGCTCCTTCGGGAGGTCAAGTACTTCACCGTTCTCGGTGTGGACATCCCCGCCCCGGCGCAGGCGATCTTCGTCCGGGCGGACAAGTTCCGCTCGCAGACGGGCAACCTGGAGATTATCGCAATCACCTACAACAACGTGCTGAAGAACCTCCTGCCCGTGGAGAAGCCCCTGATCGAGCACCGCCTGCAGGCGGCGGACCAGTCCCTGCAGAAGGGCCTCCAGAGCATGAACTGGAACTCGCACAAGATCGACGACTACCTCGCCGAAGTGCTCGCCATGGTCAAGGACCTCTCCGGCACCCTCACCACGATCAAGAACAACGTTGAGACCACGCGGGACATCTTGAGCCAGTGGAGCTCAAACCTCATGTTCGAGCGCAAGGAGGGCAAGACGTACACCATGGAGGAGCTTTTGGAAGCGCACAGCGCGCTGACCGCGGTCCGTTACGCCGCGATCGAGGAGGGCGGCAAGGGCATCACGAAGCTGTTGTCCAACTCCAACAGGACCCTCAAGGTCTCTAAGGGGGCACCGGCCTGGAAGGACTACGTGGAGTACGTCTCCGAGATCGTGACGAACGGGATGTCCAAGGCCATCCTCGTGTCGATCGACTTCCTGAAGAGCCAGATTGACCCCGAGGTCATGGCGAAGAACGAGATCGCGCCGCTGATCGAGATCGAGCTGGAGCTCCTCGTGCCCGACATCGTGTGGAAGCCCGACCTGGGTCAGCTCAAGGGGGGCGTGCAGTCGACCTTCGACAGCTGGATCAAGGGCTTCCTGGAGGTGGGCACGCTCACCAAGCGCCTCGACACTGGCGAGGGCAGCTACTCGGTGGAGCTTGAGGAGGACTTCGTGGTCCGCATGGCCATTAGCGAGGTGCAGGAGCTCGTGCTGGCAAACCAGGAGGAGTGCATCGCCTTCAAGGAGTCCTACCGGAAGTTCGAGTACCTCTGGGTGAACGACCTCAACCAGACCCTGCGCGAGTTCTTGGAGGCCAACGCGATGGAGCTTGAGGACGGCACCAAGGACGACCCGTCGCTGGAGCGTTTTGACGAGGAGATCAACAAGTACAAGGAGGTGCAGGATGAGATCCAGGCCCTCACCACTTCCAAGAACATCGGCTGGATCCGCGTGGACGCCAAGCCCATCAAGCAGGCGCTCAGCACCACCGTGACGAAGTGGATCTTCCAGTACACCTCGTACCTCTCCAACAAGGTCACCGACTCCATCGACGACCTGTACCTCTTCATCGAGGAGTCCACCTCCGTCCTGTCGAAGACGGACCTGCTCACGGGCGACGCCAGTCCCCCTGACGCGGCCGAGGCCGAGGGCGGCGCGGAGGAGGAGGCGGCCAAGCCCCTGGACAAGAAGGCCGTGCTCTATGAGGTAATGGGTTGCATGCGGGACATTCGGAAGCGCATGGACCGCACGGAGGCCATGTTCGAGCCGCTCAAGGCCACCGTGCAGCTTCTCAAGAGCTACAACATCATGATCCCCGACGCCGTCCTTGAGAAGCTCGAGTCCGCCCCGACGGCCTGGACCCGCCTCAAGAAGGACATGTTCAAGCGCCGGGACGCCATCAACCAGATGCAGCTGTTGGAGGCGCGCGAGATCCGCGAGCGCTCAGACGGTTTCAACGAGAAGGTGGAGAACTTCCGGGCCTTCTTCCAGAAGAAGGCACCCTTCGGAATCAAGGGCAAGCTCAACACGGAGTGCCTCGAGCCGTCCTACCTCATCCTGGACCATTTCCACTCCGGGAAGGAGACGGACGAGTACCCCTTCGGCTCTGTCACGGCGCTGGTCGAACAGGCCCGCTACCTGAATGAATGCCAAGAGCTGTTCGAGCTGTTCGTGTCCGACTACGTGCACATCACCCGCTGCAGCGAGGAGATGCTCTTCCTGAAGGAGATTTGGGATATGGTCGCCCGCGTGGTCTACCTTTTCAACGACTGGCACCAGACCCTGTGGGACAAGATCGACGTGGACTTCCTCGTGGACCAGGCCAAGAAACTGCAAAAGGAGATGAAGCAGCTGAGCAAGGGCGTGCGCAACTTCGACATCTTCAAGATGCTTGACGAAGCCATCAAGGCCATGCTCACCTCTCTCCCACTCGTGGCGGACCTGCACCACCCAGCGATGCGTGAGCGCCACTGGAAGCAGCTCATGAAGGCCACCGGGAAGCACTTCACGATGGATGAAAAGTTCAACCTCGGGGACCTGCTCGCCCTAGAGCTGCACTCCTGCGTAGACGAGGTCTCCGACATTGTCGACCGTGCCCAGAAGGAGCTCGTGATCGAGAAGGCCCTGAAGAAGATTGACGAGACGTGGTCCAGTCTGACCCTGTCCTTTGTGCCGTTCCCCGAGACTGAGATCTGCCAGATGATGTACGACGAAGTAGTCCAGGAAACCTTGGAGAGCGACAACCTGGCTCTGCAGAACATGAGCGCCGGGAAGTACGTCCAGGGTAACGAGAAGTTCCTGGAGATCGTCACCAGCTGGCAGAAGAAGCTCGGGACGGTGGACTCCGTTCTGATAGCGTGGACGGACGTCCAGAAAAAGTGGAGCTCTCTTGAGTCCATCTTCGTCGGGAGCGCGGACATCCGCGTGCAGCTCCCGGAAGACTCTAAGCGCTTCGATGGCCTCAATGCCGAGTTCCAAGACCTTCAGAAGAGCGCCGTCGACGTCACAAACGTGGTGGAGGCCTGCAACTACGAGAACCGCCTCGAGATGCTTGAGAAGCTCCTGACAGAGCTCGAAGTCTGCGAGAAGGCTCTGCAGGACTACCTCGAGACGAAGCGAATCGCTTTCCCGCGCTTCTACTTCTGCGCTCCGGCCGCCCTGCTCGACATCCTGGCCAAGGGGTCCAACCCCCAGCTCGTCGTCAAGCACCTCCCCAAGTGCTTCGACGGGTGCAGCAACCTAGAATTCAAGAAGGACGACAAGGGCGAGCCCACGAAGATAGCGCTGGGGATGTACTCCAAGGAAAAGGAGTACGTTCCGTTCGCCGAGGAGTGCGCCTGCGACGGCCCCGTCGAGACGTGGCTCGGGACCGTGGAGCAGTCCATGCAGAAGGCCCTATCGTCTGAGTTCAAGAAGGGTATCCCGGAGTACGAGGAGGTCCCTCGCAAGAAGTGGATGTTCCAGAACTCCGTCCAGAACACTATCACAGTCTCTCGCGTTTTCTTCACGCATGAGGTGAACGAGGCGTTCGAGGCGCTCGAGGATGGCAACGATGAGGCTCTGCGCGACGAGTGGCAGCGCCAGGTCGACCACCTTGCGGAGGAAGTTGACATTATCAATGGGGAGCTCACCAAGAACGAGCGGAAGAAGCTCATCACCCTATGTACCATCGACGTGCACGCGCGTGATGTGATGCAGCGCCTCATGGACGAGCGCGTGGAGGAGGGCAATTGTTTCCAGTGGCAGTCCCAGCTCCGTTACCTGCAGAACGAGAAGACTCGGGAGCTTCAGGTCGACATTTGCGACGCCCAGATCCCGTACAGCTACGAGTACATCGGCATCTGTGGGTGCTTGTGCATCACCCCGCTGACTGACCGGTGCTACATCACGCTGACTCAGGCTCAGCGGCTGTGCCTCGGAGGTGCCCCCGCCGGGCCCGCGGGCACGGGCAAGACCGAGACAGTCAAGGACCTGTCTCGCGCACTTGGCATCCCGGTGTACGTCTTCAACTGCTCTGACCAGATGGACTACAACGTCATGGGCGGCATTTACAAGGGTCTGGCGCAGACCGGCGCGTGGGGCTGCTTCGACGAGTTCAACCGCATCCCCGTTGCTGTCCTCTCCGTGTGCTCCACGCAGTACAAGACGGTGTTGGACGCTATACGGGCCGAGAAGGACCGCTTTATCTTCAACGAGGTGGAGGTCAAGCTCCTCCGCTCGGTGATGGCGTTCATCACGATGAACCCTGGCTACCCCGGCCGTGCCGAGCTGCCCGAGTCCCTCAAAGCCCTCTTCCGCCCCGTGTCCATGTGCGTGCCTGACCTCGCCCTCATTTGCGAGATCATGCTCATGGCGGAGGGCTTCCAGATGGCCAAGATCCTCTCGCGTAAGTTCGTCATCCTGTACAAGCTGTGCGAGGACCTTCTGTCCAAATCCGCCCACTACGACTGGAAGCTTCGTGCCATTAAGACGACGCTGTACGTGGCAGGCGGGATGAAGCGTGCTGCTCCCGAGCTTTCTGAGGACAAGGTCCTTCTGCGTGCGCTGCGAGACTTCAACCTTGGAAAACTGACCAGTGACGACACTGGCATCTTCATGGGCCTCCTGAACGACCTGTTCCCGAAGACTCTTGAGCTTGTCCCCCGCGCCGTCGACAAAGCCTTCGATGAAGCGGTCGTCGAGTCCTGTAAGGACCTCGGGTACCAGCCCGATCCGACCTTCTGCCTCAAGATATCCCAGCTCAGGGAGATCTTCGAGGTGCGCTGGTCCGTCTTCCTGCTCGGCCCCGCTGGTTCAGGGAAAACCGCCATCTGGAAGGTCCTTCAGCACGCACAGAACAAGGTGGGCGAGAAGTCGGTGTCGAAGGCCATCAACCCCAAGGCTGTTACGCGCAATGAGCTGTATGGCTTCCTGCATCCCTCTACCCGTGAGTGGAAGGAGGGGCTCATGTCTGTCACCTTCCGCGACTTCTCCAACAACACCACGAACGAGCACCAGTGGATCGTTCTCGACGGTGATATCGACGCTGAATGGATCGAGTCTATGAACACCGTGATGGACGACAACAAGATGCTCACCCTGGCGTCGAATGAGCGCATCCCGCTCACCGACTCCATGCGCCTCCTCCTCGAAATCAATCACATGGTGCACTGCTCCCCCGCCACAGTTTCCCGTGGTGGTGTGGTTTATGTGAACGCCGAGGACATCGGATGGGCGCCCATAGTCGAATCTTGGGTGCAATCTCTCGAGGCCACCGAGTACCGCCCCACCCTGACGAAGCTCTTCAGCAACTACCTGGAGAAGACCCTCGAGTACTGCCGGAAGAATTTCAAGACCGTCGTCCCGCTTGTGGCCATGAACATCGCCACCTCCATCTGCAAGATCTTGGAGGGCATGATCCCCATGGAGCAGGTGAGGGGTGCGCCGCCTCCGGACGTGAAGCTTGTTGAGTACCAGTTCGTCTACGCATGCATCTGGGCTGTTGGGGGCACCCTTCTCGTCGACAAGGTGCACGACTACCAGACGGAGTTCTCTAAGTGGTGGATCTCGGAGTGGAAGAGCGTCACCTTCCCTGAGAAGGGCCTCGTGTTCGATTACTTCGTCAGTGACAAGGACTCGTTCGGCGCCGCCAACCCCACCATGATGCCGTGGGAGGACCGCGTTGAAGGCTTCCACTATTCCCGGGACGGGGCTTTCTCGAACCTCTTCGTGCCCACCGTGGCGACAGCTCGGCTGACGTCTTTCCTGGACTCTCTCATGGCAAACAAGCACTACGTCATGTTCGTCGGCAACACGGGTACCGGTAAGACGGCCATCATGTCGGACAAGCTGAAGGCTCTGGACACGGAAACTACCCTCTTCACGCAGGTGAACATGAACTCCTTTACCGAAGCGTGGGACTTGCAGCCCACCCTTGAGAGTGTGCTTGAGAAGAAGAGCGGCACGCGCTTCGGCCCCGTCGGTTCCAAGCGCCTCATCTACTTCGTGGACGATATGAATATGCCCAAGGTGGACAAGTACGACACCCAGAGTGCAATTGAGATTGTTCGCCAGTACGTTGACTACGGCGGCTGGTTCGACAAGCAGAAGATTGTGATGAAGGACGTGCTCAACACGCAGCTGTGCGCTTGCATGAACCCCACAGCAGGTTCCTTCTACATTACCCCGCGTATGCAGCGGCACTTCGTCACCTTCGGTGTGCAGATGCCCTCCAAGGAGGTCGTCCAGTCAATTTACTCCGCGCTTATCGAGGGCCACATGGGTGACTTCGACCCTGAAGTGACCAAGTATGCGTCCAAGGTCGCCGAGGCCACGGTGGAGCTTCACAGCCTGGTCATGAATAACTTCCTGCCCAGCGCGGTGAAGTTCCACTACCAGTTCAACCTCCGCGAACTGTCGAACGTGATGCAGGGCATGTGCCGCATGGTGAAGGAGTTCTACGCCGACCCAATTAAGGTTGTTCGTCTGTGGGTGCATGAATGCGAACGCGTCTTCCTCGACCGCATGGTGTCGGAGCAGGACATGACCAAGTTCGGAGAGATGCGGTCCACGGTCACCAAGAAGTACTTCCAGGACCTCGACATGGCGGCTGTGGAAGAGCGGCCCCTCATCTACACAAACTTCATGACGTTCAATTCTGAGGACGAGCCAATCTACCTTGGTGCAAACCAGTCCGACAAGCTCAAGAAAACTCTCGAGGACAAGCTCGAGGAGCACAACGAGAGCAATGCCGTCATGGACCTGGTGCTGTTCAACCAGGCGGTCGAGCACGTTACCCGCATCACGCGTATCATTGACCTCCCCGAGGGCAACGCCATGCTCGTTGGCGTTGGCGGGTCGGGTAAGCAGAGCCTCGCTCGGCTTGCGGCATTCATCTGCGGGCACGAGCTCTTCCAGGTGCAGATCACCGGCAGCTACGGGATCAACGACTTCAAGGAAGACTTCCTCGGCCTGTACCAGAAGACCGGTGTCAAGGGGACCCCCGTCACCTTCCTGATGACGGACAACCAGATCGTACAGGAGCGCATGCTCATTTACATTAACGACTTCCTCACGACGGGGGAAGTTTCTGAGCTCTTCACTCCCGAAGACAAGGACGGCTTCTGCAATTCTGTGCGCGGTGAGGTCAAGCAGGCGGGCATCATCGACACTGCAGAGAACTGCTGGGACTTCTTCATCAACAAGGTTCGGAAGAACCTTCACCTCGCCTTGTGCTTTAGCCCCGTGGGGGACAAGTTCCGCATCCGTGCGCGCCAGTTCCCCGGGCTGGTGAACTGCACTGTCTTCGACTGGTTCCACTCCTGGCCGCATGAGGCCCTGGTCAGTGTGGCCGCGCGCTTCCTGAAGGACATCCCCAACATTGAGGCCGAGGTACGCGAGAACATCGCCTACCACATGGCCTTCGCCCACCAGTCGGTCTCCGATTCTGCCGTGAAGTTCAAGGAGAGCCTGCGCAGGTTCTGCTACACCACACCCAAAAGTTACCTCGAGCTAATCTCCCTGTACGACTCCCTTCTTGCACAGAAGCGCGCGGACCTGAAGGTCCAGAAAGACCGTTTGGAGAACGGCGTGGACAAGATTGCCCAGGCCAGCGCCCAGGTGAAGGACCTGCAGACCAATCTCCAGCAGGAGCAGATCATCGTCGAGGAGAAGAAGAGCACCACTGACGCCCTCATCGTCTCTATTGGCCAGGAGAAGGCCATCGTGGACGATGCTGTTGAGAGCTCCCGCGGTGACGAGGAGGAGTGCTCCAAAATTGCCGAGGAGGTCATGGCCTTCCAGGCAGAGTGCGAGGAAGACCTGAAGGCGGCAGAGCCCATCATTCAGGAGGCGGAGGCCGCCCTCAACTCCCTCGACAAGAACAGTCTGGGAGAGCTGAAGTCTTTCGGCAGCCCGGCCGCGGAAGTTGTCGCTGTCGTCAGTGCCTGCATGGTCCTCACATCTCCGGGTGGGAAGATCCCGAAGGACCTGAGCTGGAACGCCGGGAAGAAGATGATGGGTGACGTCAACAAGTTCCTTAAGAGCTTGGTCGACTTCGACAAGGACAACACTCCCGTGAACTGTGTGGAGAGGGTCGAGAAGGACTACCTCTCGAACCCCAACTTCAACGCCGACTACATCCGGAACAAGTCTGGGGCCGCGGCGGGTCTGTGCGCATGGGTGGCCAACATCTGCAAGTACTACCGTATCTACGAGATTGTGGCGCCAAAGCGCGCCAAGCTCGACGACGCCAACAAGAAGCTGAGCACTGCGAACAACAAGCTCAAGGGTATTCGTGCTAAGGTGAAGGAGCTCCAGGACCGCGTGGCGTCTCTCGAGGACCAGCTTATGAAGGCCACCGAGGACAAGAACACGGCCATCGCGCAGGCGGCCAAGACCCAGAACAAGGCCGCCCTGGCCGACCGTCTCATCAACGGCCTCAGCGGGGAGAACAAGCGCTGGGGAGAGACCATCGAGAAGTTCGGCGCCATGGAGGGCCGGCTCGTTGGCGACTCCCTCCTGGCTAGTGCCTTCGTCAGTTATGCTGGGCCGTTCACCATGGAGTACCGACACGATCTCGTCGAGGAGAAGTGGATCCCTGACATGGTGAACCGCCAAATTCCCATGACGGAAGGCGCTACGCCGCTCGACATCCTCACGACTGGGTCCCAGGTGGCGACCTGGAACCAGGAGGGCCTCCCCACGGACAGCCTCTCCATCCAGAACGGGGCTATCATGAATGCAGCTGCGCGCTGGAGTCTGATGGTGGACCCGCAGCTCCAGGGTGTGAAGTGGATTGTGAACCGTGAGGAGCAGAACGGGCTGAAGATCATCCAGCTGTCCCAGAACAAGTACCTTGACGCTGTGCAGAACTGCATTGAGAACGGGATTCCGCTCCTCATCGAGAACCTCCCTGAGGATATCGATGCTGTGCTCGATCCTGTAATCGGGAAGCAGACCATCAAGCGTGGCCGGGCTACCCTAATCAAGGTGGGTGAGAAGGAAGTCGAGTACGACCCCAACTTCAGGCTGTTCCTGCAAACCAAGCTCTCGAACCCCCATTACAAGCCCGAGATCAACGCGCAGGCCACGATTGTGAACTTCTGTGTGACGGAGAAGGGGCTCGAGGACCAGCTCCTGAGCCTGGTCGTCGCCAAGGAACGCCCTGACCTGCAGCAGCAGGCCGCGGATCTCCGCTCTCAGCTTGCCCAGTACACCATCACGATCCAGGAGCTAGAGGACAACCTCCTGTTCCGCCTCGCTAACTCGCAGGGCGACATTCTGGAGGACATCGAGCTGATTGAGAACCTTGAGGAGACGAAGAAGACTGCCAACGACATTCAAGAGAAGGTCGAGATCGCGAAGGAGACGGAGGCCACAATCGCCACGGCCCGCGAGGCGTACCGCCCCGTGGCCTCTCGGGGGTCCCTAATGTACTTCCTGATTGACACCCTGAGCTCACTCGACCGCGTGTACCACTTCAGTATGGCCAACTTCCTGGCCATCCTGGACAAGGGTATCGACGTTACCCCGGGGGGTGAGGACGAGTCCAAGGTCCCGGAGGAGAAGAAGCTGAACAAGAAGGAGCCTCTCGAGAAGCGTGTGGAGCTGCTGATTCAGACCACGAGCATCACCCTCTACCAGTACGTCAACCAGGGTCTCTTCGAGCGCCACAAGCTTATCGTGGCGACCCAGCTGGGGATCATGGTGCTGCGCTCGCAGGGCAAGCTCGACATGAGCAAGTTCGACTTCCTCCTGCGCGGGCCTAAAACGATGGGCGTTGACAATCCCGTCTCCGACTTCGTGAGCGATGGCTGCTGGGCTACCGTCCAGGCCCTCAGGGAGATTGACGAGTTTGCCGGCCTCGCGGACGACCTCGTGGGCTCGGCTAAGCGCTGGCGCGAGTGGATCGAGTTCGAGCGCCCAGAGGACGAGCCCCTGCCCGGCGACTGGAAGCGCATGCCCGAGCTGGACCGCCTCATGATTTTCCGTGCCCTGCGCCCCGACCGTCTCACCGCGGCCATGACCTCCTTCGTATCTGGTCTTCTGGGCAAGGAATACGTGCAGTCAGTCACATACAACCTGGCTCGCTCATTCGAGGACACTGAGCCAGGCATCCCCACCTTCGTCTTCCTCTCCCCTGGTGTTGATGTGGCGGCCAGCGTGGAGAAGCTCGGCGCCAAGTTTGGTATCTCCTCCGAGTCCGAGGCGCAGGTCTCCAGCCTTGTTTCGGTGTCCCTCGGCCAGGGTCAGGAAAACATTGCCATGAACGCCCTCAAGGCCGCCCACAAGGACGGTGGATGGGTGCTGCTGCAGAACATCCATCTTACCATCGAATGGACGACCAAGGAGCTTGACAAGGTCGTAGACAAGCTCTCCGAGGGCGCCCACGAAAACTTCCGGCTCTTCCTCTCCGCCGAGGCGCCCCCGGCTCTCGAGAAGGGCCTGCCCATCTCTCTCCTTCAAAACTCCATCAAGCTCACCAACGAGCCCCCGGAGGGTTTGAAGCCCAACCTGATTAAGGCCTACGCCTCCTTCACAGAGGACATGATGGAGGGCTGCGCCAAGCCGACCGAGTTCCGGGCTATCGTGTTTGCCCTCTCCTACTTCCACGCCGCCCTTCTGGAGCGCAAGAAGTTCGGGGTGGGCAACCTCGTCGGCGCGAAGTCGGGCATCGGCTGGAACATGAACTACCCCTTCAACACGGGAGACCTCCTGTGCTGCGGGATGTGCACCAACAACTACCTCGAGAACAACACTACCGTGCCGTGGGACGACCTGCGCTACATCTTCGGCGAGATCATGTACGGAGGGCACATCGTAGAGGACTGGGACCGGCGCCTGGCCTTCGCTTACCTGACCAAGTACATGAACAACGACCTCCTCGAGGGCGTCGACATGTTCCCCAAGTTCCACACCCCCCCGACCAACCTCAACCAGAAGCAGACCCTGGCCTACATCGAGGAGACCATGCCGGCGGAGACCCCGCTCGCCTACGGGCTCCATCCCAACGCGGAGATCGGCTTCAAGCTGCGCGAAGCGGACGCCTTCTGCTCCTCGCTTCTGCTGCTGCAGCCTCGTCAGGCTGCGGACGACGCCAGCATGTCCCCCGAGGACAAGGCCAAGATGGTACTGGACGAGCTCGTGGAGAAGCTCCCGGAGCCATTCGATATGGAGGATATTCGCTCTGCCGTGGACGATTTCACCCCGTATGTCATGGTCGCCATCCAGGAGTCGGAGCGCATGAACCGTCTGCTTGTGGAGATGAAGCGCTCCCTGGCCGAGCTCGACCTCGGTCTGAAGGGCGACCTCACCATGTCGGAGCCTATGGAGGCTGTGATGATGGCCCTAGCTGAGGACCGCGTCCCTGGCGGGTGGGGCAAGGTAGCCTACCCGAGCCTGCGCCCCCTGGGGGCCTGGGTCACGGATCTGCTGGCACGTGTGCAACAGCTCGTTGACTGGACTGCCGACCTGACCCTCCCCAAGGTCACCTGGCTGCCCGGGCTCTTCAACCCGCAGTCGTTCCTCACGGCCGTCATGCAGACGACTGCCCGGCGAAACGACTGGCCCCTGGACAAGACGGTCATCGTCACCGACGTCACCAAGAAGCAACCTGACCAGATTGAGGGCCCCGCCCGTGACGGCGCTTACATCCACGGCCTCACCCTCGAGGGCGCGCGGTGGGACGAGAAGGCGGGGCTCCTGGAGGACTCGCAGCCCAAGGAGCTCTTCTACGCCATGCCTGTCATTCAGATCAAGGCCGTCACCGTGGACAAGGCCGAGCAGAAGGACACCTACCAGTGCCCGGTCTACACTACCGAGGTCCGCTTCCGGCAGGAGGTCTTCACCGCGCAGCTCAAGTGCAAGGGCGGCGAGAACAAGTGGATTCTCGCCGGCGTGTGCATGTTCCTGGACGTGTACTAATCATAGGCCCCGCCCGTAAATTCATTTGACGAGTATGTGATTAAACCCATCTCTTCCTTTTCATTTTTTTTGGGCCCGTGCAGCCCGCCGGGGCCGCGCCGGAGCGGCGGCGCCGCGCATCTCAGGGCGCCCCGTTGTAGAGCCGCCCGCGCCCCCCCGGCGGCCCGGGCCGCGCCCGCCGCCGCGCGCGCCCCGGCGCCCCCGCCCGGGCGCCGCCGAGGCGCCCCAGGCGGAAACCAAGCTGGCCGCGCCCGGGCGGGACCCGAGCTGGCGGCGGTGAGCTGGCACCCCTGTTGACCCGCGGGCGGCGGGAGAGCGGGGCGTAGGGTTGCGCCGGGGGGGGGGGGGGGGGGCCGGGGGGGGGCGGGGGGGGGGGGGGGGGGGGGGGGGGGGGGGGGGGGGGGGGGGGGGGGGGGGGGGGGGGGGGGGGGGGGGGGGGGGGGGGGGGGCGCGGCGGGGTGCGACCCGCGGCACCTTCGGCTGGCGGTGGCCCCGGAGCCCGGGACGATGCGGGTCTCGTGGACGGCGCCCTCAGCGGAGTGCGGCTTTGACGTACAGTTCTGGCGCGCTGACGGAGCAGGGCCGCGGAGAAAGGTGAGCGAAACAGCCCCGGGGGAAACCTACGGCCCCCACGACATGTGCGGGCCCTCTCCAGCCACCGACCCGGCCAACTTTCGAGACCCCGGCTTCTTCTTTCACGCGGAGATGTTCCCCCTGGACCCTGCCACCCAATACAACTACTCGGTGACAGGGTTCCCTGCGGGGGCGGGGGCGGGGGCGGGGGCGGGGGCTGGGGCTTGGGCGGGGACGGCGCCGGAGCTAGCGCTCACGGAGGAGGCTGGGGTTCGATCCGAGTCAGCCAAGTCCAGCACCTCCTTGAGTTGGTTTCGGAGCGCGCCCGCCCCTGGCGCCCCCTTCAGCATGGTCACGTTCATGGATGTTGGGGAACCTTTCGATGCTGAACCGCACTCTCCGGGGGGCTTTGCGGTGACGACCGCGGCCGCAAACGACGTGCTGGCGAGCGGCTCCGAGGCTCGGGCGACGTTGCCGGCTTCGTCGCACCCCTATTCTCTGGTCCTGCACAGCGGGGACCTGTCGTACGCCCGCGGGGAGGGCGAGGTCTGGGAGCGCTGGATGGCCATGATTGAGCCCCTCTCATCCCACGCGCCCTACATGGTGTCAATGGGGAACCATGAGTGCCTGTGGGCGGGGCCATCGAGCGCTGAGGGCGGATGGGGCCCCGCGCCGGACTTTCGACCGATCTACGGGCAGTATGGCAACGACTCGGGGGGGGAGTGTTGCATCCCTGCGGCCCACCGCTTTTCAGCCATGCCCGGAGGAGTCCTGGGGCGAACCCCCTCGCCGCTATACCAGACGCTGCCGCCGCACGAGCCCCCCCCGTCCGGCGACGCGAATCCCCCTTACTGGTACTCCTTTGACTACGGCGCGGCACATTTCGTTGTCTTCAGCACTGAGCACGACTTCACCCCTGGCTCGCAGCAGCTGGAGTGGGTGGAGAGGGACCTCGCTAGCGTAGACCGCGCGAAGACGCCCTGGGTCATCGGCTCGGCGCACCGCCCCGCCTATACCTCCTTCATCATCCACGACCTGCAGCCGGTCAGCCTGGCGCTCGCCATGGCCATCGAGCCCCTCCTGAAGAAGTACAGCGTCAACCTGATGCTGTACGGGCACGTGCACACTTACGAGCGCACCTGCCCGCTGCGGGACGCGGAGTGTGTGGGCTCGGCGATGGGCGGGGAGGGGCGCCTCGTGGAGCTCCGGGGCGGGACCGTCCATCTGACCGTGGGGTGCGGGGGCCACTCCCTGAACATAGGCATCCCCGTCATCAAGAGTGGCTGGAGCGAGGCCGTCCACGTGGACTTTGGCTACGGCCGCCTTGAGGTCCTCAACGGCACGCACGCCGCGTGGGAGTTCGTGCGCGTGCAGCGCGGGGACGCCCCGCCGGGCGCCGCGGCGCCCGAGGTGCTCGAGCGCACCGTCTACCAGCGCGCCTAGCGCGGCCCATCGAGCGTCCCGGGCCGTCACGGGGGGACGATCGGGCCGCGCGAGGCCTCGACCGAGCGTGAGGGGGACTCCGACGCGGACAGTACCGCCGCCACCACCCCCGGCGCCCCCGCCACCACCCCCTGCACCTTCGCCGCCCCCGCCGCCCGCAGCCCGGGCGGGCAGCGACGGGGGGCTGCGCGGGGCGGCGTCCCCTCTGGAATTCAATCCGTCCGGCGAAGAGCGCGGGGGGGGGGGCAGCCTGGGGCGGCCTATGGCGGCCGGGGGGGCGGGCGCGTGGGGCGCCCGGCGGCGCGGGGCCCGGGCGGTGTGCCGGGCGGGGGCGGGGAACGGGGGGGGCGCGCGGCCCGGGCCCGGGCGGGTGCGCGTGCGGGCGGCGCCGGGCAGCACGCTGCTGCGGGCGCTGGTGGCGGGGTCCCCCGCGCTGCGGGCGCGGCTGGGGGGGGGGGCGGGGGGCGCGGGGGCGGGGGGCGGGGCGGGGGCGGGGCGGGGGGGCGCGCGGGC
>Ga0163109_10001961_pt1 | contig 16183 bp, 11 predicted proteins | sample CRUFie1St13metaG_FD_108704 | JGI IMG/M metagenome (GOLD analysis project Ga0163109, IMG submission 108704) | Marine microbial communities from the Costa Rica Dome - CRUD Field 142mm St13 metaG | ecosystem: Environmental > Aquatic > Marine > Oceanic > Photic zone | place: Costa Rica: the Eastern... | reverse complement strand
TACATTGTTGTTTTTCTGAATAAGGCTGACATGGTTGACGACCCTGAGTTGTTGGAACTTGTTGAGATGGAGGTTCGAGAGTTGTTGGATCAATACGAGTTTCCAGGTGATGACACGCCCATAATCATTGGCTCTGCGTTGAAGGCGTTGGAAGGTGATGCATCAGACATTGGCATGCCATCGGTTCAAAAGTTGATTGAGACGTTAGACGATTACATTCCTGAGCCGGAGCGTGCGGTTGATCAGGCGTTCTTGATGCCGATTGAAGACGTATTTTCGATTTCTGGTCGTGGGACGGTTGTGACTGGCCGTATTGAGCGCGGAATCATCAATGTTGGTGATGAGATAGAGATTGTTGGTATCAAGGACACGACAAAAACCACTTGTACCGGTGTCGAGATGTTCCGAAAGTTGCTTGATGAAGGCCGTGCAGGTGAGAACGTCGGTGTTCTTTTGCGTGGTACGAAGCGTGATGAGGTTGAGCGTGGCCAGGTACTAGCAAAGCCGAGCTCTATCACCCCGCATACTAAGTTTGAGTGTGAGGTGTATGTCTTGTCGAAAGACGAGGGTGGTCGTCACACGCCTTTCTTCAAGGGCTATCGTCCACAGTTCTACTTTCGTACGACGGATGTGACTGGTGCGTGTGAGCTTCCCTCAGGTACAGAGATGGTAATGCCTGGCGATAATGTGAAGTTATCCGTTGAGTTGATTGCACCGATTGCGATGGAAGAGGGTCTACGGTTTGCGATTCGTGAAGGTGGCCGTACCGTAGGCGCCGGCGTTGTTTCCAAGATCATCGACTAATTTAAACTGATAAGTTGGATCTTAAAAGAGATCTTAAACAAGGTTAGGCCAGTAGCTCAATTGGCAGAGCATCGGTCTCCAAAACCGGAGGTTGGGGGTTCGATTCCCTCCTGGCCTGCCATACGAGCAGGTCCCTGACAGGAATGCAGAGGAAGTATGAACTTGAATTTGGAAGCGTCACCCTATGTTGATATCCTTAAATGGGTTATTGTGCTCGCCGTAATTGCGATAGGCGTCATAGGGAACAGTTATTACGCCGGTGAATCGCTTCTTTATCGTGTTCTTGCTTTGGTTGCTCTGGCTACTATAGCGGCAGGAGTTGCCTTGACGACGCAGAAAGGCGTTGCTTTCCGGGAAATGCTTAAGGAGGCGCGCATTGAGCTGCGAAAGGTTGTTTGGCCGACGCGAGTGGAAACAGGACAAACAACAGCGATTGTGGTTGTCGTGGTATTGATCGTGGCGTTAGTTTTATGGGCGCTCGATAGTCTGTTTGCGTGGATTATCGCCTCCTTAATTGGATAATTTAATGTCAAAGCGTTGGTATGTGGTACAAGCCTTCTCTGGATACGAGAAGGCGGTGATGCGAAGCCTGCATGAGCAGATTACTTTGCATGGTGTTGAAGATCGCTTCGGCGATATTTTGGTGCCGACTGAAGAAGTCGTAGAGATGAAAGAGGGTAAAAAGCGTAAAAGCGAGCGTAAGTTTTATCCCGGCTACGTTTTGGTCAATATGGAGATGGATGACGAGACGTGGCATTTGGTTAAAAGCGTGCCCCGCGTTCTTGGGTTTGTAGGCGGCAATGCAGAGCGTCCTGCTCCGATAACTGATGCTGAAGCAGCCTTGATATTAGATCGCGTGACCGAGGGGGTGGACAAGCCACGTCCGAAGACATTGTTTGAGCCAGGCGAAATGGTGCGAGTGACCGACGGTCCATTTGCAGATTTTACTGGTACCGTAGAAGAGGTTAATTACGAGAAGAATCGCTTGCAGGTTGCAGTAGTGATCTTTGGCCGCTCGACTCCTGTCGAGCTGGAATTTGATCAGGTCGAGAAAGGCTAGTTTCGACTAAGACAACATGGGGAGCCTCAAGGCGTTGGTACCCAAAAACGGAGAAGAAGTATGGCCAAAAAAGTTGATGGTTACATAAAACTGCAGATTGCAGCGGGTCAGGCGAACCCTTCCCCACCTGTCGGCCCCGCCCTCGGTCAAAAGGGCGTCAATATAATGGATTTTTGTAAGGCATTTAATGCCTCAACACAACAAATGGAGCAGGGCCTTCCAGTGCCGACTGTGATAACTGTTTACAGTGACAAGTCGTTTACTTTCGTTACGAAGACGCCACCCGCATCCGTTTTGATAAAAAAAGCTTTAAATTTGAAGAGTGGATCATCACGTCCCAATACGGACAAGGTAGGAAAAATTACGCGTGCTCAGCTGGAGGATATTGCGAAAACAAAAGAGCCAGATCTGACGGCTGCGGATCTAGACTCAGCGGTGCGCACAATTGCTGGTACAGCGCAATCTATGGGCATTGATTCGGAAGGGGTCGTGTGATGGCAACGATGACAAAGCGTCAAAAAATGATAGCTGAAAAAGTTGATTCGGATAAGGTATACGGGTTCGAAGAGGCTGTTAAGCTGTTAGCCGAATTGTCAACCGTTAAATTCAAGGAATCTGTTGAAGTAGCTGTAAACTTGGGTGTTGACCCACGTAAGAGTGACCAGGTTGTTCGGGGTGCGACGGTTCTTCCAAACGGAACGGGTAGAGATGTTCGAGTAGCTGTTTTCGCTCAAAGTGATAACGCTGATAAAGCGAAAGCCGCTGGTGCGGATATTGTCGGATTTGATGATCTAGCGGCTGAAATCAAAGGTGGTCGACTGGACTTCGATGTAGTGATTGCAACACCGGACGCAATGCGTATTGTCGGTACGTTAGGCACAGTCCTCGGGCCTCGCGGTCTTATGCCAAACCCGAAAGTTGGAACTGTCACTCCGAACGTTGAAGAGGCAGTTAGGAATGCGAAGGCTGGTCAGGTGCGTTACCGCACAGACAAGAATGGGATCATTCATGCTGCCATTGGTAAGGTTGGTTTTACGCCCGAAGCGTTGAAAGCCAACTTAGACGCGCTCCTTGGTGATCTGAAAAAAGCAAAGCCGGCTTCATCGAAAGGCGTTTACTTTAAGAAAGTGTCTGTATCGACAACGATGGGGCCTGGAGTCCAAGTAGAGCAGTCCGAGTTAAACGTATAAGAAGAATTTGAGGGTTTCCGTTCACGGGAGCCGTCAAAGACTGCAGGTGCCCTTGGGCCTAAATAGAAATAGCCTGCATAGACGGTAGCCCCTTTACACTTTGTGTATTGAAGGCCGCCAAGGGTTACCGGATAACCGGTAAGTTGGTTCATCCTGGAAAGGAGCGAAGTGTGGCGTTAAAGCTCGAAGACAAAAAGGCGATAGTGGCCGAAGTCAACGAAGCGGCCGGAAGTGCTTTGTCTGCGGTGGTTGCGAATTATCGGGGTATGGACGTTGGAGCTCTTACCGAGATGCGCGATAAAGCGCGTGAAGGGAAGGTGTATCTCCGAGTTGTTCGAAATACCCTTGCTAAGCGCGCTGTAGTAGGAACCGAATTTGAGTGTCTGACTGACGCGCTAGTGGGCCCATCGTTAATTGGGTTCTCACATGAAGAGCCTTCTGCAGCTGCAAAGCTGTTTAAGGACATTGCGAAAGAAAATGAGCAACTTGAAATTCGAGCTCTTGCGATCGGTGGTCATCTTCTGGATGCATCTCAAGTGGATGTACTTGCGAAGCTACCAACGAAGGACGAAGCAATTGCATTGCTGATGAGCGTTATGACTGCGCCTGTTACTAAGTTTATACGTACGATGAACGATGTACCAGGCAAGTTAGTTCGAGCAGTGGCAGCAGTTGGTGAGGCGAAGAAAGCAGGTTAGACCTGTTGATATTCAATTGACATATTTTGTAAATGAAATTTGGAGAAATACGATGGCACTGTCTAAGGACGATATCCTGAACGCGATTGCCGAAATGAGCGTAATGGACGTTGTTGATCTTGTATCAGCAATGGAGGAAAAATTTGGCGTATCAGCCGCGGCTGCTGTTGCCGCTGCCCCCGCGGTAGCTGGTGGTGGTGAGGCCGGGGCTGGTGCGGTAGCAGAAAAGGATGAATTCGATGTTGTCCTTTCTGCTGCAGGTGACAAGAAAGTGAACGTTATCAAGGTAGTTCGAAGCGTCACGGGGCTTGGCTTGAAGGAAGCGAAAGATCTCGTTGATGGCGCTCCTAACACCATTAAAGAAGGCGCGTCGAAAGACGAGGCAGAGGACATCAAAAAACAGCTTGAAGAAGCAGGCGCGTCTGTCGAGCTTAAATAATGGCGTTGAGATCCGCCTCTGAGCGGATCAGCAAGTTTGGCTGGTGGTTTCGACCACCGGCCTTTTCGCGCTACAGCGCGAAAAGAGTTCAAATAGACGGTTAGTAACGTTTAGTTGAACCTTTGGGGGCATGAGTTACAGTGCATCCGTGGTGGATGCATCATCACACGTTGAGGAAGGCAAATGGCTTACTCGTACACAGCGAAAAAACGTATTCGGAAAGATTTTGGAACACTACCATCAGTAATGGAAGTGCCACAACTTCTGGCAATTCAACTAGATTCATATCGCGAATTTTTAACAGGTGATTCGGTTACGAGTGATACTGAATCAACAGGACTAGAAGCGGCATTTCAGTCGGTTTTTCCCATACAATCGTTTTCAGGTAATGCCGAGCTCCAATATGTGAGTTATCGTCTAGGTGAGCCAGTATTTGATGTAAAAGAGTGCATTCTTAGGGGTGATACCTTCGCGGCACCTTTGCGCGTCAGAGTTCGCCTTGTTCTCTTTGAAAAAGAAGGCTCAAATAAATCTGTAAAAGATATTAAGGAAGAAGAAGTATATATGGGCGAAATACCGCTCATGACCCAAAATGGCACTTTTGTAATTAACGGCACAGAGCGTGTCATTGTGTCACAACTTCATCGATCTCCAGGCGTATTTTTCGAACATGACAAAGGCAAGACGCACAGTTCCGGAAAATTACTCTACTCGGCCCGCATTATTCCCTACCGCGGTTCATGGTTAGATTTTGAATTTGATCCAAAGGACCAAGTATTCGTTCGAATCGACCGGCGACGTAAGTTGCCAGCCTCTATTCTTCTTCGTGCGATGGAAATGTCAGATGAAGAGATTTTAGGCAATTTCTTTGAAACAACAGGATTCCGCTTCGAGAAAACTGATATTTTTATGACCCTCGTTGCTGAGCGTTTACGCGGCGAGACACTTGGGTTCGACATCGTTGGCTCAAAGGGAAAGGTTATCGTAGAAGCAGGAAAGCGAATCACTGCTAGGCACGTTCGTGAACTTCAGAAAGCCAAGCTTGATGAATTAAAGGTCGCAGACGAGTATTTGGTTGGTAAAGTGCTCGCTAAGGACGTGGTCGATGAGGCGACTGCTGAAGTGATTGCCACTGCCAACCAACCACTATCCGTTGAAACGATCGATTCGATTCGCAGTGGAGGTGTGACTCTGATTGAATGTATCCATACCAACGACCTTGACCGTGGCCCATACATGTCAGATACGTTGGCCGCTGATTCGACATCTAACCGTATGGAAGCGTTGGTCGAAATTTATCGTATGATGCGTCCAGGCGAACCACCGACCAAAGAGAGCGCAGAAAACTTATTTGAGAGCTTGTTCTTTTCTCCAGATCGTTACGATTTGTCATCTGTAGGTAGGATGAAGTTCAACCGTCGTGTTGGTTCACGCAAGCTTGAAAGCGGTGATCTTGAATCCGATGCAGGCACTTTAGCGAAAGACGATATCTTAGCCGTAATGAAAACATTAATTGATATTCGTAATGGTGAAGGTGTAGTTGATGATATCGACCACCTTGGTAATCGGCGTGTTCGCTCTGTCGGTGAAATGGCAGAAAATCAGTTCCGTGTTGGTTTAGTGCGTGTGGAGCGTGCCGTACGTGAGCGACTCGGGCAGGCTGAGACAGAAGGCCTGATGCCACGTGATTTAATCAATGCGAAACCTGTTGCAGCCGCCGTGAAAGAGTTTTTTGGTTCAAGCCAGCTTTCGCAGTTCATGGATCAAAACAACCCTCTATCAGAGATAACTCACAAGCGCCGTGTTTCAGCTTTGGGCCCAGGCGGCCTCACGCGCGAGCGCGCCGGCTTTGAAGTGCGTGATGTTCATCCAACCCACTACGGCCGGGTATGTCCAATTGAAACGCCAGAGGGCCCAAACATTGGTTTGATTAACTCACTTGCGACCTATGCACGTACGAATCGTTATGGTTTCCTTGAATCACCTTATCGCCGTGTCGTAAATGGCAAGGTAACTAACGAAATTTTCTATTTGTCCGCGATTGAGGAATCCGATTTTGTAATCGCACAGGCGTCAGCACAGTTAAACAAAAAGGGTGAGTTGGTCGAGGAACTTGTTCCTGTCCGCCATCTCAACGAATTTGCGGTGATGCCACCTGAGCGAGTGGATTATATGGATGTGTCACCTCGGCAGGTAGTTTCTGTGGCGGCCGCATTAATCCCATTCCTTGAGCACGACGATGCGAACCGTGCGTTGATGGGATCAAATATGCAGCGTCAAGCTGTTCCCACATTGAAAACTGAAAAGCCTCTGGTTGGAACTGGCATGGAGCGACATGTAGCAGTGGATTCTGGCGTTTGCGTGATCGCAAATTGCGGAGGAGTGGTTGATTTCGTTGATGCGAAAAGAATAGTGGTTAAAGTAAACTCGAAAGAGGTCGCCACGGGTAAGTCGCCGGTAGATATTTATAACCTCACAAAGTATACCCGCTCGAACCAAAATACATGCATTAATCAGCGACCGATTGTCAGTGCCGGTGACATTGTTGCTGGTGGTGACGTATTAGCAGATGGTCCATCGATAGATACTGGTGAATTGGCTCTTGGTCAGAATATGCGTATCGCCTTTATGCCATGGAATGGGTATAACTTCGAAGATTCGATTTTAATTTCGGAAAAGGTTGTCAAAGAGGAGCGATTTACAACCGTTCACATTCAAGAGTTTTCTTGTATTGCCAGAGATACCAAGCTTGGTTCCGAAGAGATCACAGCAGATATTCCGAATGTTGGAGAAAATGCTCTCGCTAAGCTTGACGAAGTCGGTATTGTGCACATCGGGGCGGAAGTAAAGCCCGGTGACATTCTGGTTGGTAAAGTGACACCAAAAGGTGAAACTCAACTAACACCGGAAGAAAAATTGTTGCGGGCGATCTTCGGTGAGAAGGCATCTGATGTAAAAGATACATCAATGCGTGTAGGCACAGGTACCACGGGCACGGTTATTGACGTTCAGGTATTTACGCGTGATGGCATCGAAAAAGATGTGCGTGCAAAGCAAATTGAAGAAAAGCAACTCGATGAGTATCGTAAAGATCTTAATGAAGAGTATCGAATCGTGTCTGAAGCCACATTCGGGAACCTTGCCAGACAATTCGAGGGGCAGAAGGTTGCTGGTGCGCCAGGCTTAAAAAAAGGTGATCTTTTAACAGGTGATTATTTAGCAAATCTCTCCGAGAAAGATTGGTTTGGACTAAAAATGGCAGATGACGCGCACAACGTATTAATCGCTGATGCGGAGCGATCTCTTCAGGAGCGTCGCAAACAGCTTGATGAAGCCTTTGAAGTTAAGAAGAAGAAGCTTACACAAGGCGATGACTTGGCTCCTGGTGTCTTAAAGATTGTTAAAGTCTATGTCGCGGTAAAACGGCGCATTCAGCCGGGCGATAAAATGGCAGGACGCCATGGTAACAAAGGCGTTATCTCAGTTATCATGCCTGAAGAGGATATGCCATATGATGAGAACGGTTACCCAGTAGATATTGTTTTGAACCCTCTGGGTGTTCCGAGCCGCATGAATGTAGGTCAGGTCCTTGAAATGCATCTGGGCATGGCGGCAAAAGGTCTCGGCGATCGTATCAACGATATGCTTAATCAGCAGGTGAGAGTTAAGGAAATTCGTGATTTCCTTGATCAGGTATACAACAAGATCGGCGGAAATCAAGAAGAGCTTGGTTCGCTGTCTGATGACGAAATTATCTTGTTGTCTAGGAACCTCATTGCTGGCGTACCATTCGCAACCCCAGCTTTTGATGGCGCAAAAGAAGAGCAAATTAAGGGGCTTCTCAAGCTTGCAGATATGCCTGAATCGGGCCAGTTCAAGCTGTATGACGGCAGGACTGGCGAAGCATTTGAACGTCCGGTCACAGTCGGTTACATGTACATGTTGAAACTCAACCACTTGGTTGACGACAAGATGCATGCTCGCTCGACAGGTTCATACTCGCTTGTTACTCAACAGCCATTGGGCGGCAAGGCTCAGTTTGGCGGTCAACGCTTCGGTGAAATGGAAGTGTGGGCATTGGAAGCATATGGCGCGGCCTACACACTTCAGGAAATGTTGACTGTGAAGTCAGATGATGTGAATGGTCGCACGCGTATGTATAAAAACATTGTGGATGGCGACCACCGGATGGAGCCTGGTATGCCGGAATCGTTCAATGTGCTGGTCAAGGAGATCCGTTCACTAGGTATCTCTGTCGAATTGGAAAACGAGTAAATCGGTAGAATTTGGAGATTTAAGCAATGAAAGATTTGTTAAACCTGTTAAAGAGTCAGGGCCAGTCTGCCGACTTCGATCGGATTCGTATTGGACTCGCATCACCTGAAGAGATTCGGTCATGGTCTTTCGGTGAAGTAAAGAAGCCTGAGACAATAAATTATCGGACGTTTAAGCCCGAACGCGACGGTTTATTCTGCGCGCGTATCTTTGGTCCTGTAAAAGACTATGAATGCTTATGTGGAAAGTACAAGCGATTGAAGCACCGTGGTGTCGTTTGTGAAAAGTGTGGTGTTGAAGTCACTCAGACGAAAGTACGTCGTGAGCGTATGGGCCACATCGAGCTTGCCAGTCCTGTCTGCCACATCTGGTTCTTGAAATCTCTTCCATCGCGGATTGGTTTACTTCTTGACATGACTCTTCGTGATATCGAACGGATTCTTTATTTTGAAACGTATGTTGTTGTGGAGCCGGGAATGACGCCACTTGAGCGAGGCCAGTTATTAACGGACGAGCAGTACTTTGAGGCTTTCGAAGAATATCAAGACGACTTTACTGCGATGATGGGTGCGGAAGCAATTCGAGCACTGATGATGGACATGGATCTCAACGAAGACATTGCGACAATGCGCGACGAGATTCCGAATACAAACTCTGAGACAAAACTGAAAAAGTTGTCGAAGCGTCTGAAGCTCCTTGAGTCATTCCGTGACAGCGGTAATAAGCCTGAATGGATGATAATGGAGGTACTTCCTGTACTTCCACCCGATCTCCGTCCGTTAGTTCCTTTGGATGGTGGTCGTTTCGCGACATCTGACCTCAACGATTTGTATCGTCGAGTCATTAACCGAAATAACCGACTAAAGCGCCTTTTAGAACTCCGTGCTCCAGACATCATTGTCCGTAACGAAAAGCGGATGCTTCAAGAGTCTGTAGACGCGTTGCTGGATAATGGAAGAAGAGGTCGTGCGATTACTGGGTCTAACAAGCGGCCTCTGAAGTCACTTGCGGATATGATAAAGGGTAAGCAAGGTCGTTTCCGTCAAAATCTTCTTGGCAAGCGGGTGGACTATTCGGGCCGTTCAGTGATCGTGGTTGGGCCATATTTAAAACTGCACCAGTGCGGTCTACCCAAGAAGATGGCGCTCGAGCTGTTTAAACCCTTTATCTACGCGAAGCTAGAAGCACGAGGACTTGCGACAACTATCAAAGCAGCTAAGAAAATGGTCGAGCGCGAGACGCCAGAAGTCTGGGATATCTTGGCTGAAGTGATTCGTGAGCATCCAGTTCTTCTGAACCGCGCGCCAACTCTTCATCGGCTCGGTATTCAAGCATTTGAACCACTATTGATTGAAGGTAAAGCGATTCAGCTTCACCCACTCGTATGCGCGGCTTACAACGCCGACTTCGATGGTGATCAGATGGCTGTTCACTTGCCATTAACACTCGAAGCCCAACTCGAGGCGCGTGCGTTAATGATGTCAACGAACAATGTTCTATCGCCCGCGAATGGTGAGCCGATCATCGTTCCTTCTCAAGACGTTGTTTTGGGTCTCTACTACATGACGCGACACCGCATCAGTGCAAAAGGCGAAGGAATGGTGTTCTCTGATACGGATGAAGTATTGCGCGCGTATGGGGCCCGTAAGATTGATTTACAGGCCTGGATCAAGGTTCGTATCGATGAAACAGTGAATGATCCAGAGGGTAACGGCACGTCAGAAACGCGTATTGTAGAAACGACAGTTGGTCGAGCGATTTTATTCTCAATCGTCCCGGTTGGTCTGCCCTTCTCTTTGGTTGATCAGAATATGACGAAGAAAGCAATTTCCGGTTTGATTAATTCGTGTTACCGCCGCGTTGGCCTAAAAGAAACTGTCATTTTTGCTGATCAATTGATGTATATGGGCTTTAGTTACGCGACACGTTCTGGCTCATCGATCGGTGTAAATGATTTCGAGATTCCAGAAGAGAAAGCTCAAATTATCGGTGAAGCGGAAGGCCAAGTTAAGGAAATTGAGGATCAGTTCTCATCAGGCCTTGTGACTCAGGGTGAGAAATACAACAAAGTTATCGATATTTGGGCGCGTGCGAACGATCTTGTAGCTAAGAAGATGATGGAGAGAATCGGTAAAGAAGATATTGTGAATGCGCAGGGCAAAACAGTGCAGCAGGATTCTTTTAACTCTGTCTTTATGATGGCCGACTCAGGCGCTCGAGGCTCAGCTGCTCAGATTCGTCAGCTTGCCGGTATGCGCGGTCTGATGGCCAAGCCAGACGGATCTATCATTGAAACGCCGATTACGGCGAACTTTCGTGAAGGTTTGTCAGTGCTTCAATATTTTATTTCGACACACGGTGCACGTAAAGGTTTGGCCGATACGGCATTGAAAACAGCAAACTCAGGTTATTTGACACGTCGACTTGTTGACGTCGCGCAGGATCTTGTGATTACGGATCATGATTGTGGCACTGGAGAGGGGCTTCGTATGACGCCTCTCATCGAGGGTGGTGATGTTGTTGTGCCTTTGGCTGGTCGAATTCTGGGCCGAGTAGTCGCTCAAGATGTCGTTAAGCTTGGCACGGAAGAGATTGTCCTTGAGGCAGGTACGTTGATTGATGAGCAATTGGCCGAGCAAATCGAAGGTTGGGGTGTTGATGAAGTAATGGTCCGTTCACCCATCACCTGTGAAGTTCGCCACGGTGTGTGCTCGAAGTGTTACGGGCGTGACCTTGGTCGTGGGCACCTAGTCAACGTGGGTGAAGCTGTCGGTGTTATTGCCGCTCAGTCGATCGGTGAACCAGGTACGCAGTTGACGATGCGCACATTCCATATCGGGGGTGCGGCGAGTCGAGCATCTGCTGCTGATCGAATCGATGTGAAGCATGGGGGCACAGTTCGTTTGCACAACTTAAAGTCGGTAGAGCGTTCAAGCGGCGACTTGGTTGCTGTGTCGCGCTCGGGCGCTTTGAGTATTGCTGATGAACATGGCCGTGAGCGTGAGTGGTACAAATTGCCTTATGGTGCACTCATTAGCGTGCAGGAAGGGGCAAAGGTCGACGCTGGCGCTGTAGTTGCAACTTGGGATCCACACACGCACCCAATCATTGCTGATCGCGCGGGTATCGTGCGCTACCAGGCGTTTGAAGATGGTATCAGCGTAAAACGGCAGGTAGATGAGCTAACAGGCTTGGCTAACTATGAAATTATTGATGAGAAAGATCGTCCTGCAGCGGGTAAAGACTTGAAGCCTGGTATCCTCCTTTATGCAGAAGGAGCTGCGGCCACTGATGAACCGGTTGCTCATTTTTCGCTACCAGGTGGCGCGCTTGTGTCGCTTGAAGACGGAACGAATATCGAGGGGGGTTCGGTTGTAGCTCGTATTCCGCAGGAGTCATCGAAGACTCGGGATATTACTGGAGGTCTTCCGCGTGTTGCTGACCTATTTGAAGCGCGTAAGCCAAAAGAGTCGTCGATTTTAGCGGAGATGTCAGGTTATGTGTCATTTGGTAAGGAAACCAAAGGTAAGGTGCGTCTTATAATTACCCCGGAAGATGGAACCGATCCAATCGAGATCTTGATTCCAAAGTGGCGCCAATTGAACGTGTTTGATGGTGAGCAAGTGCAGAAAGGTGAGGTGATCTCTGATGGCCCATCAAACCCACATGATATTCTAAGGCTCCTCGGTGTTTCAGAGCTAGCTAAGTACATCACCAACGAGATACAAGATGTATATCGTCTACAAGGAGTAGGTATTAACGACAAGCACATCGAGGTTATTATTCGGCAGATGCTACGTAAGGTAGAGGTAAGTCAGGTAGGTGATTCGTCATTCATTGCTGGTGATCAGGTTGAATATACGCAGGTATTGGAAGAAAACGATAATCTGAGTGCTGATGGCAAGATCGAGGCCGGGTTTGAGCGTCAACTACTCGGTATTACGAAAGCTTCTCTGGCAACCGAGTCCTTTATTTCTGCCGCATCGTTCCAAGAGACTACTCGCGTTTTAACCGAGGCGGCGGTAACGGGTAAAGCCGACAATCTTCGTGGATTGAAGGAAAATGTCGTTGTGGGTCGTTTGATCCCAGCAGGTACTGGGTTGGCCTACCACGCAGAGCGAAAGCGTAAGCGGGTAGAGACGGGAGAAGGAACGCGTGTTTCCGCTGCCGAAGTGGCGGAGGCGCTGAGTCGAGAGATCGCAGAGATAGAGTCTCAGGGCCATGAAGCGGCCGAGTGATAGCTGCTTTGCTTGACTGTGGCCGTGGGCGCGCCTAGAATCGCGCACGTTTTTGATAATGGAGTAGGGAGTTTACCGGTGGCAACGATTAATCAACTTGTTCGTAAGCCGCGTAAGCGTAAGGTAGTCAAGACTGACGTTCCTGCGCTACAAGCTTGCCCACAGCGTCGCGGAGTATGTACTCGGGTTTACACGACGACCCCGAAGAAACCGAACTCCGCGCTTCGCAAAGTATGTAGGGTACGTCTGACTAACGGGTTCGAAGTATCTTCGTACATCGGTGGTGAGGGCCATAATCTGCAGGAGCACTCTGTAGTTTTAATCCGTGGCGGTCGAGTAAAGGATTTACCAGGGGTTCGCTATCACACAGTGCGTGGTGCATTAGACACCGCCGGTGTGAATGATCGAAAGCAAGGCCGTTCAAAGTATGGTGCCAAGCGACCCAAGAGCTAAGTCGGGAATATCATTTGTTCGGATGTACAAAATATATGCAGAGTACGGTATGCCGTACCCAGTAAGGTCGGGCGTTTGTCCCGGGATAACCTGAAGAAAAGGAGATTAGAATGCCTAGACGCCGCGTCCCTATAAAACGTGAGATATTGCCGGATCCGAAATTTGGTAATCAATTGCTGGCTAAGTTCATCAACCATGTCATGGAGAGTGGAAAAAAATCTATCGCCGAATCCATCGTTTATGGTGCACTTGATCGTGTTCAAGACAAAAACGGCGGGGATCCACTTGAATTATTCAATCAAGCACTTGAACACATTGCACCGATGGTTGAGGTAAAGTCACGCCGTGTTGGAGGTGCAACATATCAAGTTCCGGTCGAAGTACGACCAAGTCGTCGTACTGCACTTGCGATGCGATGGTTAGTCGAATACGCGAGAAAGCGTGGCGAGAAGTCAATGCAGGCGCGCCTGGCCGGTGAAATTCTCGACGCGATAGAACAACGAGGTGCTGCAGTCAAAAAGCGTGAAGATGTTCATCGGATGGCTGAAGCAAACAAGGCATTTTCCCATTTCCGTTTTTAATAGATTTTGGCCGCATTGCCGGTCTTTTGGAGAATAACTGTGGCACGTACCACCCCAATTAACCGTTATCGTAATATTGGCATCTGTGCGCACGTCGACGCTGGTAAAACAACTACAACCGAGCGGGTTTTGTTCTACACCGGCATCAATCATAAAATTGGTGAGGTACATGATGGTGCGGCCACCATGGACTGGATGGCGCAGGAGCAGGAACGCGGTATTACTATCACCTCAGCCGCCACGACAACTTTTTGGCAAGGCATGGACCAACAGTACGATAAATACCGGGTCAATATTATCGATACGCCGGGACATGTTGATTTCACGATTGAGGTAGAACGATCAATGCGTGTTCTCGACGGAGCAGTGGTTGTTTTTTGCGCGTCATCAGGTGTTGAGCCGCAATCAGAAACAGTTTGGCGTCAGGCCGATAAGTACGGTGTTCCGAGGATTTGCTTCGTTAACAAGATGGATCGTGACGGTGCCGATTTTATTCGGGTGGTAAGCCAAGTCAGAGATCGATTAGGTGCTTCAGCTGTGCCGATCCAGTGTGCGGTTGGCGCTGAAAAAGACTTCAAAGGCGTCGTTGATCTTGTAAAGAACAAATTTATCGCTTGGAATGAAGACGACATGGGTACTACCTTTACATACGAAGAGATTCCAGCGGAAGTCGCTGATCGGGTAGTCTCACTTCGCGAAGAAATGGTTGAGGCGGCTGCTGAGGCGAACGAAGAGTTGATGGACAAGTACCTTGAAGAAGGTGAATTAAGTGAAGCGGAAATTAAGGCTGGCTTGCGTCAGCGCACGTTAGCTCGGGAAATCGTGCCGTGTCTTTGCGGAACGGCATTTAAGAATAAAGGCGTTCAGGCAATGTTGGATGCAGTGATCGATTATTTGCCAGCGCCGAACGAAGTTGAAGCAATTCGTGGTCTCAAAGAAGACGAATCCGAAGACACGCGCCCAGCAAGCGATGAAGCGCCATTTGCAGCCTTGGCCTTTAAAATTGCAACCGATCCATTCGTTGGTACGCTTACCTTTTTTCGCGTGTATTCAGGGGTTTTGAATGGGGGCGATTCCGTTCTTAATTCTGTGAAGGGTAAGAAAGAACGTGTCGGTCGCATGGTTCAAATGCATGCAAATTCTCGTGAAGAAATCAAAGAGGTTCGCGCTGGTGATATTGCTGCTGCGGTTGGCTTGAAAGACGTCACGACCGGCGACACTCTTTGTGACTTTAGTAAGCCAATCATACTAGAGCGTATGGAATTCCCTGAGCCTGTAATTTCACTCTCTGTTGAACCGAAATCAAAAGCTGATCAAGAGAAGATGGGTATTGCGCTCGGAAAGCTTGCTCAGGAGGATCCATCCTTCCGTGTTAAGTCAGACGAGGAAACCGGGCAGACAATCATTTCGGGAATGGGAGAGTTACATCTCGATATTCTTGTTGACCGGATGCGTCGTGAGTTTTCCGTTGAATGTAACGTCGGTGCGCCGCAGGTTTCGTATCGGGAATGCATTCGTAAGTCAGTCGAAGTTGAGGGTAAGTTTGTTCGTCAGTCAGGCGGTCGTGGCCAGTATGGCCATGTGTGTATAACGATCGATCCTTTGCCACTCGATGGTGAGACTAATTTCGAATTTGTGAATAAGATAGTTGGTGGTGTTGTTCCGAAGGAGTACATCCCTGCAGTGTCTAAAGGTATTGAGGAGCAGTTGGCGAATGGAGTTTTAGCGGGATTTCCACTGCTAGGTGTAAGAGCTACTCTTTTCGACGGGTCATTCCATGAAGTTGACTCGAACGAAATGGCATTCAAGATTGCGGGTTCCATGGCTATGAAGAAAGGTGCGCTTGAGGCAAATCCCGCGCTACTTGAGCCTATGATGAAAGTGGAAGTCGTTACACCAGAAGAAAATATGGGTGATGTGATTGGTGATCTTAACCGCCGTCGTGGACTGGTGCAGGGCATGGACGATGGAGTAGGTGGCGTGAAACTTGTTCGTGCCGAAGTTCCGCTTGCGGAAATGTTTGGATACGCGACAGACCTCCGTGGTTTCACACAGGGTCGCGCATCTTACAGTATGGAATTTGCGAAATACGCTGAGGCACCGACAAGTGTCGCAGAAGAAGTGATCAAGAAAAACAGTTAATTGAATATCGGAGTCGGTAAAGATGGCAAAAGAGAAGTTTGAGCGTAGTAAGCCGCACGTAAACGTAGGCACGATTGGTCACGTTGACCATGGTAAGACGACTTTGACAGCGGCGCTGACGCGTGTTGGAGCAGAAGTATTTGGTGGCGACGCGCGAGCATTTGACCAGATTGATAATGCACCTGAAGAGCGTGCACGTGGCATTACGATTGCGACATCACATGTAGAGTACCAATCACACAACCGGCACTACGCGCACGTTGATTGTCCGGGTCACGCGGACTATGTGAAGAATATGATTAC
>Ga0163109_10001960_pt1 | contig 16183 bp, 15 predicted proteins | sample CRUFie1St13metaG_FD_108704 | JGI IMG/M metagenome (GOLD analysis project Ga0163109, IMG submission 108704) | Marine microbial communities from the Costa Rica Dome - CRUD Field 142mm St13 metaG | ecosystem: Environmental > Aquatic > Marine > Oceanic > Photic zone | place: Costa Rica: the Eastern... | reverse complement strand
GGGGGTGGCGCCCTCATTGAGCGTGCAATCACTGAAGCTGACCACGGCGGAGGAGGGGCCGTCAGTGGGCGGACGCACGAGCATGGTTGCTGCTTCGCTGTGCCAGCCACAGGTCCATACCTTGTTGAAGCGCTCGTTCAGCTTCTGACCCTTGGTCATCCAGGCATGTAGCCCCTTGCCCATCTCGGTGAAGTTGGGCGTGTAACCGAACCAGCCCGCCTCTCGGGCGAAGTCGGCGTTGGCCTTGAAGATCGGGTTCAGCACCCACGCGGTGTAGGCGTCGAGACCGTTTTCGTCGGACCACTCATTCCAGTCGTCGACAACTTTCATCAGATCCGATATGGATTTGCCTTCGTTCATTTGGCAGCCCCAGCTCTCGATGGCGCCGAGTTGCGGCGTATCCTGCTGTGCTTGCGCCGGGCTCATCGCAATCACGACTAGCAGGCTTAACATTGTATTGACCCAGTATTTCATTGCGTTTTCCCCTTGTTTGAACGTTGATTTTTGTTGTGTTGATCGCCGCTATACCTAGGCGGCCAAGTCCACCGTAGACGGGCTGTCCAGGGCTTTCAAATGACTGTGAAGGGGATAAGCGCGGTCAGCAGTGATCCACGATGCTTGAGTGGCGTACACTTCGACAGACCAAAAGTCTGTAACGGCCCCAGAAAAGCGCCTCACCGGCGGCTTTGATGGGGCCTTTTCGTTTTAGGCGGTGCTCAGTGCAACCTCGTACAGAGAGTAGGTCAGTACGCCATCTTCACCGAGTGCGCCGGCGCCGACCGCTTGAATGCGGTTGAGCCAGGCATAGCGTTCATCACCGGTCTGAAAAGTAGGCGCGGTGACGATCAGACCACTGGCCATATCGGCTCGCCCGCCGTACTCGACGTAAATGTAGGCGCCGTCATCGGTTTTTAGGGTTAATCGCACGTCGACACAGCCAACGGTGCCGTCACTGCCGACCGTCAGCCAGTCTGCTGCATCGGTCGCCGCCAGACTGGCGCGTAATCGATCGCTTTCCACCTCAACGCTGGTGACATCCACCAGCAGTCGGGTGCCCTTGGGACCGTCGCCTACCTCAATACGCTGCCCCAGCTGTGCGGTGATGGTGCCCATTGGCAACAGTTCGGCGGTCGCTCTCATGTGTTACTCCTGTGGTCGGGTTGGTGTAGTGACTGGCGAGTGTATCCGGAGACGACCGCGGTGACCCGCCTTAAGCATAGGGTGGTGTCTTGTTCGGCGCTTCGAAAGCCGAAGTGGATCCAGCCAGTTGGGCGGGGGGAGTTATGGCGTGTATGGCTGGTATTTGCGTGAAGCCGCCTTATGTGGCCTCGTCCTCGGATACACTGCGGGGTCCACTATTCACACTCAACATAGAGGCACGTTATGGCTATTGGCTTGTTGGCGACCATTACGGTTTTGGAAGGCAAGAACGAGGAGTTCGAGCAAACTTTTTTGGATCTCACTGAAAAGGTGAGGGCTAACGAGCCCGGCAACGTGTTTTACGCGCTGCATAAAAGTGGCAGCGATCCGCAGGTGTACAAGGTGATGGAGCAGTACGACAGCCCAGAGGCGCTCGATGCCCATGGCAAGAGCGATTACTTTCGCGAGGCCAACAAGCAGTTGGCCGGTTTTGTGGCCGGCGCGCCGGAGATTGAAATTCTGGAAGCGGTCAGCCGCTAGTTGATGGGTGGTGCTGGGCCGGGCCGTTCAACCGCCCCTGCCGCCATCTCCACCGCCGCCTCGAACAGAGCCGCCGCCGTCGCCAAAAAAACGCCGCTGGCGTCCCCCGTGTAATGCCCTGACTTATCGAAGTGGCCAGCACCACCGCTGAACTAGGCGACTGAGCCATCCGACTCGACTTTACCCTTCACGGTTCTGTCGCCACACCGCCGACACACGAAGAACGCTTCTCCAGTCTCGAAATTGGCCAGCTTGTAAGACTTAAACCCGTGAGCGAGGCTTCCGCAAGCTCGGCAGCGATAGTAAAAGGCCATTGTCGGCAGGACGACGGCAGTAAGCCCCAACAGGATCGCTAAAAAAATCCAGAGGTCGTTTTCCATGCTTTTTTGCCGGAGGGCCTGCCACTCGACCTTACCGGCGGTAAAACAGAATTCAAATCCGGACATTTCTCGCCGCAAACGCTGCTCGGCGAGAGAAAACGGTGGGAAAAACGGGGATGGCGCGGAATGCAGGAGTCGAACCTGCGACCTTCGGTTTCGTAGACCGACGCTCTATCCAGCTGAGCTAATTCCGCGCAAAGCCACCGAGGCACTGCCTCGCCGGGGCGCGTAGTATACACACTTGGCAAGGCCTCGCCAGCGCTGGAGAGGGCCATTGGGGTTCCCCCTACAGACAGTGAAGCCATGCAACAGGCAGCCCGGCTGCACCAGTGACGAGGTCAATTGAGGACAATGCAGATTCTGGTCGATGCCGATGCGTGCCCCGTGGTGATTCGCGACATTCTGTATCGCGCGGCACAAAAGCGCGGTATTAAACTCACGCTTTTCGCTAACCAGTCTTTCCAGATTCCGGCCTCTCCCGTGATCAGCCTGTATCAGGTCGCCAAGGGCCCCGACATGGCAGATCATGAAATCGCCGCCCGAGTGGAGGAGGGGGACCTTGTGATCACCGCCGATATCCCACTCGCCAGCGAAGTCCTTGAACAAGGCGCTCTCGTGATCACGCCGCGGGGTGAACGCTACACGGAAAACAATATTCGCCAGCGGCTACAAATGCGCGACTTCATGGAGACCATGCGCGCCTCTGGCGAACATACCGGTGGCCCGCCGCCGCTCAATCAGACCGACCGCAAGGCGTTCGCCGATCAATTGGATCGACTGCTCAGCCGGGCGCTTAAGTCAGGTTAATCCCGTGCTCAGATATCGACCCATTCGATGATCTCGGCCTCCAGCTGATCGAGATCGGCGGCGGTCTCGCTGATCGTTCTGCCCGCGACGGCCATGTGCGTATTGGCGGTCGACTGCGGGTCCCCTGTGATCAGAGGGTGCCACCGTGGCAGTGATTTCCCTTCCGCGAGCCGCCGATAGGCGCAGCTGCGTGGCATCCACGTCAGCTCGGCATTACTCATACGACGCACGTCGAGGCAGTCCTCAACTTCCTCAAGGCGCGTTGCGTAACGTTTGCATCGACCTGTCTCATCATCCAGCAGTTGGCAGGCCACTCGGGTGTAGAACACATCGGCCGTCTCGTCATTGACCAGCTTGTGCAAACAACACTGCCCGCAGCCATCGCACAGTGACTCCCACTCGGCGTCGGTCATGGCGTCGAGTGACTTTGCTTCCCAAAAAGGCTTGGCAGACATATTGGTCTCCCGGTGATGCCCAGATCACGAGGCTTGGCTTTACGACTCGCACAGTGACCGCCGGATAGCGGATAATCGGCCTGAGTTTACAGGAGTCGCGGGTTATGGATCTCGATATTAAAGGACGCACTGCACTGGTATGCGCTTCCTCCAAAGGTTTGGGAAGAGGGTGCGCAGAAGCGCTTGCCGCGGAGGGCGTCGATCTTGTTTTGAATGCGCGAGGTAGTGAGGCATTGGAGGCGACCGCGGCTTCTATAAGAGAGGCCTATGGCGTTGCGGTGACGACGGTCGCCGCAGATATCACGAGTGAGGCCGGTCAGGCGGAGGTACTCGCGGCGGCGGGTGATGTAGATATTCTGGTAACCAATGCGGGTGGCCCTCCGCCTGGCATGTGGACCGACTGGGATCGCGATGATTTTATTGCTGCCTTTGATGCGAATCTGTTGACGCCCATCGCACTGATCAAGGCGCTGCTGCCCGGCATGATGGCCCGCGGCTGGGGCCGGATCGTGAACATCACCAGCGTGGCCGTGAAGGCGCCGATACCTGTGCTTGGGCTCTCCAATACCGCACGTTCCGGTCTGACGGGTTACGTTGCAGGTGTATCACGGCAGGTCGCGAGCAGTGGCGTCACAATCAACAACCTTTTACCCGGGTTACATGACACCGACAGGCTGGCGATGCTTGATCAGGTCGACGCGTCGGCACGGGGCATTTCGGAGGCCGAGGCACGCGAGGCGCGCACTGCTACCGTACCGGCCGGTCGTTTCGGCACTGCTGACGAATTTGGCGCAGCCTGCGCCTGGCTTTGCTCGGACAAGGCAGGCTTTGTGATTGGCCAGAACATCCTGCTCGACGGCGGCGCGTTTCCTGGCGCGGTGTAGAGTTGCGCTGGGGTTTTAGCCGAGGGTGTGGCGTCGGCTGGCATTAAACACTCAATACAAGACACCGCGGGGTTTTAGCGATTGGCCTCACCCGCGCGCAGCCGCTGAATCAGGCTCGAGGTGTCCCAGCGATGTCCTCCGAGGCCTTGTACGTCCGCGTAAAACGTATCGACTAATTGGGTGACCGGCACCTCGGCGCCTACTGACTGAGCGGCCTTAATTGCGATACCCAAGTCCTTGCGCATCCAATCAACCGCGAAGCCAAAGTCGAACTCGCCCCTTATCATGGTCTCGGCGCGGTTATTCATCTGCCATGACTGTGCCGCCCCTTGCGCAATGACCTCCATAGCGGCCGGGACATCAAGCCCGGCGCGCTCGGCAAAGTGAATGCCTTCTGCTAATCCTTGCAGCAGCCCCGCGATGCAGATCTGGTTGACCATTTTGGTGAGCTGCCCGGCACCGACCGGCCCCATGCGCCGAACGCTGTTGGCGTAGCACTCAATCAATGGCTGGGCCTCAGTAAAGGCCTGCTCGTCAGCGCCTATCATGACCGTCAGTGCGCCATTTTCCGCACCGATTTGCCCCCCTGAAACGGGCGCATCGAGAAATGCCACACCCGACTGATCGGCCGAGGCCGCCAGTGACGTTGCCAGAGCCTCTGAGGTAGTGGTGTGGTCAACAAGGAGCGCGCCTGCGCGCATTGATGAGAGCGCGCCGTGCTCACCGAGGGTGACTTCGCGCACATCATCGTCGTTGCCCACGCAGAGCATCACGGCGTCTTGGTCCTTTGCTGCGGCTGCCGGTGTCGATGCAACGTAGCCGCCGTAGTCACTTTGCCAGGCCTCGGCGCGGCCGGTGGTGCGGTTGAACACGGTCACATCATGCCCTGCGCGCGCCAGGTGACCAGCCATGGGATAGCCCATGGCACCTAATCCGATGAAAGCGATGCGGTGCGGTGAAGTCATCTGTCGGCGCGTCCTGTCGTAAGAAGAGGAGTACAGCCTAACCCAAGAAGCTTGGTTATCGGATGAGGACAGGGCAATGAGCGTTAACAGTCTGGACGTGGTGATCGGTGCTGGAAGCGCGATTGGGCGCGCTTTGGTCGAGCGATGGTCTCGCGAGGGGGCGCAACCGATTCTTGCGGTCGCGCGATCAGTGGAAGCGCTCGCGGCTGTTGAACTTCTCGGCGTACAGACTCATCGATGTGACTACAGTGAGGCATCATTGGCGCCGCTTGCTGCTCAGTTGCAGGAGCAGTCGACAGACATCAAGCGGCTGGTTATCTGCAATGGCGTCCTGCAGGGGGAGGGCTATCGACCGGAGCGGGCACTCAATCAGCTGAAAACGACTGCGATGGAACAGGTGTTCGAGGTCAATGCGTTTGTGCCTATGCGGGTGCTGGCCTCGCTAGCACCCGTTATCAAGCGAAGCGCGGCGCCGCGGATAGCGGTGCTGTCGGCGCGAGTCGGTAGCATCGGCGATAACGGTCTCGGTGGCTGGTACAGCTACCGCGGCAGCAAGGCGGCACTAAATATGATGTTGCGCTGCGCGGCGCTGGAGACGCGGCGAGTGAACCCCTCTGCCAAGATCATGGCCTACCACCCCGGCACCGTGGATACCCCTTTGTCCGAGCCTTTTCAGGCCAGCGTGGCGCCGGAAAAACTGTTCTCACCTGCGCGGGCAGCAGAGGCGCTCGACACCGTGCTGTCGAGTCTGGCAGCAGACGGTGAGCTCTCCTATCTCGACTGGCGAGGCGAGACCATCCCCTGGTGACGAGTTTATCCTCCGATGACGAGCCTATCGCCTAGTGGCAAGTCTATGCCCTGGTCAAGCGTGTCGCTTCGGATTCCGTGTCACCTTTTGCACTGGCTCTCGCTGTACTTCTGCGGCCATTGCAGTAGTCTGTTTCTCACAGAAAGTGCCTGCAGCTCAGGCTCCGATCGTTACTGCAATGCTGTCTGGGATTTAGCAGGCCATCCAACAAATGTTCAAGGGAGGGAAATGCCTCATTAGAACTTTGTTTATCTCACTGTTTACATTCGTTGCCTTGGCGGCAAAAAAGTCGGCAAAACCAAAATGAGCCAGATCACTTACGGTCTGCAGTTGGGTGGCCAGGTCTACAGCCAGATGATTTTCTTCCTCGACGAGCGGGTGCTCGATGATTTCACCTCCGGTATCTTCGAGTTTGGCGCTCAGGCGCGTTCCCAACCTAGCCAGTTTACTGGGTGAAGTGGATCAGTTTAATGGCTCACCCTAGATGTGCCCCGGGGGAAGAAACAAGCTCAGGATTCGACTACCGAGAAATGAATGTCGACGCTGGGTAGACGTGAAAGCAGGGCGTCACCCATTGCGCTGGCGGTGGTCCAAATGCCGCCGCCTACAAAGAGCTCGTCCCGCGCTAGACAGAGACCGGCTTGCGCCAACATACGAGAGGTAGCGCCATAGCCCGGGTCCCGCTGACCCGCCACTTTGACACGCAGCTGGTTCTCGCCGTCGGTGCCATGTGCCCAAAATTCGAAAAAGCCATTATTGCGCGTGGTTTCGTTGGGTCCCTCACCGGGGTCGGGCAAGACCTTTTTCAGTAGTGCCCGGGTCGGTGAGAAAAAGGTGCCCGCCATCACGGCCCCCAAGCCTCCCGCGCTCAACAGCGCCTTGGCGCGGCTTGAGCACAGCTGGGACTCGTCGTAGCGGAAGTCTGCACTGTAGGGCAGGCCCGCCAGGGCGTGGGAGCGCCTGACGACTTTGGTATTGATGGCCGCCATCACGAAGGGGCCGGTCCAGGATTCAAAGTTATCGTCCCAGGCAATCCCCGCCTGATCCGGGCCATCCAGTCCTTTCTCCAGGCCCGCAGGGTAGAGCGCGTAGGGGTCCATGACCCGCTCCTTAATAACAGGGTCTTTGGAAGCCTGTTCCGCGACGTACATCAGGCTCGCGACGGTGCCACCACTGACGCCCCCCGCGGCGCGGCCCATGCGACCAGTGACATGGTTGGCGTAGTTGCCGAAGCGTTCCTTAAACTGTTTCTGCAGGAAATAAACGGACAGGTCCGAGGGGATCGAATCGAACCCGCAGCAGTGCACGAGTCGCGCACCACTCGCTTTGGCAATCGGGTCGATCTGTTCGTACACCTCCGCCATCCACTGGGCTTCACCCGTGAGGTCGCAATAATGTGTGCCTTTGGTCGCGCAGGCTTTGAGCACCGGCGTGCCGTATTGCGCATAGGGACCAACGGTGCTGATCAGCGCACGGGTCTGGCTTGCCATGGTGCCAAGGCTATCCGGGTCAGCGCTGTCGGCGATGAGTATGGGTAGTTCCGGGAGGTTTAACTCACGCCGCACTTGCTTCAATTTCTGCGCATTGCGCCCCGCGATGGCCCAGCGAAGGTCCTGATGGTCGCTCGCTAAATACTCGGCCACCAGTTTGCCGGTGAAACCCGAGGCGCCGTATAGCACGATCTCAAACTGCCGATCTGTCATGGCTTATTCACTGCGTTAAAAAAACGTGGAGAAGGGTAGCAAGTTCGATCGACATGCCGGCGTGCAGAGGTTGGTACTTCTTTGCACATCAGCCCTGCTTGTCAAAGTTCCGCAGATCGAATGCGACTTATCTCCATGGAGTCGGTGTGATCAACGCAGTAAACTTCATCCCCCGAGAAAACTCTGCCATGGACGGTGGTAGTCACGGACATGCTCTGATGGTGCGTTGCACTGAGGGTGTCCCTGACCTGATCAAGGAGATGAGAATGATTGCGCGATTGCGTCAAGCGGCCTGGCCCATCGGCGTTGGCATGGCTGGTATCGCGATTTATGCGTTGCTGCAGGTGACCAAGCCGCAACCAGACCCCAGCATTGAGCCGCCCCGGCCCATTCGTGTTGAGGTGGTGCCCGCGATACGAGCGACCACCCGCCCCACGGTAGTGGCCTACGGCGAGGTGCGCCCCGGTGTGCGCACGCAGTTGGTTGCGCAGGTGGGCGGCAAAATCATGCAGATTGCGCCTGCATTTATTGAGGGCGGCCAGTTCGACACCGGCGATGTGCTGCTTAGTATTGAAGACACAGATTACCGCGCGGCCGTCGATGAGCGGCAGGCCAGAGTGGCCGCCGCCAGGGTGGATTTGGAGCAGGCGTTGGCTGACGCCGATGTCGCGCGTAGGCAGCTTGTCGGGCAGAAGAGCCCTTCACCGCTGGCACTCAAAAAACCACAGGTTGCCCGCGCTGAATCAGCGCTTAAAGCTGCCGAGACGGCGCTGGCTCTGGCGCTGACGAATTTGGAGCGCACTCAAATCAGCCTGCCTTTCGCGGGCCGGGTAGAGAGTCAGTCGGTGGACCTAGGTCAATATGTGAATCCCGGCAAGGCGCTGGGTACGGTATTCGGTACCGATACGGCGGAGGTCCGGCTGGCGCTCACCATGAATCAACTCTCCGCCCTCGGGGTGCCCATTGGTTTTGCCGGGGGAGAGATGGGCGGCCTGCCCACCACTCTGTCTGCCATGATGGGCGGAACGTTGCACCAGTGGCAGGGCGTGCTGACTGGCCTGGATGCCTCAATCGACCCTACTACTCGAACGGTTTATGGCACGGTGAAAATCGATAACCCTTACCAACAAACTCACTCAGTGACCGGTATGCCGCTTGCGGTGGGTCTATACGTCGATGCTGAAATTCAGGGCCGGCCAATCGTCGATGCGATTCAGATCGCGGCGGAGGGATTACGTGCCGGTGACGAGATTTATGTCGTCGACGGTGAGGGTCTGCTGGATGTGCGGCAGGTTGCCGTGATTCACCGCAGTCGTGACAGTGTGCTGTTATCCGGGGGTGCCGAGGCAGGCGAGCAGGTGATTGTCTCTGCTATCAGAAACCCGGTGCGCGGCATGCGGCTGGAGGCCATGGACAGCGGTACCATTGCTGACAGTGTGGGTACCGAGACCGCCACCGAAGACAACGAAGCCTGAGCGTTAAGACATGGAAAGTCTGATCCGATGGTGGGTGCGTAATCCGGTTGCCGCCAATCTCTTGATGTTGATTATTGTCACGGCCGGTTGGCTGGGGCTGCGCGATATCGAGAAAGAAGTGATCCCGTCGGTGCAACCCGACATTATTCAAGTCGAGATCATGTGGCCCGGTGCTTCGCCCAAAGAGGTAGAGCTTCTGGTCGTTCAGCGCGTGGAAGAGGCGCTAAAGAACGTCTCCAACGTGTACCGCGTGACTTCGGAGTCCCGAGAGAGCTATGGCTCTTTGACCGTGGAAACCTTTCCAAGCGTTGATCTCAACGCCTTTTTGAATGACATCAAGAATGCCGTCGACTCGATAACCGCCTTTCCGCGGGATATCGAGAATCCGCGGGTACGCAGGCTCGAGTGGCGGCAGGAGATGATTCGCATTGCGTTAGCGGGTGATATTGGTGAGAAGGCGCTCACCCGGCTGGGTAATTCACTTCGCAACCAGTTGGCGAGCTTGCCCTACATTTCTCAGGTCGAGGTATTTGGTTCGCGTCGCGAAGAGGTGACCATTGAGCTCTCGGAGCGAGCCCTGCGAACCTACGGGCTCAGTTTTGCCGATGTCGCCACGGCGATTCGTCGCGACTCCATGAACGTCTCGGTGGGAGAAGTCCGCACTCAGACGGGGGACGTGCAGCTGCGTGCCGAGAATCTCGCCGATACCCAGACTGATTTTGAGCAAATCGTGATTCGCCAGAGCGCGGCTGGGGGTCAAGTCCGAGTAATGGATGTGGCCACCGTCATCGATGGCTTCGAGCAGAACGAGATTCTGGCCACTGCGAACGGTAAACCCGCTGTGTTGTTACAGGTGAAAACGACCGATGACATGCAGGTGGTGAAAGCCAGCGACGCGGTAACCGGATGGATAGAAAGAACCCAGCCGACGCTGCCCGTCGGAGTAGAGCTGACACTTTGGTCCGACATGGCGGATGTTTATGAAAATCGGATGGAACTGATAGCGGAATCATCGATTCTCGGCTTGATGCTCGTTTTCATCATCCTGATTTTCACGCTGGAGCCCAAGGTCGCGCTATGGGTGACGGTAGGTATCGGCGTTAGTTTCCTCGGTGCCTTTGCTCTGCTGCCCGCTAATGATGTGTCTTTGAATCTGCTGTCGACCTTCGCCTTTCTGCTGGTTTTGGGGATCGTGGTCGACGACGCGATCGTGGTGGGAGAAAGTGTCCATCATCACGTGCATCAGCGTGGCTTGGCGGGCGAAGACGCTGCCGTCGCGGGCGCTTTTGCCGTCAGCCGGCCAGTGATTTTTGCGGTGTTGACGACCATTGTGGCGTTTGCGCCCTGGCTGTTTGTTTCGGGTGTCACTGCGCAATTCACGCGGCAGCTGTCGGTGGTGATTTCGCTGGCGCTGATGTTCTCGTTGATAGAGGCTTTTCTCATCTTGCCTAGCCATCTTCGCAACCAGAAGGTCACGGCAGCCAAGACAAAATGGATGGCGCGGCAGCAGCGCGTTGCGAACAGTATTGTCCGATTTGCCGAGCAGATCTATCGGCCGTTTTTAGAGCGATGTCTGGCGCGGCGCTACACGACGACTATGGTGTTCTTCTCGCTCTTTTTGGTGTCGCTGGGTTTGTTTACGAGTGGTTGGGTGAAGTTCTTCTTTTCGCCGCAGGTCGAAAACGAGCAGGTGTACATCAATGTGCGTTTGCCCCCGGGCACGCCCTACAGCCGCTCTATGGAAGTGCTGGGGCAACTGCAGAAAGCCGAAAAGCAACTGGCTGAAGAGGTCAACGCCAAGGCAAAAGCAGGTCGCGGCTCCGGCGAGTTGATTGAGGGTTGGTACACCCGTGCAAGGCGGGGCGATGTGATTGCCATTGTGCAGTTGGCGCCGCCCGATCAGCGGGCCCTTAGCGCGAGAGAGACCGCCGAGCGGTTCTCTGATTTGGTGGGCGATATCCCGGATGCCGATGAGGTGAAAGTCAACTACACCCTGGGCGACAGTGAGGCCAGCATTACGTTCCTGCTGCAACACGAGGACCTCGATACTCTCAACGCGGCAAGCCGCACCTTGCAACAGCATCTGGCGGGCTACGACAAGGCCTATTTTGTCCGCGACGACCAATGGGGCGAGTTGCCCGAGTTGCGCTTCCACTTGCTCCCAGGTGCCGAGCGTCTGGGCATCACGTTGGGAGACGTATCCACCCAAGTGCGTCAGGCGTTTTACGGCGAGGAGGTGCAGCGCCTTCCCCGGGAGGACGGCGACGTCAGGGTGATGGTGCGGTATCCCGAAAATGCGAGAGGCTCGCTGGCATCCTTTGAAGATATGCGGATTCGTACCCCTGACGGACGACTGGTGCCTCTACTCGCGGTGGCAGATGTTGAAGTGGGACAGGCCACGCGGCGCATTACGCGGCGCAATGGTGAGCGCGTGGTGACGGTGCGCGCGACGGTTGATCCTGAATCGTTAGGTGAGATCAATCGCGCGGTCAAAGACGGCTACGTACCCGAGCTGCTGGCGATGTATCCGGGGTTGCAGGTCCTGAAAGGGGGGTCGCAGGAGGCGGAAGCCGAGTTCTTCAGTGAAATTGCGGCGCTCTACACGATTGCGCTGTTTGTCATTTATGCGCTCATTGCGGTGGCTTTCAGGTCTTACAGTTTGCCGATTTTGATTATGACGGCGATGCCCTTCGGATTTATGGGTGCAGTTTTTGGCCACCTGATTTTTAACCTACCCATGGCCATGTTCTCTTATTTCGGTATCGGTGCCGCGGCGGGTGTGGTCGTCAATGACAATCTCGTACTGATCGATTACGTGCGGCGACTCGAGCGGGAGGGCATGTCGCCGCCCAAGGCACTTGTGACCTCCGCGGTCAGTCGATTCAGGCCCATTTTTCTGACCACCGTGACCACCTTTGTCGGTTTGATTCCGATCATGGCTGAACAATCGACTAGCGCCCAATTCCTCAAGCCAGCCGTGCTCTCACTGGCCTTCGGGGTGTTCTTCGCGCTATTTGTGAGCCTGTTATTGGTGCCGGCCATGTATCTGATTGGCTACGATTGGCAGCAGATGCGCCAAGCAAGCAAAAATCGTAAGTCGGGTGATGCCGATGCGAGCGAGGCAGTGCCTGCCTCGATCTGATCTAACGCACGCCGTGCATCATGCGCTTCAGCACCGGTGACAGTACGAGTAACACCGCACCGCCTGCCAAACCGATCGTGAGCAACTGACTGAACAATTCGGTGTAGCCCGACAGTGCATCAGTGAGGTTGAGGCTTGACTCGTTGGCCGGGCGGGCAGCGATAGTGGCGATTTGCGCGGCGACGTAGGAGGAGTAGGCCGACGCCAAAAACCAGGTGCCCATCATCACACCCACCACCGATGGGACCGCGAGTTTGGTGACCGCCGACAGGCCTACCGGGCTCAGGCAAAGCTCACCCGTTGTATGAAGCAGGTAAGCCAGGATGAGCCACCAGGCAGAGACCACGCCTGCCTGATCGGGGAACTGTGCTCCATAGACCAGCGCGCCAAAACCCAGACCCGCCTGAGCGATGCCGAGGGAGAACTTCACCGGCGTGCTGGGTTCCCAGCCTCGCCGCCCGAGGCGAATCCAGAGCATGGCAAACAGTGGAGCCAGAGAGAAAATGAAGAAGGAATTGGCTGCGCCGAATTGCGCGGCCGTGAGGGTCATGCCAAACAGCGTTTTGTCCGTAACACGGTCAGCGTAAAGCGTCATGGAGCCGGCACCCTGCTCGAAGAGCGCCCAGAAAACCACCGTTGAAAGGGTGAGCAGGATAAGCACAAACATCCGCTCGCGCTCAACCTTTGTGCAGCGAAACAGCAGAAACCACCCCAGACCCGCCAACAACGTCAGCGACAGCACATCGAGTAGCGTGCCGACCGTGTCGGTCAGTTGAACCAGCTGCCAGACCACAGCCACCATGAGGAAACTGCCCGCGTAAATCGCTCGCTCGATATTCAAGCCCGGAATGCCAACGCTTTGTGTCAGCCGCTCTGGGTGTTCAGGCTCGCCATGGCCCATGAGGTTGTGTTGTCCCCACTGGAAAACGATGAGGCCCAGGAGCATGCCAATACCCGCCGCGCCAAAGCCCCAGGACCAGCCATAGACTTCGCCCAGCCAGCCGCACAGCAGCGTTGCGCTGAAGGCGCCGATGTTGATGCCCATGTAGAAAATTGTGAAACCCGCGTCTCGCCGCGGGTCACCTTCTGGGTAGAGCTTGCCGACCACCGTCGAAATATTGGGTTTGAGAAATCCGACCCCGACCACAATCAACGCCAGCGAGAGGTAGAAGATCGATAGCGCCTGATCGTCGCGGACGATACCGGCTGCCGTCTGACGAGCCGCCTCGCCCTCAAACGCCATGCCGAGGTGCCCGGCTACGAGCAGCAAGCCGCCAAACGTCACCGCTTTGCGCATACCGATAAACCGGTCGGCAATGAGGCCGCCAAGGACGGGCATAGCGTAGACGAGGGAGGCGTAGCTTCCCAATACACCGAGACCTGCCGCGTCGGAGAACAGGTGGTACTTGGTGAGATAGAGGAGTAGCAGATACTTCATGCCGTAAAAGGAGAAACGCTCCCACAGTTCCGTGGCGAAGCAAATGTATAACCCGCGTGGGTGGCCCCACAGGCCGTTGCCATTGTCTTCAGCCAAGGTGGTCATCGTGTTGTGTCCTCACAGTGTGTCTTCATGGATAGCGATCAGGCGGCCCGCGCCAGCGCTGACTGACCCTGCAGGGCCAGCGCCATGTCGTCGGGGTCGGTGATCCTTTTGACCTCGCTGAACAAGGCGGCGGCCTGTGGGTAATAGACCTTCAGGTAGACGAGCCACTGCTTCACCGGATTGACCGCGTAGCGCGGGTCGTACATCGCCCGGTTACGGGCAAAAAACGTCACCAGTAGCTGTTGTGCCTCAGGCCAGCTGAATGTTGGACCCACCTCGCCTCGGTGTGCCGCAACGATCGCGGCGCCGAGATCCGGGCGGCACAGCGCGCCACGGGCGAGCATGAAAGCATCGCAGCCGCTGATCTCGGCGCAACGTGCCACGTCGGCCGGTGTCCAGAGCTCGCCATTGGCGATAACGGGGTAGGGGAGCATCAGCCGCGCTTGTCGGAGTTGATGCCAGTGCGCGGGCGGCCGATAGCCCTGTCTTTTGGTGCGGGCATGGATGGTGATCTCGGAGAGGGCAACGCCCGACAGTGCGTCGAGAATCTCTTCAAATTGTTCGTCGCTGTCATAGCCCAAGCGGATCTTTGCGGTGACCGGCGTTCGCTCGGGCACACTGTCGCGCACCTGTTCGCAGATCGATCTGATCAGTTTTGGGGAGCGTAATAACACTGCGCCGCCTTGCGATCGGTTAACGGCTTTGGCAGGGCAGCCGAAATTCAGGTCAATACCGGGTGCGCCAAGGGAGGCCGCACGCGCTGCGTTAGCGGCCATCAGCTCGGGGTGAGAGCCCAAGAGCTGAAGGTAGACAGGGGTGCCTAATGGCGTGAATCCGCCTTGTCGCAGCTCAGGGGCATAACGAAAAAAAACCCGCTTCGGGAGGACAGTTTGAGATACGCGCACGAATTCGGTCACGCAGCGCTCGTAACCGCCAATGGCGGTGAGCTGCTCGCGCATGACCGCGTCAACAACGCCCTCCATGGGGGCGAGGATCAGGCGCGGTGGCAGGCGTTGTGGCGTGTGGGCGGGGTCGATCATGGCCGGCAGGGTAACCAGATACCTGACTTTTTAACAGTGGGCGTGACGCAAGCACTCTCCCTTTGTAGACTCGCTCGCTCGATTCAACCCGCCACCCGCGTTGGTATGGGGTAACACTATGAATCCAAACTATCTTGACTTTGAGCAGCCGATTGCAGAACTCGAAATGAAGATCGAGGAACTGCAGGGCGTTGGCGACGGCGCCGACCTGAATCTGGGCGACGAAATCGACCGCTTGCGGGAGAAGTCGACCGCGCTGACCGCGAAGATTTATGCGGATCTCAGCGCCTGGGACATTGTGCGCGTGGCGCGGCACCCTCAGCGGCCATATTCCCTCGACTACATCCCGGAAATCTTCACCGAATTCGATGAGCTACATGGCGATCGCCACTTCGCCGATGACAAGGCGATTGTGGGTGGTGTTGCCCGCCTCGACGGGCGCCCGGTCATGGTGATTGGTCAAGAAAAAGGCCGCGTGGTTAAAGACAAGGTCTACCGTAACTTCGGTATGCCCAAGCCCGAGGGCTATCGCAAAGCGATGCGCCTGATGGAGATGGCTGAGCGCTTCAAGATGCCGGTGATCACGCTTATTGACACGCCCGGGGCATATCCCGGTATCGATTCGGAGGAGCGCGGGATCAGTGAGGCGATTGCGCAGAACCTGGCGGTGATGTCGCGGCTCAAGAGCCCGTTGATCTGTATCGTGATTGGTGAGGGTTCATCGGGCGGTGCGCTCGGCATCGGGGTGGGAGACCATCTCGCCATGTTGCAGTTCGCCACCTATTTTGTGATCTCCCCCGAGGGCTGCGCCAATATTATCTGGAAGAGCTCCGAGTTTGCGCCAGATGCGGCGGCGGCGATGGGTGTCACATCCTCCAAGCTCGAGGAGTTGGGCATCGTTGACGTAACAATCCCCGAGCCGCTCGGTGGTGCGCACCGCGACCCGATTGAGATGGCCAGCCGATTGAAGGCGCACTTATTGGACCAGGTGGATCGGCTGTCTGCGATGGATACCGATGCCATGCTTGAGGCGCGTTACCGAAGGCTGATGTCCTACGGTAATTGAGTGTCGGTGCAAGCGTCGTGCGCGAGATCCTGGCACCCTTTCCTGATGCGCTGTTAGAGGCGCCGCGCTGGTGGGTGGCACTCTCTGGTGGAGCCGACAGTGTTGCGCTGCTCTATGCACTGGCGGCTTATCGAGATGCGGCATCCGCACCACCGCTCTACGCCATTCACGTTAATCACGACTTGTATACTGCTGCCGGGGAGTGGGCCGATCTCTGTCAGCGGCACGCCGACAG
>Ga0163109_10001959_pt1 | contig 16187 bp, 10 predicted proteins | sample CRUFie1St13metaG_FD_108704 | JGI IMG/M metagenome (GOLD analysis project Ga0163109, IMG submission 108704) | Marine microbial communities from the Costa Rica Dome - CRUD Field 142mm St13 metaG | ecosystem: Environmental > Aquatic > Marine > Oceanic > Photic zone | place: Costa Rica: the Eastern... | reverse complement strand
TGGTGGCTATGGGGTGCGGAAGGAACAGCGGGTCTCATTGTGTTCATGGCCGGACTGGCCTTTTTTGGCGATGCCGTGCGGTACCGCGTGCACATGGACCGGGAAGGCTGAACGCTTAGCCGTTGAGTAACACATCGATGGCCGCCGCGAGTTGGCGGTCCTTGTCGGTGACGCAGTTTCCGGCGTCGTGGGTGGTCAATGTAAGGCGCACCAGACCGTATGCATTAAAAATTTCAGGGTGATGTTCGTGTTCTTCCGCCAATTCTGCAACGCGGTTGATAAAAGCCATTGCAGCCCGGAAATCATCAAATTGAAATTCACGCACCCATCGCTCCGGTGTTTTATTCCATGCCATTCAACGAATTTAGTATGAATCAAAAAAGCCCGGCAGGGCCAGGCTTTTCTGATTCGAATTGGAAGGCTCAGTTGATTTCGAAGCGGTACGTTTCGCCACACTCTGTGTTGAAGGTCTCTTCTGAGTCGACGCAAGCTGAGATCAGGGCCATTTTTGCCAGTACGTCGTAGGTGCCTTCATCCGCCGCATATTCGACAGAGTCGAGCGGATCCATTTCTAAAAACAAGTCCCCATTGACCTTGATTTCAGGGGTGCAAACGGTGTTGTTGACCATGACGATGGTCGCCTTGTTGTCGCACTCGAGGATGTCGCTCTTGCATGCTGACAATCCGAGCAGACAAAGCGCTGTGAGCGCCAATAAATTGTATTTCATTTCGGTTGGTTTGGTAAGCGATAAAAGTATGCTAAATCCTTCCGTTACTTGGCTGTAGGAAACAGAAATCCGAGCACCGCAAACGGCACCACAGAATCAATCAAGTGCGCCCAGATGTCCGGTGCTTTGAACCAGATGAATTGACTGTAGGGGTGGTAAGCGAAGGCAAGGAGGCCAATGATCACCGCGATGGCGACGTTGGTGAGCTTGCTTTGTGCAGCGGCTTTACTGAATAGCCAAAACAGCCCGAACGCAATCAACAAATTCATGATCAAGCTTCGCAACAAGTTGGGCGTCATGTCGCTGGACCATTCTTTGTGGTAGTTCAAGATGGCCCACGGCTGGCCATCTTGCTCGGCAAGGTAGGCTTCGACTTTTACGGGATCTTGGTAGTCTTCCTGGGCGAGGGTTCCCAAGGCGTACATGCCTTCTTCGAGTTCCAGCTCGGCGAGCCGTTCCAGGATGGGGTCTTGCAGTGGGGTGTGCTCCGAAGCAGAACCGTGCAGGTTGAGCATGGCAAAAGAAAGAAACTGCCAAACGAACAAAGTCAGTCCGCCCACGAGGGTGTAAGCGATTGGTTTTTTTGATGGAGGTAAGGGTTGGTCGGACGAAAATAGACAAAAGCCCTTCAGTGGCCCTTCAACTGACCGGCGACAAACCCCGTCGACCAGGCGGCTTGAAAATTGAATCCACCCGTGATGCCATCCACGTCGAGAACTTCTCCTGCGAAATAGAGGCCAGGCGCGATACGGCTTTCCATGGTGTTGAAGTTGACTTCGCTGAGTTCCACACCACCACAGGTCACAAACTCTTCCTTGAACGTCGTTTTCCCCCGTACTTCATATGCATCGTTGAGGAGGGTGTTGAGCAGGCGGTTGCGGTCTTTTTTGCCCAGGTCCATCCACGGCAGATTGGCATCGCATCCAGCCCGTTCCAAGAGGTAAATCCAAAATTTGCGGGGAAGCTCAAAGGGGCTGGCGTTCCCCAATTTTTTCTTGCGGATATCGGACATAACTTGATTCAATGCAAGACGGGCGTTGTCCTCATTCGGTTCGCCAATCCAATTGATTTGGGTGGTGAAGTGGTAATCGCGGTTTGCCAATTCGCGTGCCCCCCAGGCGGAGAGCTTCAATATACCTGGGCCGCTCATCCCCCAATGGGTAATCAGGATGGGACCCTCCTCGGATAATTTGGTTCCTTGCACCCGGGCAATGGCGCGAGGCACAACGACTCCCATTAACTCGGTGATGGCATTGCCTGGCATGTTAAATGTATAAAGGGAAGGTACGGGATCGGCAATTCGATGACCGATTGCTCGGAGCCAATCAAACCCCTTCGCTGTAGGACTGCCTCCGGTAGCGACCACGACACAGTCGAAAGCCTCGCCGTTGACTATCCAACCACGTTCTGCCGATTCCAACTGCTTCGCCGGTGTTTGCATGCGCACAGCGATTCCGGCATCTGCAGCTGCTCGCGTCAGGCAATCCACAATGGTTTGCGAATCGTTGGTTGTGGGGAACATCCGGCCGTCTGCTTCGGTGTGAAGTTGCACGCCGCGCGCTGCGAACCACTTGACGGTGTCCTCGGCCTGGAATTGATCGAACGTTTTTTTGAGGGATTTGCCGCCTCGGGGGTAGCATTTGGACAAGCCGCTTGCGGAAAAGGTGGCGTTGGTGACGTTGCACCGACCGCCGCCGCTTATTTTTACCTTGGCCAATACCTTGTTCGACTTTTCGAACAGCACCACTTTCGCTTCATGATGGTGTTGCCGAATGGACAACGCAGCAAAGAATCCGGCAGCACCCGCTCCGATAACCGCTGCCTTCATACCCTTAATGTGGCAATTTTGAACGCAACGCCGCGTAGGCCAGTACCCCCAAAATGCCCATGACGATGGAGATGAGGAACACGGTCGTTCCGCTTCCGACCAACGCATACATGGGACCCGGGCAAGCGCCGGTCATGGCCCAACCCAGACCGAAAATGGTGCCGCCGATGTAGGCCGACGTAAAGTTCGGGGCTTTATCGTTGAGTTCGATGACATTGCCTTCAATGCTTTTGGCTCCGACTTTGCGGATGATCAAAACACTCAGTGCACCGACGGCAATCGCGCTGCCGATGATGCCGTACATGTGAAAACCCTGGAAGGAGAACATCTCCTGAATACGGAACCAAGAGAGGACTTCGGCTTTCATAAAAATGATGCCGAGGAAGATGCCAATGAGGAAGGCGAGGAAATTTCTCATGGTTCAGGGATCAAGCGAGGATGAGTGGCAATAGAATCCAGGACGTGATGAGGCCGCCAGTAAAGAAGCCGAGCACCGCCACCAAGGAGGGCAATTGAAAATGGCTCATGCCCATGATGGCATGGCCCGAGGTGCACCCGCCGGCATAACGCGTCCCGAAACCAACAAGGAACCCTCCGCCGATGACAAAGAGTAGGCTTTGCCAGTTGCTGAGCGAGGACCAGCTGAAGAGTTCAGCCGGGTGCTGCCCGGAGAAATTGGTGATGCCGAATCCCTTCAAGCGGAGGATGGCCGACTCGCTCAGAGCGATGGGTGCATCCGACGCCAAAAACGCACTGGCGATGAAGGCGCCGATGAGCACGCCCGCCACCATAACCAAGTTCCACGATTCGGTTTTCCAATCGTACTTCAGGAAGTCCAAGTTGTTGGGGACGACGGCGGCGCACATGTGTCGAAACGACGAGCTCATGCCGAAGGTGCGGTTGAGGAAAATCAAATGCAGCGGGACCATCAGTCCAATGACCGGTCCGGCCACGTACCATGGCCACGGTTGACTGATCCAATCAATGAAATTTGACATACCTCGAAAGTAAGATGCAGGATTGATAAACAGTGTGAACTCAATCACAGAAAAGGCCCGGCATTGCCGGGCCTCTCTGTTCGATATTGATGAATGATTATTCTTGGCCGAGTACGTTGTAGTACTGCACGAAGGTGGCGAGGTTACCCACGCAATCGGACGTAATCCACGTGCGAATCACGATGCCCCCACAGGTACAGACATCGCTGCATCCGGATACAGGTGAATAGAATTCGTTGAACACCACAAACGTTTCACCGTCGCAATTGTCCACGGCCTCGAGCACCGGGGCTTCTGGGATATCGGCGCAGGAAGCAACGGTGATGTTCGATGGGGGCAGTTCGCCAACCCACTCGGGCTCGGTTGTGTCCACCACGCTCAGGGTTTGCGTTGCCGTGATGCTGTTTCCACATTCATCACTGGCCGTCCACGTTCGGATTAAGGTGTAGCGGCTTGAGCAAGAGCTTGGGATGAACTCTTCCTCGAAGACCACGGTGACGTCCGCATCGCAATCATCCGAAGCCGTGACGAGGCTTGGATCTGGAATTTCACTGCACTCAACAATGACGAATTCTTCGATATCAACATCCCATTCTGGTAGGGTCTCATCCGCTATGCTGATGACCTGGGTCGCTGTTATCACGTTTCCGCTACAGTCGGTAGCTGTCCATGTGCGTATGACGTCATACTCCAAGGTGCAACCGGTATCTTCACCAGCGGTCTCCTCCGTGAATACGACTTCGACCGATGCATCGCAGTTGTCAAACGCCGTGATAATTGGAGCATCCTCCAATTCACCGCAGCCGATGGTGATGTCCTCAGGAATGGACTCATTCCAGGTTGGCGCAATGGTGTCTTGAACAACAATGGTGAATTGATGTGCTACTTCGTTTCCACAACCGTCCGAAGCTGTCAACGTGACCAAGTGCTCATAATTTCCGCATTCATCCTCGCTGATCACTTCTCGTGATTCAATGATCTCTACGTCACTGCAATTGTCAACGGCAAAGGCCTCAAATGGCAATTCTTCACATTGGGAATTTTGGTCGATCGGCAAGGCTGTGAATTGGGGCAATTCAGTGTCGACAATCGTGAAGGTGGCTGTGGTAACTGAGGTGTTGCCGCAGGCATCTGTCGCGGTGAAGTCAACCGCGGCCGAACCCGTATTGCCACAGGCAGGCTCTAGCAATGCGTAGTTGTTGGACCACGTGACTTCACTGCAAGTATCCGTCGCCAATGCGCCGCCATGGTTGAGCAGCCATGCCTCCAATTCTGCACCATTTCCAGTGCCGTCGCATTCAACCGTCAAGTCAGACGCCGCAGTCGAAATGATCGGGCCTGTGGTGTCTTGTATGGTAACCAAGGCTTCAGCGCTAGTTGTATTTCCACAGGCATCGGTTGCGGTGAATGTCACCGCGGCAGCACCGGTGGCCCCACACGCGGCCTCAAGTCCCGCGTAATCATTCGACCATGCTACATCGGAACAGAGGTCGGAAGCCATTCCGCCACCGGCATTTGCAAGCCATGCTTCAATTTCCAATGTGTTTCCAGCGCCGTCACATTCAACCACAAGCGCCTGGGGTTCCGAAGTGATGGCAGGTCCGGTCGTGTCTGCAATGGTGAAAATAGCGGTCGTCAAGGTGGAATTTCCACACGCATCCGTAGCCGTAAACGTGACCGCAGTTGCACCTGTGGCCCCGCATCCGTCTCCAACGGCTGCAAAGTCATTCGACCACGAGACTTCTCCGCACGCATCGGAGGCCGTGGCCGAGCCGTTGTCAGCCAACCACGCTTCCAGTTCAGCTGAATTTCCGAATCCGTCGCATTCAACAGTGAATTCTACTGCATCGGTTACCGAAGGAGGTGTGGTGTCTTCGATGGTGAAGGTGGCGGTCGTCGTGATGCTGTTGCCGCACGCGTCACTCGCTGTGAAGGTAACGGTTGCGCTTCCAGTCGATCCGCACTCGTCTGTCAAGCCCGCAAAGTCATTGGCCCATGTGACGTTGCTGCACGCATCTGTGGCCTCAGCTCCTCCATGGCTCTCCAGCCAAACGGACAAAGCCGCCTCATTCGATACAACATCGCACTCGATGACCTGGTCGACCGCAGCGGACACCAAGTCAGGTGCTGTGGAATCTACGAATTCAATGGTCGCCGAGGTCGATGTCGCATTTCCACAATCGTCCGTTGCCGTGAAAGTAACTGTTGAGAATCCGCCGGCACACGATCCTTCGAGTTCCGTGAAGTCGTGGGACCAGGTCACCTCGCTGCAATTGTCACTGGCCAAAGCACCTCCTTGTGTTCCCAACCACTCTTCTAGCGTGGTTTGATCAGTTAAGTTTTCGCATTCGACTGTAAGGTCTGCTGCCGGAGCGTCCAAGGTGGGCCCTTCCGCATCGATTACTTCAATGCTCTGAGTGAATTCAGCGGCATTTCCGCAATCATCTGTTGCCATCCACGTGCGCTCAAAACTGTAGGATCCAATGCACTCGATCACGGCATCGCTGTCCGTGTATTCCAGTTGCCAACCGCTGCATGCATCGTCCACGGATGGAATACCCAACGCCAAAGCGCTGGTATCCGCGTTGCATGTGAGGTCTGATTCGAGTGAGATGGTCGAATCCGGTAACGCTGTGAATACAGGGGCCACATCGTCGGTGACAAGCACTTCTTGGGAATGCATTACGCTGTTTCCAGAGCAATCCACAGCTTCCCATGTTCGGATGAACGTGGTCACGCAAGCAGAAGTCACGGTGTCCTCACTAAACGTCACATCCACGACGTCGCAGTTGTCGATGGCGCTGAGGGCCTCGGCGGCGGGAATGCCGTCTGAACAATTCAACGCTTCATCTTCTGGCAGCGTTTCCACAAATACCGGTGCCTCGGTATCCTCCACGGTAATAGTGAAGGAATGAACAGCAGCATTTCCGCAGGCATCCGATGCTGTCAAGGTGACGAAGTGCTGGTAGTTGCCACACGAATCCGTGCTGAGCGTATCGCGTGTCTCTACAATGGAAACGGTACCACAATTGTCCGTCGCTTCGGTGTTGTAAGGTGCTTCCTCACATTGGTTGATTTGATCGCTGGGTGCGTCAACGAATGCAGGGGGTGTGGTGTCTTCGACTTGGACGATTTGGGTGTGAGATGCCAAGTTGCCGCTGCAATCTGCCACTTCCCACGTGCGCGTCAACGAGTAAGACTGAGCGCAATCGCCGGGGGTGAATGCTTCCGTGAAATTCACACCGACGTTGTCGCAGTTGTCCACTGCCGTGAGGACAGCTGGCGATGGAATGGCATCGCACTCAACCACCACATCTTCAGGCAATTCTTCGGCGAACGTGGGGGCCTCGGTGTCGAGAACGACAATCGTGAATTGGTAGTCGGTACTGTTTCCGCATTCATCCGTTGCGGTCAACGTCACGAGGTGCTCATAATTGCCGCATTCATCCTCGCTGAGGACTTCCCGTGATTCTGAAATGGAAACGGCACCGCAGTTGTCTTCTGCGTCATAGGTGTAGGCTTGCTCTTCGCATTGATTGGACTGGTCCTCTGGCAGAACGGTAAAGGTGGGCGAAGTGGAATCTTGAACTTCAAGAATTTGGATGTGCTCGACAGTGTTGCCAGCGCAGTCTGTAGCCATCCACGAACGTTCCAAGGTGTACTGCTGCGGGCAGTCGCCTTCCACAAGGACTTCTGTGACGGTCACCGCTACCTCGTCGTCGCAATTGTCTACGGCAGTCAAAACGGCTGCTTCGGGGATGGAATCACACTCCACCGTAAGGTCTTCGGGCAACGCTTCAACAAACGTCGGGGCCAAGGTGTCGGTTACGAAGATGGTTTGGGTGAAACTGGTGCTGTTGCCCGAGCAATCCGAGGCAACCCACATTCGTGTGAGTGTCGTTGCGCTCGGACATTCCAGATTGCTTGATTCTTCTGAGAATTCCACGTCGATTTCGCCGTCGCAGCTGTCGATTGCAGCGAATTCCCATGGCGTGGGGATTTCTTCGCAGGACACGGTCAGCTCCGTTTGAGGGAATTCAGTATTGGTCCACAAAGGGGCTTCGGTATCGAAAACCGAAATCATGAACGTGGTGTCCGCAACGTTTCCACAGGAGTCGCTCGCCATGAGGGTGACCACATGCTCGTAATTGCCACAGGAATCAGCATACAGTGTATCGCGTGTCTCCACAACCGTAACATCATTGCAATTATCGAAGGCCTCATAGACGTATGGTCCTTCAGCACATTGATTGACTTGGTCTTCCGGAACGAGCGTAAAGAAGGGCAATTCATCGTCGAGCACCGTGATGACTTGCTGGTGGATCTGTTCGTTTCCTGAGCAGTCTTGCATGAGCCACGTACGGAGGATCTCATAGCTTCCCGCACAATCACCATCGACGAAGGTTTCATTGAAAAAAACAGGGGTAGGCCCGTCGCAATTGTCAAAACCGGAAGTGATTTGTATCTCAGGCCACTCCTCTGTGCAGGAGAGTGTGGTGTCATTTGGGAACTCACCGAGGAACAAATACGGTTCATCGGTGTCCTGCACCACGATGTTGAATTGAATCGAACTTGTGTTGCCGCAGCTGTCCGTGGCTGCTACAGTGACGAGGTGGTGGTAATTGCCACATTCATCTGTGGACAGCGTGTCTCGGGTCTCCTCAACAAAAATGACGTCATTGTCCATGCAAGCATCGCTGAAAGCGTAGGCGTAGGGTTGCTCGTCGCATTCATTCGTTTGGTCGTTGGGGATGAGGGTAAACGTCGGCCCGCTGAAGTCAAGCTGGATTCCATTGGCGTTGCAGCCGCAGCAAAGACCATCTTCGTCAGGATAGACGCATTCAATGGTGGGGTCCTCGAGGCAGGCATTCGGATCAAAATTGCATGCGGTAGGATTCAAGCAGCCATAGATGTATTCACACAGGCCATCGTCGGAGTTGGCGTCGGGGTTGAAATTGCATGCGCCGGGATCGGTACAACCGTAAATGATGGAATCGTCGCAGTACGTATCGAAAATACCAAGGAGCGCAATCAGATCCGAGACGTTGATGTAATTGTCTCCATTCATGTCCCCCGGGCAACAAAATTCTTGACAGCTTCCGTCATCGAAGTTGGCTTCTGGATCGTACCCAACGGCCCAAGGATAGGTACAACCAAAAACGGTATCCATCAGCGCCAAGTAACCTGGTTCGGACAGGTGGTATTCATGCGTTGAATTTTCAGCTGGGGTTGGCAGATTGAACGTGCGCAAGGCATCTGTGTGACCAGTAGCAATTGAAGCGCTCGAGAATATGCTCAATACAATCGCCGCGCTGAGGGCGAGTCCGGTCAATAACTTGGTTTTCATTCGAAACAATTTGGGATTGTAAGATAGTGTTTCTGTTTTTTATGTGCAATTCATCTATTTTTTTTCATGTTTCATCATGAATTATTACTGGGGTTCGAGGTTTGGGAAGCCTTGTCTGCCGTTGCGGACCGCCACAACGGGGCCTGGTTATTCGACCAAAAAACAACCTAGTTTTGCAATTGCAAATGCTGCATAAAATCCTTCATACTTGCTGTTATTCGCGCGCGTTGAAAAGGCCGTTCCCTCTTGTTGTGGTCTGTCTTTTGTTTTCGTTCGCACCCGCAAGAAGCGATGCTCAAGTTTCGGTGGAAACTGGTGGCAGTTTCAACGCGTCGGTGGTCAACAACGATTTGAACATGGTCGGGCATTCCATTTCGAATCTCTCGTTTACGGGCAACGGGTTTCAAATTGGTGGTTTTCAAGAGGTGGGTTTTGACTTTGGTTTGAACCAAGGCATGGTGTTGGGAACGAACCACGTTGGTTACTTAGATCCGGTTCAAAATCTTTCCAGTGTGCAGGCACAAGTGCAGTACAGCCCGACGTACTTCCTCAATCCGCCTCCTTTTCCAGCTGTCCCGGCTGTGTTGACAAATCCGGTTGAAAGCTGGATTTCAGAATTGACGACTTACACCCAGCCGTTTCCTCTGATGCCATACATCAGCAATCCTGTCGTGCTTTCCTTTGACCTCATTGCCATGGGCGATTCGCTGGTTTTTGACCTTGTATTTGCATCGGCTGAATACAATTTGCCTGGGGAAGATCGAAACGAACTCTTCGCTTGCCTTGTCAGTGGACCCGGAATCGTTGGGCCCTATGCTGCACCCGCTGGATTTCCCGATGGGGCGCAAAATGTTGCATACGTGAACGGTCCTTCGGGGGCGGTACCCATCTCGAAGAACACCATTCCGCCCGTTGCAGGCCCACCGGACTTTCCGGGCGGCCCCGCCACCCTGGCTCCATTCATACCCCTGACCAGTGAGTCGGTGTTGAATATCGGTTACTCCCAGCCGTTGCGCTATGGTACAGAGGTGCAGTGCGGTGAAACCTACCATGTGGAGATGGTCATGATGAGTTTCATGGAAAATCAAAACCCGAGCTATGTGCTTGTGCGGTGCGACGGTGAAGATGATGAAGCCGTTTTGGCTGATTGGGAGGTTGATGGCATCTCCGACGAATCCGGAGTTCTGTTCGAGGGGTGTGCCGAGGGCACTTTGACGTTTTTCCGACCAGAGGCGTCACCGTTGGATCAGGAACTTACCGTTGCAGTGTCCTATGGAGGAAGTGCCACCAATGGTGTTGACATTGGACCGCTGCAAAACATATTGATTTTCGGACCCGGTGAGAATGAAGTCGCTTGGACAGGCATTACAGCCGACTTGGATGGGATTGCTGAAGGTCTTGAATCGCTGATTATCACATTGGACAATCCCCAAGCGTGCGATGGCAACGGTGGAATGAACTCATTCATCATCGACATTGCAGATGGGCCCGATCCGGTACACGTGGAAATGCCAGAGGTGGTGGTGTGCTCTGGTGGGAGTGCCGTGGTTCATCCGGTCGTCACAGGTGGATACGGAAACTACACCTTCGAATGGTGCGACGGCGGCGAGTCGGATTCCCTGCTGATTGATAATGCTGATAATTATTTCGGGTGTGTGCTCACTGTAGGCGATACGTGTGGTCTGCCTGATTCGGATTGGCCGGTGAATTTGCTCAATTTTTCCATGCCGGACATTACGGCCGGAACCGACGCAATTGCATGCACAGACTCTTACGTCCTTGACGGCGAAATTCTTGACTTGCCCAATCCGGAGTGCAGCGCAGAGGCTGGTCCGCAGAGCTATTGTTACGGTGATAACCTCTACACGACCATCACCCATTGCCCCGACAACCCTGGAGATGGAACATTCATGACGCTGTCCTTCGCAGCGGGTGCAGTGCACCCCAGCCACTCCATTTGGATTTACGATGGGGACAACGTCAATTCCGAGCCCATTGCCGGCCCGGTGAACGACCTGACTGGTGTTGTGTTTGAAGCGGGCAATGCCACTGGATGCCTCACCATTTACATCGAGTCCGATGGTGTAAATACGTGTGCATCCGGAGCCGTTCCGCCTATCTCGTACGATGTTGATTGCAACAACAACTCGGGGTATGCGGTAGCATGGTCCCCTTCAACCTGGTTGGCAGACTCGACTTTATTGAATTCCCAAGTACACGTCGAGGAGGCGGTGGCGCTCGAATTGAGCGTGGCGCTGGTTGGATCACCATTCTGTGAAGTGACCGACGATGTGGTTGTTCAACCGAGTTTCGTCTGGGAGGCAGTACCAAGCAACCCCACCTGTTTCGATCCGGACGGCTTCATTGACGTGACCATTCAACCATTCGCCGGCGCTGGGCCATGGACCATCGAACTCTGGGAGGCTGGGTCGCTTCAGTCGTCGATTGTAACGCCATTGACAGCATGGCAGTTTAACGGTCTTTTTGCAGGCGATTTTGAAGTGATTGTCAGCGATGAAAACTGCACACGCGCTCAATCGCTCGTGCTTGAATCACAGCCTGAAACGACAATCGAGTTGTTTTCCGATACGACCATCTGCATAGGTGGATCGGCTGATTTGGTGGCGGTATCATCTCTGCCGGGACTGGAATGGCATTGGAGCAACGGGGCAACCGATTCACTCCAGACGGTATCGCCCACTACCTCTGAGGTTTACGAAGTGTATGCCTCGCTCGTTCCCGGGTGCAATACAGACGTTCTTTCCGTCATGGTCGGTGTTCTGGATTCGCTTTCTTTTGACATGCCGGCGTTTCTAGGGGTGTGCCTCGGTGACAGCACTTGGGTCGAAACCAGTGCATTTAGCGGCGGGATTGAACCGTACACCTTACAATGGAGTTCGAGCGCTTTTGGGGTTGACTACGAACAAGGGGTTGCAGCGCAGTTCCTATCGCCATCGCAATCGACGGTGTATTGTGTGTCCATGGACGATGCGTGCGAAACGCCCAGTATCCAAGCGTGCGTTGATGTTTTCGTGCCGGCAGATGTGGATCCATCGTTTGAAGCGAATTTGAGCAGCGGATGCTTTCCCTTGCAGGTGGAGTTTACGGGTTTGACAATCAATCCGGGTACGATTGCTTCAGCCAATTGGGAATTTGGCGATGGATCGAGCTCGTCGGATGTGCACACCACATCGCACACATACGGAGAAATTGGGTTCTATTCGGTGTCGTATTCCATTGTCACCGAGTATGGGTGCACATTTGAACTCACCGAAGACAGTTTGATTCGTGTCGGTCCTTGGCCCATTGCGGAATTTGCTGCGGATCCATGGGAGCAGACGCTGCCCGGCAACCGTGTAGCTTTCACCAATTACAGCCTCGGAGCCGTGCAATACCAATGGGATTTCGCCGGTCTGGATACGAGTGCAGATTTCGAGCCGGAGTATTATTTCCCTGAGCAGGGCGGAGAATATGCTGTTGAGCTGACCGCGACGAACGAATGGGGGTGTTCGGACAGTGTTGCCTATTACATCTGGCTTATTGATGACTTCGCACTGTACGTTCCCAACGCCTTTTCTCCGGACAATGACGGTCAAAACGATGCATGGCAAATCATCGGCCAGGACGTTGATCCGTCGCACTACCATGTACGTGTGTGGGACCGGTGGGGACAACTCGTGTTCGAAAGCCGCGACTTGGAGGAGGTGTGGATTGGTGATTTTCAAGGGGGCTCACACTACGTCCAAACTGAAACGTTCGGCTACGTCATCGAAGCGCGCAGTTTGAGCACCGCTGCAGAGCACACCATTCGGGGGTACGTGACGGTGCTGCGGTAAGTTTGAATTCAGAGCATGAAAACATGCATTTCATGCCTGAAGCGATGTTCGGTGGAAACTTCAGAGCATGTTGTTGGTTATCAATTGCATGACAATCCAACAGCAAACGAAGGTCATTGACCATACCCATTTTTTGATTGACGGTAAGCTCGAGGCGTGGACGGGTTCCAAGGCGCAAGTGTGGAGTCCCATCACGGACGACGAGGGCGAACGCATTTTGTTAGGCTCAACGCCCGATCTGCCTAGCGAAGAGGGCATGAAGGCCTTGGAGGCGGCCAAATCTGCCTATGACCACGGGCGTGGCGCCTGGCCAACGGCTCCGGCAGCAGATCGCATCGCAGCCATGGAGAAGTTCATTGAGTTGATGGTCCCGAAACGGGATGAGGTCGTGAACCTGCTGATGTGGGAGATCTGTAAAAAGCGTTCGGATGCAGAGAAGGAGTTTGACCGCACGGTAACCTACCTGCAGGAGACCATCGACGAATACAAAAACCTGCACCGCGAGGGCAGCCACATCATGTCGGTTGACGGGACACTCGCCCAAATTCGTCGCGGTCCCATCGGAGTGGTGTTGTGCTTGGGTCCTTTCAATTACCCATTGAACGAGACGTTTTGTGTGCTGCTGCCAGCCTTGTTAATGGGCAATACGGTTGTCTTTAAACCCGCCAAGTACGGGGTATTGTTGATTACGCCATTGTTGGAAGCTTTCGCGGAGAGTTTTCCTCCTGGAGTGGTCAACATCATTTTCGGCCGAGGCCGCACCTTGGCTTCACCCATTATGCAGACCGGTCACATCGACGTACTCGCTTTGATCGGCAATAGTAAGTCAAGCAATGCGCTCATCAGCCAACACCCGAAGCCCAACCGCGTACGGCAGGTGCTGGGGCTGGAAGCAAAAAATCCAGCAGTCATTTTCCCAGATGCCGACATCGACCTGGCTGTCAAAGAGTGTGTCAAAGGCGCCTGGAGTTTCAACGGCCAGCGCTGCACGGCGTTGAAGGTATTATACGTTCACAAGGATGTGCGGGATGAGTTCCTCAGCGCTTTTGCGGCAGCGACGGATGCACTGAACTGGGGAAGCCCTTTCGAAAATGCAGACATCACGCCGTTGCCCGAAGTGGGGAAGGTTGGGTACATGCAAGATTACGTGAACGAGGCGGTCGAAGCGGGTGCACGGGTGGTCAACAAACGCGGTGGACAAGTGGATGGGAATTGCTTCTTCCCAGCGATCCTGCACCCAGTGAGCCGCGATACGGCCATTTTTAAGGAAGAACAGTTCGGTCCAGTCTGCCCGGTTTTGGACTTCGAGGATTTTGAAGAAGTGTTGACAGACATCGCCGAGAGCGATTACGGCCAGCAGGTGAGCATCTTTACCCGCGACGCCCAGGTTGCCGGTCAATGCATTGACCACATGGTGAACCAAGTGTGCCGGGTAAACATCAACGCCTCCTGCCAACGCGGACCGGATACCCTGCCATTCACAGGCCGCAAAGACAGCGCAGTGGCCACCTTGAGTGTCAAAGCTGCGCTCCGTTCGTTCTCCATCCGAACACTGGTAGCGTGTTCCGCCGACCAACAGGGATTGGTCGAAGAGGTGATTGCAGGAGGGCACAGTTCCTTCTCATCGATGAACTACCTACTCTAACCGAATCAAAGGGGAAGGCTGGCCGTTCATCTCGGTGCTGCCAATTTGGAAGGAGGACTGCACGCCGCCTATCTTGTCGGAGTAGCCTGTTAACCCATGCCTGCTCCTTCACAGTCATTCAAGCTTGCGGACGTTTGTGCCAACTTAGCCCAGCACGCGCCGAATCCGCTGACCTACGAAGGGTTGTGCAGTTGGGTCGAAGGCATCGATTGGACCGGCTGCGATTGGTCGGCGCACGTCCCTGGAGTGGAGTCAGTCAATGACTATGCCCGGAACATTCTCTGCCTCGAGCCGTTTGAGGTGGTGTTGCTGCATTGGCCCGCAGGGGTGGAGAGTGCTGTGCATCATCACGCGGGGTTTTGGGGCACCGTGGTTTGCCTCCAAGGCGTCCTCGAGAATGTGACCTATTCGCTTGACGATGGGGTTCTTCGCAAAAAGGATGTACTGCGGGCGTTTCCTAAAGGCATGGTGCCAGAGCCCGACGGCACGATCCACAAAATCCGCAATGGGAGTGCGAGCGAAGCATTGGTGACCTTGCATTTTTATCATCCGGCATTGAAGGACTTGGACGGTCTCGTTTTGTATGACTTGGCATCGGGCTCCGCCTTGACCTGCAACGAAACTGCCCCCACGGCTTCCATCCACCTTCCGGTCTCGAATTACCGCCACATCGAGAAGCAGTCTTTCCGCTATGCCCCGCCTCCAAAAGCTTCCCATGTGCAATGCAACGTGGTTCCCAAACCCGATGCCGAAGCCATTGAATGCATGATTGAAGGGTATTTTGCTGAACACGCGAACCAATACGATGCCCTCGATGCCCAAATTTTGAAGCGCCGTCAATACACGTCGGCTATTGACCACTTGGTGGCAGAGGGCCTTCGATCCCTCGCGCATGCACAACCGGTGGAACGGGTCATGCACCTCGCGTGTGGCACGGGGAGGCGCGCTGTGGAAATCCGAACGGAATCCGGGCTCGGTTACGCCATGGAAGGTGTGGACATGTGCAAAGAGATGGCGACGCAAGCTGCCGCTCGTGGCCTCGATGTACAGGTAGCATCCTTGCGTCATCCAGCGGAATTCATGGCGGAAACCGCCTTCGATGCGGTTACCTTGCTGTACGCTTATGGTCATCTGCCCAGCCGAACAACCCGCCAAAACATCATCCAAGCTTCCTTCGATATGCTCAAACCTGGTGGGGTGTTTTACTTCGATGCGTTTGATGCGGAAGATGAGCACGAGTGGGGCCCTGAAGCCCTTCAGCAATTTCAAGAACAACGGCTAGGTCCTCAGGGGTATGAGGAAGGGGATATTTTTTACCGGAGGGCGCGGGGTGAACACGTGGCATTTTTGCATTATTGCTCTTCCGCCCGCCTGAGAGAGCTGATGGAGACTGCTGGATTTGAGGACATTGAAATGACCACCATCGGATACGATCAGTCCGTGGGGGTAGAATCCCACAACGGGAAATTGTTCGTGTCCGGTAGAAAACCCCTTGATCAGGCGAAACCATGAGACAAAAACAAAGAGCAACATGGGCTGCGGTGTACATCGTTTCCGCTCTCGGTTGCGGGGCGCCCGGGCCTGAGCAAGAGATGGAGGTACGGCGCAATTGGGCCATCGCGATTCACGGCGGGGCGGGGCACTTTGGAGAAGAAGACTTGACGGCGGAGCAACAGGCGGCTTATACCGCTTCCTTGTCTGCCGCGCTCGCCGCGGGAGAAGAGGTGCTTCAGCAAGGTGGGAACAGCGTTGAGGCCGTGGAGACGGTCATTCGGATCATGGAGGACGATTCGCTCTTCAATGCA
>Ga0163109_10001957_pt1 | contig 16199 bp, 12 predicted proteins | sample CRUFie1St13metaG_FD_108704 | JGI IMG/M metagenome (GOLD analysis project Ga0163109, IMG submission 108704) | Marine microbial communities from the Costa Rica Dome - CRUD Field 142mm St13 metaG | ecosystem: Environmental > Aquatic > Marine > Oceanic > Photic zone | place: Costa Rica: the Eastern... | reverse complement strand
TGCGCTGAATCCGTCTGCGCCTGGAGCCCCTGGAGCTCCGTCGATGCCGTCTGCACCTGGTGCTCCGTCCACACCTTGGGCACCATCGGCACCTGGTGCGCCGTCAGCACCAATCAGACTGGCTAAGAAATCCGATTCTGTCCCGGTGTTGCCTTGGGCTATCCAGATGTCGAATGCACTGAGGCCATCTGCCCCATCTGCGCCGCCGATGAATATGGAACTGTAAACGGACGAGTCCTGTAAAAGCAAGCGCAAGGTATCCCCATCAATGGCGAGCCATTGGAGTTCGTTGGTGGGATCGGGATCCAGATCCACTGGAAAAATCAATGAATCAGCCTCCGGAGTGAAATTATCGCCGAACAGGGAAAAGAGAGGCAAGAAGTCAAATGTGGTAATCACACCGTCGCAATCCGAATCTGGGTTGTACGGAATGGAATCGCACAAGGTGAGCGCGTCATCCTGAGCATGCAGCATGCCAATCTGTGAGGTACAGAGAAAAAGCAGGGTGAAAACGGTGGCGGTAATTCTCACGAGGGAAGACTTCATTATCAATGTGCAATATAAGTGTTTTCCATCTTTTGTCGATGAACACTCCATCTTAACTCACAGCACAAATGATTTCATCGATGATTGCGTGCTCTTTTTATGGCGTTGTTTCGGATGTTAAGCCAAAACAAATTGATGTCACCTACGTGCCAATTTTTGCGTTGAAGCGCTTTGCCAAAAGGGACCTCAGGTTGGTGAATTTGGAGCACACCACGTTCCATGTGTGCAACAACCGCTTGAGGAAAGGCGAAACGCATTTGTGACAAGACGACGCCTTGGTGGTTTGCTATTTCATTTGCACCTTCACGTGCCCATGATATGGGGTGCGTACAGACCGGCGGCTCGCTTTTCGTTTCCAGCCATTCAGGAAAATACCCTTCCCCGTATGACATCCACGAACAAACACAGCCGGTCTCATCTGCAGTGGAGCAATATGTGAGTTCGTCAAAATCAGTTGTGTAAAAGTCAAATCCGGGTGCATAGGCAACGACCAACTGTTCCCCCAGTGGCTTTCCATCGAAAAATTCCTGAAGCAACCATCGGATGTGCCAGCTGCCCTGGCTGTGTCCTGCGAGGATTATGGGGCGGCCATTGTTCCAATTTGCGAGGTAGTGCTCGAAAGCTGCTTTTACGTCGGTATAAGCCAATTCCAATGCATTCCAGCTTGTGCTGTCTTGCCAAGTGAACACCCCAATGTGCGCTTGGCGGTAAGCCGGCGCGTAAAGGCGTCCACCTACATTGAAGGCACTCGCCTGGAGGCGCATGGGGTATTTCAGGTTAAGTGCATTGACTCTGCGGTTGTCGAGGTGGGCATTCCAATGCTCGCCTTTGAAGAGTTGGGTCGGGTGAACAAAAAAAACATCAACGTCAAGGCTGTCCAATTCCTGCTCAGACTCGGGCAAGTTTTTGGGCACTGCGTCCGAGGCGTCTTCCCTTCCCGGAAGCGACAGCCACGCTGTTTCTTGCGCGTAGTCGGGTTTGATGCCGGGATTCCAGGTCAAGCTCAAGGGGTCTTGAAGCCCTGCGCAACCCGAAAGTCCGACCAGCGCAATGCAGGCAAGGAGCGAACTTGGTTGAAAATTTTGCTTCATAAGGCCGTAACAAAGTCGCATGGGGAATGTTGAATGAGAAGTTTTCGATGCGTGATGTAAATTACAGACGAACTAAAGAACCATGAAACCAATCTCCCTCACTTTTTTAGCCAGCCTTTTGGCGTTCGCTGCAGTCGCTCAAAACGAAGCGCTTTACGACATCAGTGTCGCCATCGATCCCCTCGAAGTGCGTATGCTTCCATTGACCGATGATCCCCAACCGGTTGAGCAGCGGTTGCTGCGGGAATCATCTGGATGGAACAGCTGGGCGGAGGAGCACACGAATTGGCGCTGTGTAATGAGCTCGGCCACGGGCCTTCCACACCGTGCCTTCGGCCCAGCCATCGATGTGCCGGGCCTGTCCATCGCGGACAAGGCCACCGCATTCGTGGCAAGTGAATTGAGTGCCTTTGGTGTGGAGCCCCCCCTTGTTTGGGACATTGAGTCCAAGATGGGAAAGCACACGTGGGCTCATGCCGAGCAGTCTTCGCAGGGCATCCCCGTCAAGGGAGGTAAGCTTGTGACCAAATGGTGGAATGACCAATTGATCATGTGGGGTGCGGATTGGTACCAAGGTATTCCTGAAGATGCGACCGAGGCCCTGTCGTTCACTGCGCAACAAGAAGCAGCAACTGCAGGTGTGGTGTTCGATGAATGGAGCGACGTTGTGATGGGTGATTTGGCTTGGGTGCCTACCCGGGGAGAAGGAGATGAGTTGAACTGGCATTTGACGCGGACGTGGACAGTGGCGGGTCGTCAGGGGACCGTCCCCAGACGCTACGAGACTGGAATTGATGTACAGACCGGTGAGGTGGTTTGGCGTCAAAACCAAGTCATGCACATCGATGGGAAATGGGGCATGCCCGCCATGAGCGGTAAGCCTGAGCGCGCGGTATTGCGTATGGGAATTGACCGGCCGCATTCGGCGCTGCCGCTGGTTATCAGCGGTGCCCTCACTTCAGAGGTGCACGAGCTCTACCCTTACCAGAATGCGGTCACATTGAGCCTGCCCGCTTTGGAGCTCCCATTCTCGGGACAAACCGTCCACACCGACGCGGATGGCGGTTTCATCACCACTGTGGCTGGCCCACAAGCGGTTAATGTTGACCTTTCTGGACTGTGGAGTACCATTTACACCAATGGCAATACACCGAGTACGAGCGTTGATTTTGCCGATGGGTACAACGCACTGGATTTGTCCAACTTGGGCAATGTGAAAGAGCGCTCGGCGTACCGTTCGACCATTCTTATTCACGATCACATGAAGGCATTGATGCCCGATTTTACTGACTTGGATTGGTCCTTGCCGACGAACATTGACGTGGCCGGCGAATGCAATGCCTTCTACGATGGCCAAAGCATCAACTTCTACGATGTCGGCGGCGGCTGCAATGCAACGTCCTTGATTGCCGATGTGGTCTGGCACGAATACGGCCACGGCATTAATGGGTATTATTATAACAGCCTCAACGCCGGCTTTAACAACGGCGCCATGAACGAGGGCTATGCTGACCTCTGGGCCATGAGTTTGGGTGACATCGCAGAGATCGGAAAGGGATTCTACACGGACAATGAAAACGGCATCCGCGTATACGATGAAGATCCGAAAGTGTACCCGGAAGATTTGGTCGGCGAAGTACACGCTGACGGAGAAATCATATGCGGTGCATGGTACGATACGCACTTACTGATGGGCGGCGATTGGGATGCTACGATGGCCTTGTTCATCGATGCTTACCCCGGTTTGCAGGCGACTGCTCCCAACGGAAGTGAAGGGCAGGCATACACCGATGTTTTGCTTGACGTTTTGCAAGCGGACGATGACGACGGCGACTTGTCCAACGGTACACCGAACGACCTCGCCATTGTCGAGGGCTTCGACATCCACGGCATTTCTATTTTCAGTTACGCTGAAATCGACCACGATTCCGAGGAATTCGTCGAGGCAACTTCAACCATTGAAATCGAAGCGGAGACGTTCATCGTTTTCCCGTACAGTTTGTACTTCGAAGCGGTGAATTTGTGGTACCGCACCGAAGCATCAAGTGATTGGACACAGGTAGCCATGGACAACCCCGATGGCAATGCGCAATACACAGCAGAGATTCCGGCACAGGAGCCTGGAACGGTGGTTGAATACTACATGGGCATCACCGACGATTTTGGTGGGCTGTCGGCTGTCACTCCGTTTGCGGCTGCCAACGAGACGTACCCCAACTTGCCGTTCAATCTGCTGGTTGGAGTCGAACCGGTTTTGATCAACGACTCGGATGAGTATTCCGACTTCGGTGGTTGGACCACCGGTCTGCCTGGGCAAGACAATGCGACCACGGGTATTTGGGAAGAGGCCATTCCCGTAGGTTCTTACGCAGAGGCCAACGATCCGAGTACGGTAGTGGCACCCACACAAGACCACACCTTGGGCTTAGCAGGTTACGCCTTCGTCACAGGTCAGAACCCCGGCGTGAACGACGGCATTGGTGTGAACGATGTGGATGCAGGCAAGACGACACTGCTCTCACCTGTCATCGATTTGACGCCCTACGCCAATCCCGTTATGACCTACTGGCGTTGGTACGTGAATGCTCCTCCGTCCGGCGCGAACCCCGCCTCTGATTGGTGGCAGGTCGAGGTTTCGAACGACGGTGGGGACAACTGGCAATTCCTTGAGAATACCTTGCAGCAGGATGTGTCTTGGCGCCGCAACGCTTTCCGCATTGCAGATGTCATTGAGCCCACAAGCGAATTCCAGATGCGCTTTATCGCTTCGGACAGTACCACCCTTGGGGAATACTTGGACGGCGGTTCGTTGATTGAGGCGGCTGTGGACGACATCATCTTGTACGATTTGGCCAGCGGTGAATCTGTCGATGAGCCAGGTACATCTGCTGTGAGTGGTTACCCCAACCCCGCGAGCAATCGCGTTGTGATGGAAGGTTGGATGCCGGGTGCGACGCTTCGGTGTTTCCAAGTGGCCAGCGGAAAGCTCGTTTGGGAGGAACGCGCTAGCGGTGGGCCGACTCAAATGGAGGTCAAGGGCTGGTCCCCTGGCCTGTATGAGGTAGTGGGCGCCGATGCAGAAGGACGTCAGGGCCGATGGACCCTCAATGTCGTCGATTAGGGAGGATAAGGTTCAGATTTCAGTTAGGTCTTCAGCGGTAATCCAACCGGTGTTGCCATTGGCGAGCTGCACCTTCCAATAACCGGTGCTGCGCTCAATAACCGTGACTTTGGTTCCTTCGTGCAGCATGAACAGGGTCATGCCATTGGTGCCGGGTTCGTTGCGAACGGCTGACTCGACGGCCATAACAACGGCCATTTTACTGGATTCGATGCGCATGGAGGCCGTGCTTGTCAAAAGCATGGCTGCCATTCCAATCGCAATGAGCACAGCAGCACTTGAGCCCAGCAATCGTCGGTTTTCGATGCCCACGACCCAAATGCGCCAGGCAAGTGCACAAAATCCCAAGGTCCAAGCCAGGACCATAATGCGGGCCCAAAGTTGAAATCGTCCGGGAGCTGTAATGCGCTCCCACACATCCAAGATGCCGTTTGATGGCAGCGACTCGATGCGATCTTTGATGCGTGCATTGGCTAACGCGAGGTTTGTTTTGAGCTCCTCGTTAGAAGGAGAGAGGAGTACCGCACGTTCGTAATGAAGAATCGCAGGTCCCCACTTGCCCAACTTGTAATAGGCATTTCCGAGGTTGTACTCGCTTTCGAAATGCATGCTTTCAGCGAGAATGGACTCATACCCTTCAATCGAGGTGGCGTAATCTCCGGCTGTATAGGCCGCATTTGCCGCTTCGAATTGTGCTTTGCGATCAACGTTTTGGCCCCATGCTGTGGCGACAACGGCAACTGCGAAGAGGATGGATAAGCAGAAGTTTTTCATCATGCGATCCAGTTTTTTTCAGTGGATTCAACCAAGGCTTCTGCTTCGGCAATCATGGTTGTGGGAGGTGGCACTTGGCCCGGTGCGTAGCGTGCTATGTCCAAATCATCCAGCAGTACTTTCCATTTCTCCCGGAGGCTGGGCACGTGAATTTCGAGGGCTTCATCGAGTGCTGACCGAGTCAGCTGGCTGGCATTCCATTGGAGCTTGGCCATGAGGTACGATTCCAACCCCGAACCCAAGGCTGGATAAAAACGCTCCGGCATTTCGAGTTGTTTCTTGGCCTCGTTTAGTTCATGGCGAACAGTGGTTTTTGCACGACGCTTGCGGGCTGTGAGGGGGTTTTTCTCATCCTCATCTCGCCGCCGTCGTACCGCGAATGACAGCCCCAGGAGGAGTGGCCCAATGGCCAGCAAACCGCTGGCCAACCGTCCTCTGTTGTCCCATCGATTGCGAGGCAAACACGGTCCATTCCATTCACTTTGGATGAAGTGAATGTCCTGATTAAGGACCTGAACATCCATTTTGCTGTTGTAATTCACTTGGCCGCTCGCTTCCGTTGCACTGGTGGATACGGTGAGCTTCAATGGAGAGGCATTCAATGTAGCGTAGTTCCGTGTTTTTGTATTGAACCAGCTTCCTCCGGGGACCGGTAGGTCATAGTCCCCAGGTGCCCGAGGAATGACGACGTACCGGAACGTTCGGCTTCCAGACTCACCTTGGGAATTCACCGTGATGCGGTCAATGACCTCCGGATCGAACACTTCGAATTCGCCTGGCCAAGTCAGCGGTGGCTCTTGAACGAATTTGATGTTGCCTTGGCCGCTAAAGGTGAGATCGTACGTGATGGCCTCGTTGGTGCTGCAGCTGTTTCCAGTTTGCTTGGGCGTAACCTTTAATTGACTGAAGGCCCCGAGGAAGTCAGCAGGAATGGGTTCAGGGAGTGGCTTGACATCAATTGTGATGGGGTCAGCGTTGGCCGTGACGTTTTTTCCATCAAAAAAGCTTGTTCGCATGTAGCCCACCAAGTCGAACCCATCGATGAGTAGTTTGCCTGTTTTTTGGGGGAAAAGGACTAGTTTTTTTACTGTGGCCACGTTGTAGCGTTGGCCAGATACGACTTGAGGTTCCCAGCGGGGATCCGGTATGTCAATCTCCTCCTTCCAGAAGCCAGGGGTTTCGGGAATATTGAATTTGCGGACGTCGAGGTTGGTGGCCCGATTGAAGATTTTAAACGAGACCACAATCGGCTCACCGATGTAAACCTTGTTCTTGGAGGCTTCAATAATGCATGCCAAGTTGCCCAAGTTCCTGGACTTGCCTCCAGAAGGCTTGGCTCCTCGTTCTACCACGCGGAGGACGAATGGCTTGCTCTGAAGTGGACCCGCAGTTCCGTCGATTTCAAACGATGGAATTTGGACACTTTTTTTTGAGAGCACTTGGTAGGTGAATGTGTAACTGACTTCCGTGCTTCGGCTTCCGTTGTAGATACTCGTGCTGTTGGAGGTGCTGGGGCCATAAAGCAATTTCAGTCCGTCAATTTTTGGCCCTTCGACACGTCTGGAGACGTTTTTTTGGGTGAAAGTCAATTGCACCTGCTCCCCGGTGCGCACCGGGTTGCGGTTGACGCTGACTTCAAACGCTTCTTGGCCGAATGCGGAAGTGATACTGAGCAATCCGAATAGTAGCCAGTGGGCGCAGGTTGTGAGTGTTAGCTTGACCATCACCAGTCCTTTTCAATTTTTTTCTTCTTCCCTTGGCTCTTTGCCTTCATCAACTTCGCTTGGACTTCTTCTTCTCCGCGTTCTAGGCTTTCCAAGATACGTTCCATGTCTTCTTTGGAAATCTGACCTTCCACCTGTTGGGGCTGTTGCTGCTGCTGGTCCTGCTGATCTTGCTGATCCTGCTGGTCCTGCTGGTCCTGCTGATACTGCTGGTCCTGTTGTTGGTCCTGCTGGTTTTGCTCGTTCTGCTGATCCTGTTGGTCCTGTTGATCCTGTTGATCTTGCTGGTTCTGCTCGTCCTGCTGATCTTGTTGGTCCTGTTGGTCCTGTTGGTCCTGCTGGTCCTGTTGATCCTGCTGGTCCTGTTGATCCTGCTGGTCCTGTTGATCCTGCTGGTCCTGCTGATCCTGTTGGTCCTGCTGGTCCTGCTGGTCCTGTTGGTCTTGCTGTTGGCGAAGCGCATACGAGAGGTTGTACCGTGCAGCCTCGTTTTGAGGATTGGCTCGCAATGCTGATTTGTACGCTTCCACGGCGTTTTCCAAGTCCTGCTCCATCAAGAGGGAATTTCCGATGTTGTGCCACGCATCGGAGGTTAATTGTGGATCTGCGCTTGACTTGATGGTCCGCTGGAATGCTTGTCTGGCCTGCTGTCCGGATCCTTCTGTTTCGAGCAAGGACCGTCCGGCATTGTAGGCTGATAAGGCAGCGAGGTCCGAATGCTGTTCCCCAAGTATGAAGAGGCTATCAGCCCCTTCTTCACGCGCCTCAAATGCTCGGACTCCTGCTATGATGTTCGATTTGGCAGCATAATCGTCTGACTGACTCCAAGCTTGGGTTGCACACGAAGAAAATGCAAGCAAACACCAACCAAGGGGATGAAAGGTCAATGAGCGTTTTGTCATGCCATTCGGGGTTTGAAGGTGAGATTGAGCACTGCTTCCACTAGGATAAACAGGAGTGCGACAAGGAAAAACCAATGAAAATGGTGCGTAAAATCTGTGTAGGCAACAGTCGATGTTTCCGTTTGATTGAGTGCATTCATTGCACCGAGGATGGGAGCGATATTAACAAAACCTTTGCCTGCCTGCACGTACGTCCCATTGCCGGCCTCAGCGACTTGGATCAAGGTGGCATCGTCTAGTGCAGTAACAATGGGGTTACCGTCGGAATCCGTTTTGAATCCACGGCTCCTCCCGAACCTGTCGTAGAGCGGGATGGGTGCCCCTGAGGTGCTTCCCATGCCGACCGTGTGCACTTCAATTCCCATGTCAAGCGCCTCCACTGCCATGGCGACCGCATCATCCTCGTGGTTTTCACCATCCGTAAAAACCACGACCATCTTTGACGCTGGCGATTCTGGGTCAAACCCTTGAGCGCATGCTTCGATGGCACGGCCGACGGCTGTGCCTTGAACGGGAACAAGATCCGTGGTTACCCCATCCAAGAACAACTTTAGGGCGCCGTAATCTGTCGTGATGGGGCATTGCACAAACGCGTCTCCTGCAAAAATGACGAGGCCAATTCGATCCCCATCTAAGGCGTTTACGAGCCGCTGGATGCTTTGTTTGGCCAATGCAATCCGACTGCTTCCTGTGTCCTCAGCTTCCATGCTTGTGGAGACATCGAGGGCCACCATTAAATCCACGCCTTCGCTTTTGACTTCTTTCAACCGCGCCCCGACTTTCAGGTCCAAAACCCCGATCAACATGGCGGCCAGTGCCATGCGCCAGCAGAAAAACCGCCACCCGTGAAGTTGAGGTTTCCAATGGGGTAACAATTCGGGCCACAGCTCTTCATCGGCCAATGTTTTCGCCCAGCGTTGTTTTTGCCGAAGGCCCCAAAGGAAAATGGCCAGCGAGATGGGGAGCGCCAAAAGAATTCCCCACCATGCTTCATTTTCGAGTTGCACATTGGGGGCGATGCGCTTGATGCTGTAGTATGCGGCAAAGAGGGCTGCCCAGAACATGATTTCAGCCAATGCCAGTGCGACACCGTTCGCGAACACCTTGAACTTTCGTTGATGTAGAGCAGTCATATCAGCGTGCGAATGGCGAATTGACGGAGAAGAAATTCGACGACAAAAGCCAGCACCGCGGCTATGCCAAAGGGTAGGAATTCCTCTGTTTTTTGATTGTACCGCAGCACGTTGAAACGTGTTTTTTCCAACGTATCGATTTCGGTGTAAATGCCCGCAAGTTTTTCTGCATTGGTAGCGCGGAAATAGCGTCCCCCTGTGAGCTTGGCGATTTCATTGAGAACGGTTTCGTCGATTTCGACTTCCACCCAGTCGTACTGGAATCGGTTCCCGACCTTGGCCACTGGACTGCGCGCTTTGCCAATCGTGCCAACTCCTATGGTATAAACACGGATGCCATTCAACTTGGCCAGCTGGGCTGCGTCAAGCGGTTCAATTTTCCCTGAATTGTTGACCCCGTCTGTCAGCAAAATGACCACCTTGCTTTCTGCTTCGGAGTCTTTGAGTCGATTGACTGCGGTGGCGAGTCCCATACCGATGGCCGTTCCGCCTTCGAGCAGACCGGTTTGAAGTTGGCCAATGCCGTTCATGACAACCCGCTGGTCCGTCGTCAAGGGGATTTGCGTAAATGCCTCTCCTTCGTACGCGACAACACCGATCCGGTCGTTCGGTCTGTCGTTCACAAAATCTGTTGCTACTGCTTTGGAAGCTTCCAAGCGGTTGGGATCAAAGTCCTTGCTCAACATGGAGGCCGAAAGGTCCATGCTCAAAACAATGTCGATGCCTTCGCGTGTCAAATCCTCGACAGATGAGGATGATTGGGGACGCGCCGCAGCGATGGTGAGCAATCCAATGGTCAGCGTGCGAAGGGCGTATGGAATTTCGGGAATGCTCTGGAGGCCAGTGGTTTTCCATGTCAGCTGGCTTTCGGGAGCATCCCAACTCCAGATCAACCCTGAGAAACCCCGGTTCGACTGCATGTATAACCGAAGCCCGATGTGCACTGCTGTCAGCACACCAAGCCACAACCATACGGGCGACTCGAATTCGAAATGCTGATTCGCGTACGAAAGTCCAATCGCATACGCGATGACGGCCAAGACATGGGGTATAAGGGTGGCCAAACTGCGCATCATCCTTCAGCGTTTTCAGATGCCACGGTGGTGATTTCTACGAATTGGATGCCTTTGTCTACAATGCGCTGGTGATCGGCTGGTAGGGGCGACCATTTGGCGAATTTGACCAAATCCGTTAGCTGGAGCAATTCCAAAATCAATTCTTTTTCTTGGGTGCGAATGGGCAAATGTCCCAAACCGCTCCGAAGCTCATCGGTGGAACGTTCCATGGCTGGGTAGTTGTACCTCCGCTCAAAGTAGGTGCGCAGCACTTCGCTCACCGCGGCATGGTGCGCTTTGACCTGTCCTCGTTTCCAGGCGGATTCCTTGCCAATGCGGTCCAATTCTCGTAATGCCACGATGTGCGCCGGCTCAAGAGGGGGGGGAGGAACAACGTCTTCGACCGCAGGAACGGAGCGATTGCGCCACCTGCGCACAATAAATAGAATCCCTCCAATGATTACCGCCACTGCCAAGAACCATGGCAACCAGCGTTGAAGCCGTTCTTGCCAAGTCCACTGAACGCGTCGGATGTCAGCGTGTCCAGCGATTTGACCTGGCTCACCAGGTGCAGCGAGAAGAACGTTGAGCAACAGGGGATTCGAGGCGACAGTGTCAGCGCCCCACACCAGCAGAGCTGGCGGAATAGCGAGGTAACCGCTGTCCCAAGCCGTGATTTGAAATGCACGTTCCACACGAATGATAGGGTTCCCGTTTACGCCTTCGATGGCTGTCGTATCCGCGACGAATGTGTTCAGTATTTCAAGTCCCCCTGGGATGGTGTCTTGCCATTCCGGCCAATCAAAAGAGCCCGTGCCCGCTGTGACATCGCGGTCCGCAATAACGCGCAAAACCGTGGGTTCACCGATGGCAATGGTCGTTGTGTCCAAGGCCATTTGGACCTCTTGTCCGAGTGTCTGTTGCACACTGATGCAGCTGAGCATGCCGAGGAAGCAGGTTCGTATGGAAGTCCAGTTACCCACGGCGATCAAACAATTGCATCAAGGGTTGAACATAAGGGCGATTGGTGCAGAGCACGGCCTGATCGACGCCCGACCGGGCAAACATGGCCTTCAGCTCTGCTTCGCGAATCTTTTCGCGCTTGGCATGGATGCTCCGTGTGGATTTTCGGCCGGTGAAGACCCACTTGGTCTGACCGGATTCGGGGTCCTGCACAGGAATCCAGCCGATGGAGGGCAGCTGCCGATCGAGTGGATCGGTCACGCGCAATGCTACGAGGTCGTGCCTCCGGCCCGCTTGGCGCAGCGTCTGGTCAAAGCTGTCATCCCGGAAATCGGAAATGAGGAAGGCGATGGTCCGCTTTTTCATAGCGGAGAGGAAGTGCTCCAGTGCCGAGTTGATGTTGGTGCCTTTGCCCTCGGGTTCCACTTCGATGATTTCTCGGATGATGCGCAAAACGTGGGAGCGGCCTTTTTTGGGCGGGATGAATCGCTCAATCTTGTCGCTGAAGAGCACAGCGCCCACTTTGTCGTTGTTTCCCATGGCACTGAATGCCAACACAGCACTGAGCTCGGTGATGAGGTCGCGCTTTGTTTGCTTGCGGGTGCCAGTTGCGTTGGATCCGCTTACATCGAGTAAAAGGAACACCGTGAGTTCGCGCTCTTCCTCGAACACCTTGACGTACGGGTGGCCCATGCGCGCGGTGACGTTCCAGTCGATGGTTCGAATTTCATCGCCGTGCTGGTACTCGCGGTTTTCGGAGAAGGCCATGCCACGTCCTTTGAACGCGCTGTGGTATTCGCCTGAAAAAATCCGGTCGCTCAGTCCGCGGGTTTTCAGTTCAACCCGCCGTACCCGTTGAATCAATTCGGTCGTGTCCATGCATCAAGGCACCTGCACGTTGTCCATGATTTCCGTGACGATCTGTTCGGTGCTGATGTTTTCAGCCTCCGCCTCGAAGGTTAGGCCAACGCGGTGGCGCAGCACGTCCAAAGTGACAGCACGTACGTCTTCTGGCGTCACGTAACCGCGGTGGTTGAGGAATGCATGGGCCTTGGAAGCCACACCCAAGCCGATGCTCGCACGCGGGGACGCGCCGAAGTTGATCAACTGGCTAAGGTGCCCCATTCCGTATTGTCCGGGTTCGCGCGTGGCGAAAACAAGATCCACGATGTAGCGCTCGATTTTTTCATCGAGGTAAATCTCCTTGACCAGTTTACGCGCCTCGATGATGTCTTTTGGCTTCACCACTTGGGTGGGTTTGGGCAATCCACCCGGCGTCAAATTCGCCCGTACAATTTGTTGCTCTTCGGATTTGCTTGGGTAACCGATGACCACTTTGAGCAGGAATCGGTCCACTTGGGCTTCTGGCAACGGGTAGGTGCCTTCTTGCTCCACCGGGTTCTGTGTAGCCAGGACCAAAAAGGGTTCTGGCAAGGGGTATGAATCTGGACCGATGGTCACTTGGCGTTCCTGCATCGCTTCGAGCAGGGCGCTTTGCACCTTGGCCGGAGCCCGATTGATCTCGTCTGCCAATACGAAGTTGGCGAACACCGGACCTTTTTTCACCGAGAATGCCTCGGACTTCTGGTTGTAAATCATGGTGCCCACGAGGTCGGCGGGCAGCAAGTCCGGCGTGAACTGGATGCGGCTGAAGTCAGTTGCAATGGATTCTGAAAGGCTTTTGATGGCCAGGGTTTTGGCCAGTCCGGGTACACCCTCGAGGAGCACATGTCCATTTCCGAGGAGGCCGATGAGCAATCGATCGACCATGCCGGCTTGACCGACAATGACCTTACCCAATTCCATGCGCAAGAGGTCGACAAATTGACTCGCTTTTCCAATGCGTTCATTCAAAGCGCGAATGTCGGGAGCTGCAGAGGTGCTGCCCGCTGCCTCAGGTGTTTCGACCGGTGTTTCTACCGGAGCGACGTCCGGGGTGATTTCAGGTGTGGATTCTTGGTCCATAAGATTCAGTCCGTTCTGTTTGACGACGACGTCATGCGAATATACCTTTCGGTTGAGCCTCCGGTTGGGTGGACTTCATAAAATCATGTTAAAGAGCCAATGAACACGAAAAAACACAACTTCGCTACGATCATCGATTGCGTGCGTGAATTCCACGATGCGTTTGGAATTGCCAATGGGGATTCGCCTGAGGGTCAATTGGATGAAGGCACCGTTCGCCTGCGTCATCGACTGATGGCCGAGGAGACGGAGGAATACCTCGAAGCGGCATTGGCCGGCGACACCGTTGAGGTCGCGGATGCCCTTGGCGACCAACTGTACATACTCTGCGGTACCATCTTGAGCCATGGGATGCAGCACGTCATCGAGGAAGTATTCATGGAAATTCAGTCCTCCAACATGAGCAAATTGGGGGGCGACGGCCAACCGATTTACCGCGAAGACGGCAAGGTCATGAAGGGCCCCAATTATTTCCGGCCCAACATTGCAGCCATCCTCGAATCCGTCGAAGCCTGATGCTGGACCGTTTTTTTTACCGTTCACTCGACGCGGCCAAACAGGGCAATGTCTTCTGGCTCAACGCGGTGTTCAAAAGGATCCTGCCGTTCAACGCCCCGCATGGCATTCGCGTGCTGGCATTCGGCGATGAAGAAGTTCGGGTGGCGCTGCCCGACCGCCGCGCCAACCGCAACCACCTCAAAGGTACCCATGCGTGTGCCATTGCCACAGCGTGTGAGTTTTGTTCAGGGTTGGCGGTGCTCGCCCAATTTGACATGAAGGATTACCGCCTCATCATGAACCGGTTGGAAGTGGACTACATGCGCCGGCCAGTGAAGGGCGGATGCGTGGCCAAAGCCGACATCTCACCCAATCTTAGAGAAGAGGTACAGCAGTTGATTGAAAGCTCCGCCGATGGTGCAGCGCGTTTTGGCATGCCCTCTGTGCTGCTCGACGCCTCCGGCGAGACGGTCGCACGTGCCACGGTTCACTGGCACGTGAAGGCGTGGGACGATGTAAAGTACAAGCCCACGGCTTGAGGTTGGAAACTCCTAATGGGCCTGACTTTCTGAGCCTTTCCGGTCGTATCTTTACGGACGAAATTTACAGGAGGCAGACATGATCAACATCACCCTACCGGATGGAACGGTAAAGCAAGTCGAAAACGGCACGACCGCATTGGACGTGGCCATGGGCATCAGCGAGGGCCTCGCGCGCAATGTGTTGGCCGCTGAGGTCAACGGCGAAGTGTGGGATCCGCAGCGCAGCATCAACGAAGACGCCACGCTCAACTTGCTGACCTGGCGCGACGATGAAGGTAAGCGCACGATGTGGCACAGTTCTGCCCACCTGATGGCCGAGGCGCTTGAGGCGCTGTACCCCGGTGTCAAGTTCTGGGTAGGGCCGCCCATCGAAAACGGTTTTTACTACGACGTTGACTTCGGTGAGCACACCATCACGGACAAAGACTTCCCGGCCATCGAGTCCAAAATGATGGAATTGGCCAAGCAGAAGAATCCCTACATCCGCCGGGAAATGAGCAAGGCTGATGCCTTGGCTTACTTCCAAGAGAAGGGGGATGAGTACAAATTGGACTTGCTGGACGGCCTCGAGGACGGCACCATCACGTTTTACGACCAAGGGAATTTCACAGATTTATGCCGTGGGCCACACATGCCCCATACGGGTTTTGTCAAGGCGTGCAAGGTCATGTCCATTGCCGGTGCCTACTGGAAAGGCGACGAATCCCAGAAGCAATTGACCCGTGTGTACGGCATCACGTTCCCGAAAAAGCAAGAACTCAAGGAATACCTCGAATTGCTCGAGCAGGCCAAGGCTCGGGACCACCGAAAGCTCGGCAAGGAGATGGACTTGTTCCACTTCTCCGAAAAGGTGGGGCAGGGTTTGCCGCTGTGGTTGCCGAAAGGCGCCGATCTGCGGATGCGGCTCGAATCCTTTTTGAAAGAGGCCCAGCGCAAAGCCGGGTACGAAGGCGTCATCACACCGCACATCGGCAACAAAGAGTTGTACATCACCAGTGGTCACTATGCCAAGTACGGGGAGGACAGTTTCCAGCCCATCAATACCCCGGCTGAAGGCGAGGAGTACCTGCTGAAGCCGATGAATTGCCCGCATCACTGCGAGATTTTCAAATCGCGTCCCCGCAGTTACCGTGACCTGCCCGTTCGGTTTGCGGAGTTCGGCACGGTTTACCGGTACGAGCAATCCGGTGAGTTGCACGGTTTGACTCGCGTTCGTGGCTTCACCCAGGACGACGCGCACATTTTCTGCACCGTCGACCAAGTGAAAGAGGAGGTGGGCAAGGTCATCGACCTCGTTTTGTACATCTTCCGCACGCTGCAGTTCGAAGATTTCATCGCTCAAGTCAGCTTGCGCGACCCGGACAACCCGAGTAAGTACATCGGGGAAGATGCCAATTGGGACAAGGCCGAAAAAGCCATCCAAGAAGTGGCTGACGAGAAGAGGTTGACGACGGTGGTTGAGCTCGGGGAAGCCGCTTTCTACGGGCCGAAGCTCGACTTCATGGTGCGCGATGCCATCGGCCGAAAGTGGCAACTCGGCACGGTGCAGATTGACTACAATTTGCCCGAGCGATTTGAGCTCGAATACGTCGGTGCAGACAACGCGAAGCACCGCCCGGTGATGATCCACCGAGCGCCCTTTGGATCTATGGAACGATTCGTGGCCATCCTCATCGAACACTGTGCCGGAAAGTTCCCGTTGTGGTTGACCCCAGAACAGGTCAAAATCCTGCCGATTTCCGACCGTTTCAATGAATATGCAGAAAGGGTTTCAAAAGTCCTTGAAAATCACGATATTCGCGCCCTCGTAGACGACAGGTCTGAGAAGGTGGGAAAAAAGATTCGCGACGCCGAATTGGAGAAGATTCCCTACATGCTCATCCTT
>Ga0163109_10001955_pt1 | contig 16205 bp, 9 predicted proteins | sample CRUFie1St13metaG_FD_108704 | JGI IMG/M metagenome (GOLD analysis project Ga0163109, IMG submission 108704) | Marine microbial communities from the Costa Rica Dome - CRUD Field 142mm St13 metaG | ecosystem: Environmental > Aquatic > Marine > Oceanic > Photic zone | place: Costa Rica: the Eastern... | reverse complement strand
GCATTCTTGTGTAAAGACATAAAAAAACCTTAGATTCTTATTAAATTTTATTAAGAGTCTAAGGTTTGTCAATTATCTAGTGTTGACTAAATTTCTACCAGAATTTATACCATTTCTTTTGAGAAAGAGTTTCAACCTTTAGTTTGTTTTCTAGAGAAATAACTTTGTTTTGGAATGTTTCGATCAATTTAAACAAGTTTTCCTTTTCTTTACCGTGTTGGTCAACAATTTTTTGAATAGTACAGTTAAATTCATTAACCGTATCGTACTCAACCATTGCAACTTGATTTTGTTGAACTGCTTGAGGAGAGTTATCTACTGTAGCAACTTCTGCAGTAGTAATTTCTTCAGCTTTAGCTGTGTTTTCTTCGATTGGTCTTGTAGTTTGAGACCGTTGAAGGTTGTAAAGATCACAGAAACTTTGTTCGTCTATAAGGTAGTTGAATCCTTGTGGTGTACGATCTTTTTTAAACTTAACTTTCTTTGCCTTGATTAGTCTTCTGATAGTCTGGATAGATTTTCCACTCAAGTCTGCCGCCTCCTTAATACTAAGATATGATGTGTTTGTCATAAAACAAGGGGTGTTAATTGACTACCCAAATTTTATCGTATCAATTTTGACTAATCAACACTAAGCTTGTAATTGTGCATTGCGCAAAAACCCACCTGTTGTTTAACTTATTACCCAAACTGGGTTTTTGTAAATAACAATTCACTCGCGCGGTTTGTCTACAATTCCATTTAAAGTTAAAGTTGTATATATAAAAAGTTTTATGAATATACTACTTTCTTGGGATTTATTTATCGCCTCTATATTCGTGATAATTCTTGCTTACAGCTTAATCATAGGTCTTAATGGTACACTTAAATCAATCATATCTACTTATTTAGGTATCCTTTGTGCTGATGGGCTTACAAATATTATAAATGAGTATGTTCTAAGTTCCAATCAGGTTGTACAGGGGCTCTCTCTCTTTAATTTACAATCAAACGAGCAAAGCTTAGTTGCCTTAAAAGTGGTGATTTTTCTGTCTGTGATTGTTGCCTTAACCGTTCGTGGAGTTTTCGATGTTCAGTTAAGTCACATGCATTCAAAATCTGTGTCTTTCTTTTTGAATATCATTTTTGGATTCTTTAGCGCGGCATTAATTGTTGCAACGCTTCTAATTTATATTTCTGGAGCATCCCTTCTTACAGGAGATGTTTTACAAAGTAACATAGTAGAGCTATATGCTAACTCTTTTTATATAAGAAACATGATCGATTACTATAATTTCTGGTTCTCGACACCAGTGTTGATCTTTATTTTTTGGTCGTTAATTACGCCAAATTTTCAACCACAAGAAAATATAGAGCCTGAATTTTAAAAAAATCTCTTGATTTTTTCATCAATAATATGTAAATTGCTGTGTGGGTTGATAGCTCAGTTGGTAGAGCAACGGCCTTTTAAGCCGCTGGTCCTGGGTTCGAGTCCCAGTCGACCCACCACTCAATTAAAAAAAACCTCTTAATTATAAGAGGTCTTTTTTGTATTTATAGCGATTTTACTGAGTTACTACGCCACTACCAACCGAAGAGGTTGTAGCTTGTAGTACAGTGTTTACAATCGCAAATGATGCAAGAATAATTACAATACCAATAACTGCATTGGTAATAATTTTCTTTGCATTGTCTGGTCCATCGTCGGAAGTCCCAGAAGTGATATATAGGAAACCTGCATAGATAATGAAAATCACACAGATAAACCCAAGAAACAGAAGGATGAAGTTTACGATAGTAAGCACGAAGCTTTTAAGATCGCTTTCACCACCTGTCTGTGCAGCAATTATAGAAGGATTATCTCCAGGAGAAATCAGTTGAGCCATAGAAACAGGCGCAAAGCTGAACAATCCAAGTAAAACTGCACTTATCAAAAGTGACGATAAAGCCCTTTTAATAACTGATTTAGACATCATGGATCTTTGGTTAAAGATGTAAATTAAGTTTAGTATAACAAAATCTAATCCTCAATACTAAATTAAAGCATTTAATTGCATGAAAATGACTATACAAAAGCAAAAACTATTGGTAGGTGACGGTTGTCTATTGACAAGTTTTTACTGGTTTTTTAGAAAATAAATTTTTTAAGAATTAGGTTTATTTATTCCTTGATTTACCTTTAAATAAAGCCAATCAAGTGTTTTGGAGTACTAGACTTGAGTTACCAGATTTTTCGAATTAATTTCAAGCTAAAACCATTAAATTATTTCGCCTTTCAAACCAAGTAAATGTAGGTCATTTCTGGGTTAAATCACCTAGACAAAATCACCATTTTGATCGATTTTCAAGACCTCTTTCTCTAGACAGACTCCAGTTTTATCTTTTACAACCTTTTGAACCTCAATGGTTAATTCATCAACGTCTCTTGCTGTCGCTCCACCTACATTCATAAAAAAGTTAGCGTGTTTTGTGGAAACTTCTACATTTCCCTTTTTTAAGCCCTTTAGGCCACATTGGTCAATCAATTGTCCAGCCGCATTTCCCTCAGGATTTTTAAAGAAAGAGCCTGTCGTTAGCCCCTGTGGCTGTCTTTCTTGGCGAAATTCATAAAGTTTTTTTGGATCGGCAGTTGCATCACTTGGGTTTTTACTAATTTTCATTGTGCAAGACCAAATAATTACATCTTTCATTTTCTTAAATTCACTCCATCTATAAGCAAATTCAACATCTTTTGCATCAAGCCATTTGAATTCTCCAGATTTTGTGTCCAAAATTTCGATTCTAAGCAATAAATCTTTAGTTTCTAAACCGTGACACCCCGCATTTCCAAAAATAGCTCCTCCCATGGTTCCTGGTAACCCAGAAAAGGTTTCCATGCCATACACATCATTTTGCTTACAGAAACTCATTATCTTTGTCCAGTTGGCACCTGATTCAATTTCGATTTCCGTTTCTGTAGAAGATATTTGGTTGTTCATCATTCTACATACAACTCCATTAATACCCTCGTCTGGTAAAACAATGTTGCTACCGCCCCCCAAAATAAAGATCGGTAGATTTTGTTGATCTGCAAATTCAACAGCATCTAGTAGGTCTTGTTTGGTTTTTATATTTATTAAGTAACGCGCATTACCTCCGATACCAAAAGTACATAGTTGAGCTAGTGATATGTTTTCAAGTATTTTCATATGAAACTTTAACTAGGGCAATTATAAGGCCTAGGCATTGAATATTCAACAACAAAAAACAGCCTTAAGCTGCAAAGTGGTCGGGGTTACAGGACTCGAACCTGTGACCTCTCGGTCCCAAACCGAACGCGCTAGCCAACTGCGCCAAACCCCGACGTGTAATCTGATTTTATATACTTTAGATAATTTTGCAAGAGAATTTAATTTCCAAACCTCTTTAATACCTCAAGTAGTTGCGAATGTATAACTCCATTAGAACTCACATAGCCATTATTTTTACCATCTATTTGAATACTATCGCCATTAATACTTGTTGTCTTGCCCCCGGCACTTTCTATTAAATGCGAACCAATACAATCATGACCGTTATTTGTATAAGCAATGTTAGCCGCAAGTGCTCCGCTAGCTACAAGTACATCCATGTAAATTGTCGATCTTAGGTTCACAATATTCGCATTCAAATTATCGCAAAGATACTCAGAGACCTTGTGTAGATTATATTTGCTAGATTTTTCGCTACACACGCCAATCAGCAGCCTTTTTTGATCTGAAAAACCCTGTTTAGAAACATTTATAGCCTTTCCATTGCAAGTGGCTTTGCCATCTACACTTAACCACCTTTGCTTTGTATAGGGTGAATATACGCAGCTACAAATTGCTTTGCCATTTTTGCAAAGTGCTATAGCAAAGACGTTTGTTGGTATACCTGCTGCAAACATGGATGTGCCATCGATTGGGTCAACCACCCAAAGGTATTCAGAATCCACATTGTAGCTTTCTTCTTCTCCGCGCACTCCATGTTCCGGAAAGCTCTTTTTAACTTCTTCAATAACCATTTTATTAATTGTAGTATCTGCAATAGTTACTAGTGTTTGGTCTTCTTTGTCTTGAGATTTAAGAGAGTCTTGTAGAAAGTATTCAAGCATTATTTCAGATGCTTTATGGCTTAATTGAGTGCAAAATTCCACGTAGATCATGGTTTATCTGTTTATTTTGTAATTACCTGAATTAGAGAGAATCCAGTCTTCCTCTAAGTTCATTTCAGCCTCTTGTTCGTCTGTATCATGTAGGTATCCTGTTATATGTAGGTACCCATGGCTTATTAAGTAGATCAACTCTGCCTCAAGGCTGTTTCCTTTGTCTTTAGCTTGGGATTGAGCTTTTTTAAGACTTATAAAGATTTCACCTGCGAGTGTTTCGTGATCATAAAGATTGTCTAGGTAAGAAAAAGACAGAACGTCTGTAAGATAGTCTTTGTCTCTATACTGTTTATTAAGCTCTAACATCGTCTGTTCCTCCGCAAAGTGAATGTCTATAGACAAGTCTTGTCTGTTTGTCTGTCTCTTTGTGTTTCGATCAAAAAAGTGCTTTTTTACAGCTTCTTGAAGGGGTTTAAATTCAAGTTCTTTGGTTTTTTGTGTCTCTATATTTAGTTGCATCACAAAGGTGTTATTTGCATTTATCATACGTTTATTGGTTCTATAAGCCAAGTAAAAAGATTGTCTTTATTTGTCTTGTTGTGTCATGGCTGTATTAAAGACGCTGGTCTTGTAATAAAATCCGTTTGCAAAGCTAATAATCAAAGTGGTATAATTGTGTCGCAAGAAGTGTGTCGCGACAGCTTAAGACGTTGTCAGGGACCATGAAAGACAATTTACAACTTTTGTCTCATCTTGTCTCTAATTTTTAATAAGTCCCTAGAATGGCAGTTAACACCTATAACTTAGATCGTAAAACGGTTTCTAGAATGCTTGGATGTTCTCTTAGAACAGTAGACAGGTATGTCTCGTCAGGCAAAATAGGTTTTGTTAAGAATTCTGGTAGAACATGGCTTTCTGCTGAGGATGTAAGGGCTCTAATGACACCATCTCCAAGCCAAGAAGACACATACAATGAATATGTCTCGTGGCGCGAGACTCCAAAGACAAATACGGCGCCAAATAGCCATAAAGTGTCTCAAGACAGAGATTTTATACATGAGACAGAATATATTCCACCCCATAGTCATCAATCAGATACAAGTCTGTCATACAAGCAACTATATTTAGAAACCAAGACAGAATTAGAAGAAAAAGAGACTGCCATTGAAAATCTAAAAATACAATTAGCAAAAATAGAAGCTAGTTTAAAGCAAATGGTTCCCCTTTTTGAGCTACAGAAACAGAAAAAGATGCTGTCGCAAAACAACCAACGGTATGCTGAACACATTCGAAAACTCGAAGAAATATACAAAAAAAAGGCTTCCGACCTGAAACATGAGATATCTATAAAAGAACACGAAATAGAAGTTGAGCGCTTTAATAAGTCTATTTTCGCCGTTGTACTCTTTTTGGTACTTTTACTTCAACCAGTATTCTGGTTTCTAATGAATTAAAAAACACAATTAACAGTGTGTCTATTTTATTAAATTGTTGCAAAAAATAGAATTTTTGGCTACCGCTCTACAAATTTTCATTTTGCATGACTATTCCATCGCTTAAGCGGGGTTTTTTTTTATTAAAATTTATGGTAAGTTATTTAGATTTACTTTTTTAATTATAAAATAATATGAAAGCTTGCAAGGTTAGAAAAAACATTGTATTAATATACTTTTTGAGTATAGTCGGCATAACATCAAACATGAGTTTTGCTCAGTTAGAAAGCGAAATAACAACACTTGACACCCCAAATATAACATTGCAAAACAGTACAAGTTTAGAGCTGGAATCTGAAATGAGTCAAGCTCAAGAAGAACAAATTTTAGAACTTGAAAGTCTGAATCCTCTAGCCTTTTTTTCGGATAACCATTCATTCGATCTTACGCAAAACATAATCGAGATTGATTCTCAAATATATTCAAATCACCTCACTTCAGAAGAAGATTCTTTAATAATTTTAGATAAATTAATTACCGACTCTCACTTTACACTCGATTATAAATTATATTTCGAATCAGAATCTATTACTTTAGGCCTTTATAAGGCAGATGATTATTCTTTGATAGAATCAAAACAAATTTCCAATAAAGCCGCAACACTAACATTCGAAAACCCAAACACAGAGAGCTACATTGGCTTACACCTAAACTCCCAATCACCAATTAGCATTCAAACACTCGAAATTACACCAGTTTTTATTCAAGACTCCATAGACACCCAAATTACAGAAGATACTCCAGAGACTGTTGAAAATCACACAGAAGACACACAAGAGGTCGTAGCACAAGAATTGAACGAACAAACTACAGATCAGGCTCCTGAATTAGAACTAGAAGACCAAGCTACTGAATCAGAACCAGAAGTGCAAACTCCTGAAGCAGAGCTCCAAGAACAAACCGAAACTCCTGAATCAGAACCTGCACTAGAATCTACTATCAATGAAGAAACCGAGACATTTACACAAGACATATCAGAGACTACTGAAACGCAAACAGAAGACACACAACAAGTTGTAACACAAGACATGAACGAAGAAACTGAAGAGCAGGCTCCTGAATTAGAACAAGAACAGCAAGCTACTGAATCAGAACCAGAAGTACAAATAACTGATGAACCCCAGGCCCAAGAACAATCCGAAACTATTGAGCCTGAGTCCGTAGAAGAAGCTATAAATGACAATACTCCAAACGAAGATTCTTTAACTACAAGCACTAATTCAACTGATTCAAATACTATATTAGACCAGCAACAAACAACAGAAGCTACAGAAAATCCTGAGCCCCAAGAAACAACCGAAACCCAAGAGCAACCAACTGAAGATACAACTCAGCCGGAAAATACTAATAGTATTTCAGAAAGCCAAGAGCAACCTGAAAACACCCATCATACATCATCTGACAGCACAGATACTGCAAATGACTCGATAGCCACAGAAAGCTCTAGTACAACCCAAAGTTCATCTAGCAATACAAGTAGCTCACAAGGTTCTTCTAGTAGCTCTCAAGCAACAAATACATCGCAAACAATAAATACAGCCAATTCTCAGTTTGTGTCTAATGTAAGTGACTTTCAGCAATCAAGTAACTCTAATCAAACTTCGTCAGCTCTTAGCCAGTCAAGCAGTGTACAAACAAGCCAAAACCAACCAACACGTTCTGTATCAACAAGTAACCAGTCACAACAAATCACTCAAGCACCTACAGAAAGGCAAAAACAAGCTGTTGATACTAGTTTAGATAGTCAAGAAAAAGTCCAGAAAAATCAAAGTGCAGTAAGAACTCAAGTTTTGCCTAGCCAAAAGCAAAATGATGAATTATTCACAAATACAGCAATCAATTTTGCAAATCAAGTAGTGAGTAAAAAGTCTATTGAAAGTTCCGCACCCGGCTACCAAAACTACATTATTGAAGAATCTCAATTTAACGTACCAAAATCAGATGTTAAAACTCTGGCCAGCCAAAGCAACATTACTCCCCTTTTAAACAGTCAAATAGAATCTGAAAATAAACCTCAAAAGCTAGCTTTCAAGCCAGTAGATGATGAACCACTACAAAAAACCACATTGAAAGTTGAGCAATCAAGCTCTTCACAAATAAAAGTTGATACCATAATTAATTCACAGTCAAAATTAGAAGCTAATCAGGTCGCAAGTAATAAAAAATTCGAGTTTGCCAGTTTACAAGCATCTTTAATAGTTAAAAAACCATTTGATAATGCTGACAAACAGCTAACAGTAGACACAGACAAGGATTTAGAAGGTATCGAACTAGAATCTCAAAAATTAGATATCCAACAACCAAATAACAGCTGTAACAAGCGCGTATGCTCGCCTCTTAACAAGTATCTAGATGAAAATAAAAAGCTTTTGAGAGAAAAAAAACTTACTTTAGATTTAAATCCAGAAGGTGTAAATACACTAAATAATCCAAATTTTCTAATTAGTGGAAATTCAAAGTTTAAGAATGCACGAGTTGAGCTTTATTTAAAGCGACAAAACTCGATAGAACAAATTGCATCAAAATTAACTGATTCTAAGGGTGATTTCTACTTTGTTATAAACTCAAACCTAGTAAACAATCAAAATTACACTCTTTTTGCGGAGATTAAATCCCAACAATCCCCTTCTTATAAAGTTAAAACAGACTTTAAAGAGCCTGAAATGCAATATGCCCCAGAAAAATTTTGTGGTAAAAAGCTCGCTAATTCTCAATTAAAGTGTCGAGTGTCTAAACTTCCGACCTTAGAATTTAATCTTCCAGAAAATAAATACCTCGAAGTCTTGTTTAATTCAGAGGTAACACCAGGAAGATTAGAGTCTCAAAGCCTTAAAACTCTTGTAGTTCAACCAGAAAAGTCTTATTTAGAAACTTTAAGTCACTCTAAAAATCATAAGGTTGTATATATTGTGCGGGATAAATTCGATCCAACAAAAATATCTAGTCCAGTAGTTGTTGAGTTTAAAACCTATTTACCAATCTTTAATCCAGTCACAACTCCAATGATCCTCTTTTTTGTGCTCATAGTTGGAGCCTTAGCTATAGAAAAAATATTTTTTAATGTAAATACAAATGACCAACCACAATTCGAGTCGCTTACTGAAGATATTTAGTACAGGGCTTTTATTAGCAGCAGTTTTTTCAGGGCTCTTTATTAGTTCTGCTCAAAACTATGTAATAACCGTAAATTCGATAGAGGATACAGCACTCGCCAAAGACGCCAAAGAGTGTGATATAGACCTAATAGATTTCGAGCCTACATGTACGCTTCGAGCCGCAATCGAGTTTGCTAAACAAAAATACAAATCGGAACCAGATATTTATGATTTTTTCATAATCAATTTCGATGACAGTATTAAAGCATCAGATAAACAAATTCAAATTTTATCAAATCTACCATCGATAGATATTCCAGTAGTAATCGATGGACTAGGGGACGAATGTAGTAATCCAAAGCAAAAAAGAGCACCTTTAATAACATTACAGGGGAATGGCAGCTATGTTAAAGGCCTACGTTTTGAATCGTTTGTAACTCAAACAAGCACATCTGCTCATGGATCTAAGGTTTGTGGACTTGCACTTGATGGCTTTGGACAAGGTCCATTAAGTATTAATGGTTACTGGGATTCTAATTTAGCAAAATTTAGAGATGCCGATTTAAAAAGCCAATATCAAATTACTAATAACTATTTTGGGTTTGATACTACTGGTTTAAGTTTTGTGAATGACGGATCCAACGGAGGAAAAGTAACAGTCAGCGCCACCCAGAATGTGTTATTACAAAATAATATAGTCCGAAATTATGTTTCTTTGTACAATACAAATTCAATTTCGATAACAGATTCATTACTCACGGTAAATAAAAACGGAATGCCAGTAGATAAGTATAATTCTTCTTCTATTGCAATTTCGCATAATTCGGTGGACGACAAGGTTTCAAACGATATTCTGGTAGAAAACAATTTAATGGCAGCTGTTTACTCAAGCTCATTAATTGATGGACTTAAAATTAATAATAACACCATCTGTTTTAGCCCATATATGCAAAATGGTGTTCAGAAATACATGAATCTTTGTAAAAGTAGATCACCAATTTCTTTTGCAAACGCATCTAATATTCAAATTACTAATAATCAAGTTGCTTTTGGCGAATACGACTCAGGATACGAATTCGAACCAGACCCAACATATCTGAATAACTTTTTCTATGCATCTGGAACCATAGATAACATGCTTTTTGATTCGAATAATTTCGGTCTCAAAGAATCAACTCCAGATTCATACTATTTTTCTGGAGTAGTTATAAATAAACTTACTAATTCAACCATTACCAACTCGAGCTTTTTTGGTGGCAATAATGCATTCAATGTATATTACGACTTTGCAAACAATGTATTTGAAAACCTCACATTTCTAAATCCACTAACCAATACAAACCGCAATTACGGGATTTTACAAAATTATTCTAGTGGAAGCTTTACTAACAACATTTTTAGAAACATCACATTCGAAAACTTTAAAAGATCTATGTTAAAAGCTAGTAGTAGCGCACAAAATAATATTTTTGATAATGTGAAAGGGGATATTCCATATCAAAGCTATATAGATTTTTCCAAACTAGCATTTGAGTCTTCAAGTGGAGATTTTGCCAAACCACCTCAACCGCAGATGTTTGGTTATAACTTAGATGAATCCAAAACAAAAATCGATTTTAAAATAACCTACCCAACCTCGGCTGAAAAATGTGATTTTCAAATGTTTTTAGCCAACAACGATACTGAATATTTTGCCAAAAACACAACTAGACTTACATTTAGCGAAAATAACCAAACTTCTACAATGGTCAATGCTGTAGATGGCAATTGTATTTACCAAGGCTCTGTTATAGTGCCAAGTAACTATATTTGGTCGCAAAATAATGTGCTTTTTTACCAGTCTACCGATTACATTGGTGAAAGCTTTCAAACTACTTCTTTTAGTGATTATAGATTATTTAAAGTTGAAGTATCTGCAGATATAGCTTTTACAGACTACGACACCAATGACGATTTCGATTTTAGCTTTCCACTTAATCAAGATATTAAATTTTCGCTTGCCAATGCGCAAAATGTGCAACAAGTCATTTATGACCTAGATACAAATTTCGATTCAAACAACGATGGAGTACTAGATAATGACCAAGATTTTATTGGAGATACATTAATTTTGAATCTTAAAAACCAAACAATTAACGATTTACCAAAAACATTTAGCGACCTAAACTCATACCCGCACAATATAAAAGTTGATATTCATGGTCTAGGACAAATTATTACTAAAGAATTTATCTTAGAACCCTTCGAAACCAATTTTGCAGATCAACTTGAAAGCTGTATAGTTGCCGACTCTCAAACTGGCTTAGCTACTTTAAATGGACCAATTATAAAAAGCACAATTTTTGAACCACGACATTTACAATTAGATTTCGATACGAATTCCGATTCAAACAACGATGGCATAATGGATAATGACTTAGATTCTACAGATCCATTCGTTACAAGTGTTTCCTATGAATCATTTGGTGAGAAACAATTAATGTTAACAGCCTTCGATTCATCGCAGTTTACACAGTCACAAAGTGTGACACATACTGTGTCTGTATATCCAGCATTAGATATGCCAACTGCAGAAATTAAAGCTACAATTGATTCACAAACAGTTCAATTTTCTTTGCAAGGAGTAAACACTTGTTTAGATTCAGTTGAGTGGAGCTTTGGTGACGGAACTACAGAAACTGGCTTTCTTAATACACAAAAAACCTATGCCGAAGCTGGGGAGTACACGGTACTCGCAAAACTAATTAACCAAGATTACACAAATATAGTTTCGCTTAATCTTGTTGTAGGTATTCAACAACCAACTGCCCAATTTACAACCCAAATAGATAGTCAAACAGCCATTTTTACTAACACAAGTAGCAATCTCACTAATGCAATTTTTGAATGGGATTTTGATAACGACGGTATTATTGATTCGACCGAAAAAAATCCAATTTATGAATACGCTACACCTGGAACATTCCAAGTCACCTTAACAGTTAGCAACCCAACCGGAAGTGATACTTTTACACAAGAAGTAGTAATTGAAGAGCCCCAGAAACTACTAATATCAAACGATCTATCAATCCAAGAGCTTAGTTTAGAGTCTCAAAATACATCAACAGACAAACTACAAACAACTTTCATTAAACTTTCAGACAATGCCAATGCCTTATGGGAATTAAACAATAGTTTAAAAACAATTCAAATAGAAGCACCAGAACTAAAGCTCAGCTTTATCGACAACATTGTGAATGATCAAGAATTTGAATTAGACCCAATCGAAAAACTCTTTCTCAACATCACAACTCTAGATGGGCAAACTCATGAGTATATTATAAACTTACTTGATTCAAGATTTAATCAAGAGACAGCATGTCTTGCTGCTAATACAGACAATTTATTTGCTGCAAGTTCTTTGACTCAAGGCAATTACCAATGGTTACTCGATGATATAGAGACATCTACTGACAGCAGAATTAATTTATCAAATATTACACTCGGCCAACACACACTAAAACTTATTGTAGCAAAAGGTGATCAAAGTAGTACAAGTAGCATGCAAATAGACATCCTACCAGAACCAGAGCTGCCAGTTGGAGAAATTCAAATCTTAGACGAATTACACACAGATTCAAAAGTGATAGTTTCTTTAAATGCAGAATTTTCTGGAGATTGTTTAACTTACAAATGGGATTTTGAAAGTGACGGAACTATTGACGCCTATACAAAAAATACAACCGCCGCATATACAACAAATATCGACTATTCATTGTCTTTAAAAGTAGCTAATAAAAGCCAAGAAGTTACACTTGTGAAACCGCTCAAATTTTTTGATCAAACTGCCGATTTGACCACCCAAAACCCACCAGTTATTGACACACCAGAGACAGAAAATTTAAGTGTTCCATCCGAACCAACACCAGAAACTCAACCAATTTCCGAAACCCCAGAAACACCTATCGAAGAATCTATAATTCCTACAGAACCAAACCCAACAACAGAGGAACCAGAAGAAACTGTGCAAACACAAGAACCAACGCCTACAGCAGAGGAACCAGAAGAAACTGTGCAAACACAAGAACCAACGCCTACAGCAGAGGAACCAGAAGAAACTGTGCAAACACAAGAACCAACGCCTACAGCAGAGGAACCAGAAGAAACCCCGCAAACCCAAGAATCTGAAGAAACCCCTGAAGCTCAAGAATCAACGCCTTTAACACAAGAACCTGAGGAAACTACGCAAACCGAAGAACCAAGCGACAATTCGCAAGACAGCCAAGAGTCAGAAGCTGACAACCAAGAGCAAAACCCTGAGCCAACTCAAGACAATCAACAGCCGCAAGACACAACCGAGCCACAAGCAGACACCCAAGAAGCAGTTGTGCCACAACCGCAGCCAACGCCAGCTGTTGCATCAAGCAATAGACGAAGACGTAGCAGATCTACCGTCTCTCACTACACACCACCAATAAAAAAAGTATACACAGAAGTCGCACCACAAACAGAGCCACCGGTGACTAAACAAGTAGAGGTACCTAAAACTGTTGCCACAGTCGTACCTAGTATCATTACAGATACATCGTCAATTCAAATTCCACAATCTCCAGTAGCAAATGTTAAAAAGGTCGTAACTACACAAGCGGTAGTTAAAACAGAAAATCAAACTCAAAAAGTGAGTGAGGTTGAAGTAATCAAAGATACCAAGGTCGATTTTAAACCAATAGTGCAAGCAAATATTATAGATGAGCCAAAGAGTATTTCTACGCAAAAAACTTTAGTTTTAAAATCAGAAGACAAAAAATCAAATCTTTTTGAAAACTTCTTAACAGCAAGTCTACAACTTGAAAAAGAGCTTTCATATAAACAGGTCAAAAATTTGGAAAGCTATCAAAAAAATAATTTATTGCCAGACTTAATTCCAACTGCACAAATAAGAGAGTTCACAGATCTGCAAAAACAGTCGACTGATTACCAAATTATAGACAGTTTCGATTACCAATCAAAAGAAGTAGATAGTACAAATATTCAAGAAACCCGAAATTTATTAGATAACAATGTTGCAAATAATCTTGGTTTAGAAACTCTAGAAATAAACAATTCATATCTAAAAGAAAGATCGCTTTATAAAGCACCTTCGCAAGTTAATAATTCGGTATTACTGGAATTATCTAGCAATCAAAGTTTTCCAGGATCTAAGTTTGTTATTAATGGTCAAATTCAGTCTAGTTTTCCAGCTGTAAATAATCAGATCGAAATCTTTGTAAAGGATTATTCAAATCAAAAATGGCAATCGCTTGGACTAACAAATATTGATAAAAACAATAACTTTAGTTTCTTTAACACTCAAAAACTAAGAAATGGCAAATACTTGCTTGTTGCCCAAGCCAAAACATTAGATTCAAAAACAATTAACAGTGCAGTTTTTTCTATCGAAATTACGGAGTTTGCCAAGCTTAATGCACCTAAAATCTCTCTTAACCAAGAAACAAACACATTGTCTTTAGATAATTTAGATGCAGACACAATACTTACTTTCAATCTACAAAGTGTTCTATATTCATCGCAAGCAATTATAAGTTCTACTAATAGTAACTTGGCGATAAATCTTCCCCAAATAGATGGTTTTGAACCTGGGTCAAACCACAGACTTACAGTGTACGCAGAGTCTAGTAGCAATCCAGAATTAAGATCGGCTGTAGAAACTATTGAATTTTCGATTCCAGATCTTAGACAAAACAATGCATATCTATACACATTAGCCATTTTAATTTTAGCAATAATCACTTATAAAGTTTCTATAGACAAAAAAGTTAAAAGATTGCAAAGCTAGTGATTAGTTAACCACGCTAACCAGCCTAGTAAATCTAAAAGGCTTAGATTCTTGATAAGCTAGCCAAAAAACTTTCCTTGACCACTTGAGGGGCCTAAATCCTAACTGATATAATTTATACACTTTTAATTTATATAAATGGTCCCTCTAAATCATTTGTCACAATTTAAAAATAATCATTCAGCTAAATATATGTTTTTAGTTGTCTTAAGTTGTATTCTGACAATCTTTAGTGGCCTTCTAACGCAAGCTTCTACAAATCAAATCGAGGTAAATAGTGCAGGAGACCAAGCTTTGGCTGGTGGTGCATCAGTTTGTGACACAGATTTAACAGATGGTGACACGGTAACTTGTACCCTCAGAGCCGCAATCGAGTTTGCCAACGCTAATGCTAATAATGGCACAATCGACGAGATTATTTTCACGGGACTCACAGGTAATGACATTGTTATTAACATAGGATCAGATCTACCAAAAATTACTGAACAAGTTTACATAGATGGTACCGATGGAGATGGGCATGTAAGAGATATCACGATCGAAGGTGGAAGTCTTTCAATAGATGGCTTCTTATTCGATGGAGATGATAGTCACGGATCCAAACTAGAAAATCTTGTTGTGCGTGGATTTAAAACTTTTAATCTTAAGATTAATAATTCGGTTCGTACTGACGGTTCTAGTACTTATTTAATTCAAAACAACTATTTCGGTGTTGATCAAGATGGTAGCAGTGTGTATACCATTACAAGTAATTATAATGTTTATTTTCAATCATCCGATCATATAAATTTTAATAGTAATACAGCAGCTGGAGAAGGCTCTTACCATTTGTACGCAAGTTATAGTGATAATATAAATATTCAAAATTCAAATCTAGGTACTTCATCCACTGGTGAAAAAATTGTTGATAATTCCGGCAACATGGTGGTGAGTGGTTGGGGGATACTTGCGGCTAACAGTGATAATGTAACTATACACAATAATATTGTTGGCGGAATCGAGGGGTTGTATGCAATAGAGGTTCAAACTGGTGATAATTTTACTATTACGGATAATAGAGTATGCATAAGCCCAACTAATGTAAATCTATGTATAGATGGTTATGGAATTCAAATTGATGGTTTATTTAACAACTATTCAACTGGTGGTACAATAACTGGTAATACAGTTGATGGTAAGGATGCTACAAATGGAAACTCAATAAGTGGCATATCATATGGAATAGGATTACAATATGTTGACAATTTGACATTTTCAAACAATATATTGGGAATGACCAACGGTTTTTATGGAGGTGCAAGTTCTCTAATAAAAATGAAAGATGTGCATTCATCTACTTTTAGCAAAGGTGCTAATGGTGCCTTTGGGACTTCATACTATGGTATATATTTTAGTAGCGGTAATATATATAACAATACATTTGAAGATTTCGAAATAACCTGGGTTTCCGGAACACCAAGCGGTCAAACAAGTGGTGCAGGCGGGTTTTCATGGAGTGCGTCAAGAACCTACAAAAACACTTTTAGTAATATAAAAATATCGGGCGCCAATAACGGAATGTACAATTTAGATTCGGCTTTTGAAGAGTTTAATTACTTCGATGGGGTCTCGGTTTTTGATGTCACAAATTCAAGTTTTAGTAACGTAAACCCTCTGGTACATGCACAAAATGGCCTCCAAAGTGGAACTCCAACAGTAAATTCAACCAGCTACAG
>Ga0163109_10001954_pt1 | contig 16209 bp, 16 predicted proteins | sample CRUFie1St13metaG_FD_108704 | JGI IMG/M metagenome (GOLD analysis project Ga0163109, IMG submission 108704) | Marine microbial communities from the Costa Rica Dome - CRUD Field 142mm St13 metaG | ecosystem: Environmental > Aquatic > Marine > Oceanic > Photic zone | place: Costa Rica: the Eastern... | reverse complement strand
ATACAGTTCTCTGTCAATCCTAGTTCTTGTTCGAGAGAGTGACCAACGCCAGTGTTACCTTTGCGATGGGTTTTGATGTAACCACGTGATTTGATCGTGGCAAATTCTTGCTTAAATGTGTTGAGATTCATGGGTAATCCTCGATGAAATGTGTTTGTGGGTGTGAGATCAGCAACTCAGTGGCATATACTCAGAAGCAGGCATTTTGTTGGTGTGATAGTCTGTGACTTCAGCACCGTTGGCAATGCGAGACAACCACTCGTTACGTGCTGTGAGCATGGTCACAGTGCTGTAGGACTTGAGACCATTCTTGCGCCATGTGACGCGCTTCTGGAAACGCTTGACACCCTCGTCAGCGATGTATGCCTCAGGGAAGAAGTCAACGACGGTGACGTTGGTGGTGAGTTGCATGTGGTGCCTTGCTTTGACTCTCTTAATATACATGGTTTGGAGGTGCTGTGCCACAATTGTGGACACTACGCGAACTGTCTGCCGACACACCACCCAACCACGCTTTTCCTTGTACCTTTGGTGACAGGTGTTACTCTGTGTGCCATCATTGATGGGAATACTATCAATGTTCCTGCTCTTGTGGGCACACGTGTGATATCCCAAGTAAGTTCTTCACCATAGATTGGTTCAACAAACTCGAAGTATCCACCCTCGTAGTCATCATTCAACAAAAGAGAGAATGATAGTTTACGATCCCATATCTGATTGTGTTTCCAGACGTTATCTTGATGCCATGAGTAGTAGTCACCAACGTTGTAGTGTGCATACTGATACTTACCAGAGTCAAATCCATCATTCAAATGGAATTTGTACACATCTTCGTTGGTGACCTGTACATGGTGTCTACAGAATTGTCCTACCCAATCATTATCATCACGTAAACATACACGTGTTGAGCGAACTGTTGATGCCTGCACTACACCATTTCTGACTATCAATGCATCACCAAACTCTGAGTTAGTGTCAAGATAGTCAACCATGCTGGGTGGCAATAGTATTTCGCTCGCAGTGTGATACATCACTCAGAGAAAATAGGAATGATGTTAGTCTTGACGTGCTCAGTTTTGTTTATATGCTGCTCCCACAGAGCGGCATCGTCCAAATTGTAGAAGATCGCTTCTTGGCGGGAGGTTTTCTTCTTCTTGTTCTTCATCCAGACAACAGCGTACTTCATTCCAAAAATTAGGGTAAACAACAATAGATGAGTAGTGACGACCCCATCGTGAGTTAGCACTCTTGGGCAATGGGATGTCTTTGTATACAATAGTGATGTAATACTCACTAATGAATCCAATGTAACCAGTGACACCGTGGTATTCTACTGGTTGGAGCAATTCAAAATTACTCTTTTTCATCAAACAACTTCCTGTTTGCATTTGCTGGGTTTGGAAGTCTGAACATCTGCTTAAGATCGTTCAGTTCATTCAATTGCTTCTGCAAGTTATCAATCTGTGCTTGCAGGATCTGAAAGTTATGATCGTTATTGTTCTGCAGCATCAGCATATTCTTCACTGCTGACTTGAAGTCCTCGTCGGTCATTTGCGTTGATGTTTGAGAGTTGTCGTTGGAGTTCATATTCTACCACAGCTAGGTGTTGATGTAAATACTTTTCCCACTTGTTGTCGCGGGTGAGTTTCATGACATTGTTGATTTGCATCGATGCCATGAGGAGTCTGGTTTTTTCATCCATGTTAGAATCTCTCTGGAATGTGTCTGTAACCCTGCATTAATGAACGAAGTGCTTGAGCACGATCTAGATGACGTTTGTGATAGTGAATCACATCATCGATGCAAGATAGCATCTCCTCATATATTCTTCGGGCGTCAACCGAGTCATCTTGGAGGTAATCATCGATAGCATCCTGCATACGATCTTTGCGTTGGATTGCATACTGTTTCCTGACTTCTTCATTGGTTAGAGGGCGATTGTCCATAAAATGTTTTGGTGAGGTCATTGAAATTCTTCGTTACGACGGCGGTCGAGATAAGCAATAATGTCGCCACGCCACTCAAGCAATTCATGATAACATTTCTGTTCATGTGCATCTTGTCGCAATTCATGGTCTGGTTTGAGGACACTCTCGTAAAAGATGTAGAATGCATCTTTGCGTTTCTCGTGCTTGGTTGTCTTGTCCCAATCCATGGTGCTTTAGTGCTGACTCCGTTATTTTAGTAGATCAGAAGGGCAAAAGTGGCAGATCTCATAATTTCTTAATGATTGACCCCCTCATGCCATTGTTTGAAGGACATGCGAGGCCAAATGCCATACTCTTGACCAGCGAACTGTATCGAGTTTAGCACAGGATATTCCATTTCGATGGCAGCATCACGATATTTGAGGAAATCAGCATCTGGATTGAATGGCAGACCCTTAGCATACTCCCAGAATGGAGTATCGAAGGCAGATCCGAACTGATAGTGCCATAGAATGAATGTTTCAAGTTGTTTCATGTACTTGAATACATCACTGTCACATGCATACTTTGGTTTACCATTAACAATATGTTCCCATGCATGACCAGCAACATTACGATAGAATGTAGTTGATGTTGCTTCCAATGGTTCTAGGAATGCGAATCGATTACCATTTAGAATGGTACGATCACCATAGAACATTGACTTAGCAATGTAATTCTGGAAACTGAGATAACCATCAATGTCACTCTCTACAATATCAAATCTGTCTAAGAAATCTGCCTTGGCATCCTCTGTACTAGTGATAAGATCATTGTAAAGATAACCATATGAGATACTATCTTGATTAGGGATAACAAATGTCCAACCATTAGGTGTGGCAGCACATTTAGTATGTGTTAGATCTACGTCCCTTCCATCTGCAAATGCAATAATTGCTGAGTTATGTGGGTTGGTGAGTCTATGATAGTTTTCATAATCATTCTCAGACTTGCCTCTGCAATCAAAAATGTAATCAGCATCAATCTCTACTTCAGGGTTAACAATTTTCTGTTCAATAACATTGACATACTCTGACTCTCTTACTTTCTGTGATAGTTTAGATGTCTGGAAGTGACATGCAATACTATCCATGAAGAACTTGTGATAGATATGCTTCTGCTTCTGTCCCCAGTTCTCATATAGAATGCCAAGTTTAAGTGTTGCACCAATGTCATTATTCCACCAGTCCATATTCATACTGGCAGAGATTAACTGCAGTACATCAGGTGTGGTAGACTGTCCTACTTTCTCAATAGGAGTGTTTGGATCGTAATACATATCGATCTCAAACAATTCTTTACCATAATATCCAAAGTTAAGTGCGGTCATGCATCCAGCATTGCCAGCACCTACGATTGCTATTCTCTTCTTCATTCTGTTATTTGATCGCAGCTAATAATGTCAGATACAGGAACTTCATGCTCACCTGCTATGAGATAGTAGTGCTGACCATCACGTTCACCAATATATTTCAGTTCATCTTCGGGAAAATTGTTTTCACGTAGCATCGCTTGTATTTGCAGATGCTTCAATTGGTCAGCGTCAGGCACTTCCATGATCATATTATTCATGTGATGATATCTTATCAGAGGGTCACTGGGTTGTCAAGTCTTCAAATTCAAAGACACGTTGGACATAAACATACACTTCTTCAACTGTCCCCTCAGGGTTGACATCAAACTCAAGGTTAAAGTATTGTTGTCCCTGTAGTTTAGATTGAATTAATGCTACTTGATCTGCTGTCAATATTTGTACACCACCATCACGTGATAGTAGATCCAAGTATGAATCAGCAAGTTCTCTAGTGTCTGGACTATATCTGAGAACTCCCTTACCTTTATAGTTGTCGTCAAAAAACTTAGGATATTTAAAGTTCAATCGATATGTAATCGTGTCCTTATCAGGATACACATCAATTGTTCCTTTACACGACTCAGGACGACCAGCAGGAATCTCATTGACTCTACTTAAGAACTCGTTATCTGATAGTTCATCGAGATCATATGATGAGTCATATATTCTAATGCTGATTAGATCACCACCTGGTGCAATTGATATACCATTGAAGTTGGTAACAGTAGCATCAGTGACACTAGTCAGTCTATTGATATGATTTAGTGTTTGATATAGTTTGGGTTGTCCAACACCTTCAACAAATAGTTTCCATGTATATGGATTTGCTGCTGTACTACTATATGTGTAGAACTTCTTGCAAAAGAACTCTTGAAATACACCATCTACGTGATAGACATACAAATCATTATCAAATCCATAGTTTGGATCATTTGTATGCTTTTGCTTGAAATCAAAATAGTTCTTGATTGCTGTAAATGTATCAGCGTCAATGTTAGGACCGTAGTCAAAACTCTTGAGAATAGTAAACCTTGCTGGCATCATCTCAACAGTTGCTACTTTCTCACCATCAGACAAGCGATACTTATCAGAGATATTAAAGTCTTCTGTAAAGATCATTATTCGTTGCTCGCTAGTTGTTGTCCTTCAGCATTACAAATTGAGTAAAAGATATAGTTCTCAGGTGTTGTGCATGATGCTTGTGATGCAGGAAGATTGTCACGACACCACTCAATAGTATCAGCAACATCATCATCAACCTCACAGAATACATGTTCTGAATTCTTCAGTGCTGTCCACAAATCACCTGGCAAAATGTCCTTGTACAATGTGTATGATGCATTGATAGCATCAACATCAGAACTAGTATTCCAACCAGTTGATCTTAGATAGAGCACAGTCTTGCCTATCTGAGCAGCATATCTCTCAATGAAGTTATCAAAGTAGAAAGTGTTGTAGTTGTTCATCTGAGTAGTAGTTTCCAAGCAATTGTTACACGTAGTCCAGTAAATGCTCTGGAGCAACCTTCTGACATGTGTGGAATCATGCCATTGAACATAACAGCAGAGTTACCTTTGGGGAGATAATAATAGTGTTCATCTCCACCTAAATCAAAGATAGTCTTACCAAGATATTCTGGTCTCCAGTTGTCATTAGCGTAGTAGAGAAATGTTCTCTCGCTCTCATCATACCAGTCAACGTGGAAATCACCCTGTGTTCCAAATGTATGACCGTTGGCATACACATCATATAATTCATAATCTCGCTGGGTTTTTTCCTTAATGATATTTAGAAGATAATCAGTGTAGTATGGATTGTCCTTCAGTTCATAGATCCAGAATGGATATCTACGTCTACGATCACCTGGTGGGTATGATCCATGACCAAACTTCCACCCTGATTGCTGCATATCATTCTTGATCTTCTCATGAGATTCTTTATCAAAGAAGTCATTGAATTTTTTAAACTCTCTCATCTTTCCATCCATGCTAAGAATACATCTCTCCTACCAGAGGTCACCATGTTAACTCTGTGTAGTAAATTGCCAGGATAAATTACTGCTTTACCCTTGGGTAGTTTAACTTCTACCTCGCCATCATCAGTTGTAATGACTAACTCACCACCCTCATAATCATCACTGAGAAAACATGTCATACTATAATCTGGTCTAACACCACCGCATGGATTAGAATCGTAATGATCTTCATACTGTCCACCCACATCATACTTGACAAAGTATATCTGTGATAGTGCTGATGCAAATGATTTTAGTTTATTTTCTATGATCTGTCCACAATACATATTCAGATCACGAATACCCACCCCACCATATACTGTGGAGCAGGTCTTGTTTTTTGCTTCTGGATTGCTTTTCTTACCGTCTTCAAACTCTAAGTATTTGAAGTATCGTGTGATGTATGATAGTTGTTCATTATCTAGTAAATCAATTTCACGTATCATAGTTCATTTTCATCAGTGTGATACTTACTCCAATCAACTGGAATGATTTCATCTACTTCTAGTTCACGCATGAGACGTAGAATATTCTCTGAAATTTTCTTGCTTTGTGGTATACCACGAGTAGCAAGTCTATACATGTTCTCTTCTCTGCTCTGGAAGAAGTCTGAAGATGCTTCAGAGTCATGTCTGACCCACTGATCAGCATCATTCTCATCCATGAATGCAGGAGGATTCTCTACACCATCATATAGTTTTCTATAATTTGATGGATCGATAGGGAACTTGAGATCAAATGTATATTTGAAATACTTTAAACCTGATCCTTCAAACATAGCATCAGTTGGTGAAGGTACAGTGTAGTCACGTATCCATTTTCTCCACTTAACCCAGTCTGCTTTCTCACCCTCATACTTCTCATCAATATCAGGTAGAACTCTCCAGTCAGATAGTCCTAACATATTCTGTCTTTGTCTGATAAGTTTACGCCATCTCTGCTCCCAGAAGACAACGCTCTGATCAATATCTTTGACTTTCTCCTCTACCTTGAGGTTCTTAACTTCATTTACAACATAGAAAAAGTCTTGACACTTCTTGAATAGTGCTTCTGCTTGTGCATTCGTAGCACCAGTGAATGAATACACCTTCCTGTATGATGATTCAGTCTTGAAATCATACACAAGTTTTCTTCTTTGGCAGAAGTATCCACCATCACTGAAATACTGGAAGTATTCAAGTTGATCTTTATCTGAGTGCCAGAACTCATCAATCTGAGTAGCAAAGAACTTTGCAATTAGTTCTTTATCAACTTTAAATCTTTTAGCAGATTTACCAGCATTATACAGTGCTGCTGATTGTTCCTCACTGAAAGACCCATTCAAAAAGTCTGCTTCAATGAGTAGTGATCTTTCTTCCATGGATTACTTACCTTTGATGTACCATCCTGTCACTATATATTTATCCTGTGTAAGAACTGTATTGCCCTTGTGGGTGTGAGTAAATGCACCTGGCCAGATAACAACAGTGCCTGCAGTTGGTTTGATTCTTCTACGTTGATATAAAAACTCAGTCTCTGCCTCACCATCAGGCATATCATTAAGATAAATCATCCACGTAAGATCTCTATGTGCATGTGATAGATCTCCTGCTTCATGGTGCCACAAATGATAACCACCACCAGGCGGAGTTACTTGTATTTTGATATCAGTAGATACCAATGGCACTGTCTTCAGTGCTTGATACTCTTGAATGTAGTGTTTAGCACATGATTTAAGAACAGAGTTAATCTGTGAAACCAGATCTCTATTGGAATAGTTCAACAGAAATGCAAAATCTCTTCTGTTGAGAGCACCACCATAAAAATCTTCTGATTTGAATACAGTCTCACTGTCCTCAAGTAAACCAAGATCATCACCTGCTTGGTCCATATCAGCGTCATAGTTTACGGTCACACCCATATCTGCGACTCGTTTAGTATAATTGATGATAGTATCACACAATGGACGTGGCATAAAATTAGGCCACACACCAATAAAGTCGTTGAATTCGACTTTGGTGATATTCGGATCAAGCATCAATTCAAGAGGTCTATAATCAGGAATGCCAGTCATATTAGTAAGCTTTGATAACGTATTTAGTCTTCTGGAATGGGTTGAGAATTGGGACTTGTCGCTGTGGTCTCATTGTAACAGAAGGGAATGGTTTCTTGAAGTTACTCTGAAGTTTAAACTCTGCTTCTTCCATATCCATGAAGATCTCACTCTGTGTGAATGATAGTTGGATAGCAGGAGCAGCACCACCAGTACCAGCAGGAGCAACGGCAGTAATCTTAAACATTTTATCACCAGTGCCAGGGAAATCATTCCAGAACTGACATGTTAGTTCATCACCAACCTCATAGTTCTGTCCAGCATTGACAATCAAGTTAACTCTGTATCTGGTATCACCAAGTGGATTGTTGCCAGAAACAGCAGGATATGGTGTGTATGTAATGTTTAGAATCATTCCAGTACCTGAACCAGAATTGTTAGGAGAATATATCATAGGACAATCAATTGTAACCTCATCATCAGGACTTGTCCAGTAACCGTCACCATCTGTTAATCTGTATGCCCATTCGTTAATAGATCTGCCAGTCCATCTACCACCATCAGGCAACAATGAATCGATGGTTCTTCTCTCCCACAATTGGAATGTTTGTAGTGATCCACTAACACCACCACCTAGACCAGATCCAAATGGTGCGCCTGAAGTACCAACACCTGATACATTACCACCAGTAAAGTCTGAGTTAGGATCACCAACAGGACTTTCTGTTAATAAGTGAGCATGTGTTAGTGTCTGTCCGCCAACAGGAGAGTATGGATCAATTCTAAATGTGGATGGTTGTGTATCAACAACAGCAGCACAATCATTACCACCGCCTGCACCAGTTGGTTGTAATATAGCACCAGCATATGCAGAAACAGGTGAGATCCACCATGTTAGGAATTCAATTGTTACATTTTGGTCCTGAGCAGTTGGACCGAAGTCAGTAGATCCATTGGTAGGATATTCTTCGTTAACTGGATAACCAGCTGGTAAGTTAGCAGCAACCCACGTCTCCATGGAGAATGTGTTACCATAGTATACCTTCAATTCCTGTTGGAATTGTCCCAAACCATTCAACCATGATACCCATGCTGCACGTGCGTTTGCTGCTGATCCTTCTCCGTCGCCAATACTATTAGCGCCTCGTTCTGTAGGACCAGGATTCGCACCAGTTTTAAACATACCACGACCAGCAGGTGGACCCCATCTAATCAATGCTTCACCACTATCACTCTCAGTTACAGCAGCAATATATGCATGGTTATGCTCAGGTGCTGCAATTGGAATAGATGCTAGTGGTCCAATCTGTGCAGTAACTAGACCTTGAATACTAAATCCAACTGAATCCTCTACAGTTTCTAGTCCTTGCAATCTCACAGTACCAAGAGAGAAGAACTGAGAATTGAGTCCTGTCTGACTTGTAGATGGTCCCTGAATCTGTTCTAGTGGTTGTACACCAAACGAGTCAACTCTATCAAAGTACCAGTATCCACCCTCAGCACCAACATCATTGATACCTTTACCAGATGTAGATACAGGTAGGAATGCAGAGTTACCTCTAGAAGAATTAACCAATCCAATACCACATAGTCTTCTATTTCTGTAGTCAGGAAGATTAAATGTGCCACTATATGTTGCAACACCATTAACATCAATGATTTTACTACCTGAACCACCATAGGTATTGCCGATTATATCAAACAATGCCCAATACTGGACCACATCTAGTTGCTGACCTTCACATTTAATAAATCCAGCATATCTACTACCAAGTTCACCGCCAAGGTTACCATATCCAGAAGTACCTTCTTTCAATACAGGAAGAACTGTGCCGATAGGATAACCATCAAACTTCTCAGTCTTATTACTATACCACTTACCTAGATTAGTTGCTGGTGGTGGTGCAACAGCATATGTTGTTACTGTCCATGTGAATGGGTTGTTAGTTGTACCAGTACCAACTCTGATTTGTGTAACCTCTGGTGTACTCAACTGTGTAGCACTCTTAATGATAAGATAGAAACTACTATTGACTGCAGGATCAAATGTTCTTGGTCCTTCTACTGGTGTATCAAAGTCAATAGAGATCAGTGCATTATATCCACTGAGACATTCAATAGTAATTGGTTGGTTAATACCACTGATAGTTACAGGAGCACTAGAAACAAAAGTATCTGGTGGTTGATTATTTCTATCTGCTGGTGGTAAGAATGCAGCATTAGTATCTGGTCCACTATTAGTTACAACAGTCCATGTTGGAATGGTACGTGAACCAACCTTAATCTGTAGTTCTTTTGAATCACCAAACGTTGCACTCGATTGCAAGTAAATGGTCAACTTATCACCATTTACTACATCTGTTGGGAATACACCAATAGAATCACTGTTCTTCTTAACTCTAACAAGAGATGCGTCTGTAGATACAACTGTTACTGGAACACTGACTCCATTACCTAGTCCACCAATACCAACAGAAGGTTGTTCATCAGATCCTACGAGTGCATCTGCAGGAGCATTAGCAACGTCAGTAAAACTAAATGCATTTGGTGATGTAGATAAGTTAGGACCAGTGGTAACAGTCCACGTTGATCCACCAGCAATATCACCAATACTCAGTTCTGTTTGTGATGATGTCAGTCCAGAACCTGATGTGAATATCCTCAACTGCAGATAGTCACCATTCTGTACAGTACCATTGGTTCCTGTCCACGTAACATTATCTAATACATCAAAACCTAATGCATTTGTTGTGGTATTATTGTTGGGTGAAAGCGCATATTGTCCAATACCACTAGTTGCAATTAGACCTGGCGAATTCAATCCCTGAATTCTAATAACTTCAGAGTATGCATATGTATTTGTCTGTAATCCAGTTAGATCAGTAAATACTGGGAATGGTACTGGTTCGTTAGCAGGTTCTGGTTTATTGGTGATTGTCCACTCTTCATTGGCAGTACCAATAACCAAGTTAAGTCTAAGTTTTTGACCATTAAACTGACTGGTAGTTCCTCTGATCTGGAGTTTAGCACCATTCTCTACAGTCTGACTACCATTAGTCTGAATCCATCCAGTATCCCAGTTGCCATCACCATCATAGTCAATACGTAACGACCACTTAGATGCATCACCAATGATATTAGAACTTAACTGAATTGGTGCTTGAGTTGTTGGTGTTAATCCTGAAACTGTAATGATACTCTCACCTGCTCTAGATCCATCAGCATAGGTGTACATCGTGTTGAGTTCAGCATCATCAACAGGTGCTAATGGATATGGATCAGGTGTAAAATCCTCGGGGATGGTCGAAATCAACCAGAATTGAGTTAGGTCACCAATCTGTACAGTAATAGTTTGAGTAAAGTCCCACGCTGGGGGTGCTTTAAACTTAAACTGAATATAATCACCCTCTGAAACATATAACGGGGTGCTAGAGTATGAATACGTCATTCCTGTCAGTACAGATATTATTCCAGTCCTACTATTTAGATCTGTCTCACATCCTGCCAATTATCATTAGCATTAATATCCACTTGAATTGGGAAGTTTGACTTGATCTCAACAGGGATATCAATACCATCGACCAGTAGAAGTTCTGATAAAATTTCTGTTTCTGGTGTTTCTACAGGTTCCTGTTCCTTAAATTTGTCTTTGGTTTCAGGAATTGCAAAGTTATCAGGTGTTTGGTCAATGATTACAGTTGTCTGTGTGCTATCCTGTGCCTGTCCACCAGTACCTTGTACTTCAATGTTCCAGTTGATAAGATATGGTCCGAAATCATTCCATGGAACACCAACTGTGCTCCAATCAATAGTACCATCTCTATCAGTAGAACCCTGAGAACCACCAAGTTCAGCAGATGTGGCAGGAGTTATAATAATCTGAGCACCAGTTGTCGTTGTACCATTCAAATAAGTGTATGTTGGTGTTATAGTAATAGATGAGTTTGCATATTGAGTTTCATATTCAATATCAAAAGTGGAGTCACCATAGAGAATAGCACCAGGTGATGAAATTTCACATGTTGGGAACTGAGATACAGTAATAGTAATACAAGTTACAGGAGAATCACCAGCAATACCAGTTGCCTTGGCACAATATGTTGTAGTATCACTAGGACACACTTGCTGATTACTTGTTAGGTTTCCATTATTAATATTACCCTGTGTCCATTCAATTTGATCAGCATCACCAGTAACATACCATGATAGTGTGGTACAATTACCAGTAATAATACTGGTGCCAGGATTAGCAGTGATGAATACTGTAGGTGGTGTTAGAACATTTACCTGAACAAAAACATTTGTCTCACCCTCTGGACCTCTTGCGGTCAACATATAAGTTGTTGCCTGCGTTGGATATACTACAGTGCTAGCATAGAAGAAATTACTGTTAGTAGTATTAATAACGTTAGGTATAATTTCGAGACTAGTAACATCACCAAATACAATCCATGCCAATGTTACTGCAGAACCAGCAAGAACTGTAATGGTAGAAACAGCTTGTCCATTGCCATCGATGATCTTAAAGTCAGCACTTGGTGGAAGATTTTTATTGTGACCAGGAATCCATCTCTCTCCACTGTCACTAGTTTCAAGAATAATATTAACATTATTAGCAGCACAATCTGCCACAAATTCATTATAAGATGCCTGAATAGTAGAGAATGTCATACTACCAGAGATATCAATCCACAATGATACATACGTACCATCAGGTAGACTAGCTAACTGACAGATATCAAACCAACTAGAGGTAAAGTTAGCATTACCATCATCACGTCTAACTTGAATACCACCATTTGCATATGGATCATTCAAATAGTTTGTTGGCATGTTCAATCTACTGAGTGGATATCTTACATTGCCATTAGATTCTAGAACTGCCTGTAGCAACCAGAATGTTCTGTATGGGAAGTTATTTCTAAATGTAGTCCAGTCAGACTGTTGAGTAGATACAGCTGGTGATACCTCGTCAATGATAGAGATACAGTTAATTAACTGTGCTAACTGTGCATTTGTAATTTTTGAGATTTTTGGTGCTTCTTCATCAGGATCATCACTGTAGAATACTGAATTTTCTAGTCCACTATATTCTTCACTCTGTATAATCTCTACTGGTTCATCATCAAATGAGTTTCCACCAACACCAGCAGCACCAGTTTGTCTTACTTTCAACCAAGTGCCACCAGAATTTTTATCTACCAAGATAGGATAATTTGCATGAATCTCAATAGGAATATCAATATCATCAATTAAAAGTTTTTCAGTTGTAATCTCAGTCTCTGGTGTGATAACTGGTTCCTGTTCTTTTAGTTTATCCTTACTCTCAGGAATATTAATATTATCAGGAGACTGGTCAATAATAACTGTAGTTATAGAAGTAGATGAAGCAGGTGTACCTGCACCCTCTGCTACAAGAACAAATTCAATTGAAGATGGACCGAAGTTACCCCAATTTATACCAATTGTATCCCAATCAATAACACCGTTTCTATCTGTATTTCCAGCAGCAGAACCAAGATCAGATGATGTTGCAGCAGGAATATTAATAATAGATCCAACTACACTAGTGCCATCAAGGAAATAATAAGTTGGTGTTATAGTAATAGATGACGTAGCATACTTTGTTTCATACTGAACATTAAAATTACTATCATTATAAGGAATACTGCCTGGTGAAGTTATTGTTGCAGTTGGTGGTTGTAGTACAGTGACAGTAACGCAAGTGTTAGGTGACGTACCACCAATACCAGATGCAACAGCACAATATGTTGTAGTATCACTAGGATTTATATACGCACTGCTAACTAAGTTTCCATTATTAATATTACCTTGAGTCCAAGTAATAGTATCTGCGTCACCATTAACATACCAACTAAGAGTTGCACCTTGACCAGCAACAATAGTGGTCGAAGGACTGACAGTAAAAGTAATAGTAGGAGGAACTAATACTGTTACTGTGATAGACTTACTATAACTACCAGATCCAGAACCAGAAATTGTATATGTTGTAGTTGTAGAAGGAGAAACACTAGCACTACCACTAAAGAATACATTAGAATAGTCAGTGTATCCTGCTGTTGGTGTCTTAAATGACTGAATGAATATATTGTATGGTCCTTCGCCACTAGAACTTGTCGTCCAAATGGTTCCAAGACCACCAGGACTACCATCAACATACTCATAAACCATTTGTGTTGAAGTAGGAGCGTTATACCATGGGGGATACACATATCCCATCAATCCACTGGTTGGTTTAACGCCTGGCGCTTCTGCATCATAACCACCAAATGTTCCTGGCGCTTGTGAGGTGAAGAAACTACACAATATACCCTCATAAGTATATCCACCAGGATTAGATAGAGCACACATGTGGTCTGCTGGTGGAGATGATCTAAACCATCTAGGAATACTTCTGATGCCATAGTATGTTGGTGATCCTTGTGGACTCAAACTACCGTAGTTTGAGATAGATGCACTTGTAATTCCATTGGCGAGATACCAAGTAAAAGTTGCACTCTGTCCCTGTATAATGGTTATACTATTAGAACCATTACTCCAGTTAAATGATCCTGTTACTTGTGTCTCTGCAATATACTCTTCTGGTTCTTCAGGTACATCATATGCCTCATTTCTCCAATGAGTATTCTTGACAATCAGTTTACCATTTTCGAGTTGCACAGCGGCAAGCATTGGATCAAATGATTGTGGTGGTAAACTACTGCCAGCAGCAGCACCAATTTGCCTTACATTTTGCCAGTTATCATCCTTGTTAAAGTCTACCTGAATAGGATAGTTTGATTTGATTTCTACATCAATATCAATATCATCAATCAAGAACAACTCAGATAGAATATCAGTCTCTGGTGTGACAATTGGTTCTTGTTCCTTGATCTTATCTTTACTCTCTTCAATATTTAAATTATCTGGAGTCCTATCAATTAAGATAGGAATCGTCGCAGATGCTGTTGCTGAACCACCATTACCAGTAGCAACAATTACATACTCTACACTCTTGGCACCTCTATTATTATATGGTATAGTGGTGTTATATGTGCTGCTAACTGATGCGTTAGGGAAGTTTAAGAATGGAGATGCAGATGCTGCTAGATTAACTGGACCTTCTGTTGTTGATGGAGAATCGTAATAATAGTATGTTGCAGTAATTTGAACAGATGTATTCGCATAATTTGCAGTATATGATATAATTGCCTGCTGATCATATGCAATTGCACCTGGCCAGTTTACTGTTAATGTTGGTATCTGATAGACATTGATAGTAATAGATGCCAAGGCAGATGTGCCACCATTACCTGTAACGTATCCAGAATAGGTTGTAGTGTCACCAGGACATACCGTAGCATTACTAGTGACATTTGTGTTGGTGATGCCTCCAGCAGTCCATATGAGGTTATCACCGTCTCCTGTAATATACCATGATAAGTTTGTGCAATTACCAGCGATAATATTGACGCTAGGATTAGCAGTAATGAATAACGTTGGTGGTACGTAGACAGTTACAGTTCGCTGAGCTGATGTAGCAACACCACTACCACTAGGATTATTAACACTTAGTGTGTAAGTTGTCGTTGATGTAGGACAAACTGTTGTGCTTCCATTGCCACTGCTATTAAAACTAACATTACCAATACCACTGATAGATCCACCACCTAAGTTACCAAAATTAGTGTCCCACGATAGTGTAGTACACTGTCCTCGAATGATAGGATTAGGACTTGCAGTAAAACTATTAATACTTGGGTTTGGTGCATCATATCCATACCAATCTAGTGCAATACCCCAAGGACCAGCACCAGAGTTCTTAGATGATGCGGTAATAGTATATGTGCCTGGCGCAAAATATCCTGGCGTGGTTCTGGATGTCTGACCATTGAATCCACCCATGTTGAATTGATAGGCACCATTAATCCATACGCTTCCACTATCATCTACAGCAGTCCAAAACTTCTGTCTACCGTAGTTGTTAAATGTAATTGTCCAAGAATATGTCCTTTCAATACCATACGTTGGTCCGTCAGTACCACCAACGTTATAGTTATTCATGAAGGTGGACCACGCACCTTCGTAATACTGTGGTCCTCCGTCAGATCTACTAGTCCACGAGAAATCGTTTGTCATTTTAGATCTTGATTAGATACTCTACTAGGGTAAATGGTGTAACAAGTTGATCTAATTTTTCATCATCAGCAATATCAACGTCAACATATGCAGAAACACCACTCATATCAACATCTTGCTGATCATAAGAGTAAGTAAAGTTGTGACTGTATGATGTAGTTGGTGTAATATTATGCTTGTGTATGGATTCCCCTTCCCAATCAGATGAGAAAGATAACTGGTTACCACCACCAGAGTTTCCTAGTCTCTGAGCATAGTCCTTACCACCAACAGAGGAAGTTTCATGCTGACGAGAGTAGTTTAAATATTTCTGGTTAGATTGGTGCGCGTGACCTTGGAAGTTATCAATGTTTAACTGAGTTTCTGAAGTGTCTCCTGGCAGAATAAATCTGGGATTACCAATAAAATTAAGATCTCCAGATGCAGATATTCTTGCATTACCAACGTAACTTGCTTCGATTCTGTTTCCAAAATTACTGATTACTTCAATCTGTGGTCCAACTCTAGTTGTTGGGTTTGGATTGATAGTACCATCATCAACAATATCATTGTTATATAAACCTGTACCTCTACCACCAATGATTACTTTAGATCCCAAATCTGGTAATTGAAACTCACCCAGATCACCAGTAGTAAGATCTTCTGGTCTTAAATTTTGACCCTCTTTCCTAAATCTAGATTCTTCACCAACACCCAATACTCT